>Ga0082212_10004288_pt1 | contig 19820 bp, 17 predicted proteins | sample TergutNt197P3_FD_71548 | JGI IMG/M metagenome (GOLD analysis project Ga0082212, IMG submission 71548) | Neocapritermes taracua P3 segment gut microbial communities from Petit-Saut dam, French Guiana - Nt197 P3 | ecosystem: Host-associated > Arthropoda: Insects > Digestive system > Gut ... | reverse complement strand
GAAATGGTTGTATCGGCAATCTGCGCATCAAAGTTACTTGACTGACAACCGCCAAGATTCAACAATTGCTTGGCTTCTTTGTTAAAAACTTCCACAGTCCATCTGATTTGATAAATTTCAGCCAATTTTATAAAACTAAGACTTTTGTCCGTCGTCAAAAATACGCGCCATTTACCATTCGTCCCTTGACGGGAGAAAAACAAAGTCAACGGTATATCGCCCAACATTACAGTTGCTTCCTTATAATGATATTTCAATCTCCGGCAACGCTTTATCTTGCTTATCCGGCAGTTTATCTCTGAATAAGTCAACGTTTTCCCTCGATACAGAAACTTCGTCTTCGCTATCTTGTACATCCCTATTAAATGAACACCTTCACCAATACAGGCTTTTATTAGCGCTTCACACGTAAACCAACTGTCAACCAATACATAATCTATTGGCAAACAACGATGAACTGCCGAATAAAACATCTTTAACATCATCCAAATCTTGTTCGTATCCAACTCTTGTATCCGTTTACGGGATTCAGCTTCTTTTACACGCTTTTTACTGAACTGACGACGTAATTCCTTTTTACTCATTCCGTAAGGCTTTTCCTCCTTTTGGCCTTTTTCCCTGTGGATAGAAAAGTCAAGCGGAATGGATGACTTACCATCCCAATAAAGCATAACCAATAACTTAAATCCCAATACACTACGTTGCTTAACATGATCCCAAACCTTGCCTATCTTCTCTATCTTATGTCCGCTCTTCTCCAGCGTGGTATCGTCAAAAATCAGGCAACGAGGCTTATCCGTTTCGACCGCAGGGGTGGTGGAGGTGGTTATTCCAATGAATTTCATTACTATATGCCACAATATCCGACGCCAACACACATGCTCTTTGTTCTTCAGACGGTAAAATACATCCTTGCCTGTACTTATTCCTTGTTCCGATAAAGTGGGTAAGGAGGAAAGTACCGTTTTTTTGCCCGTAACTACCATTACTAATAACCACGATAGCACCAACTTAACGCTGTAGCCGCTCTTTTTGATGAAATTAAATTCATTTAAACTTTCTGTTATCTTCAACGCTTTGAAGATACTTGTCACTTTTTCTTCTGTAAATCTCGACGAATTATAATCCATTTTGATTTCTTCAATACTTTTTTTACCTTTGTCCCGTAGCATATTTTTTAATGTTTTGGAATAACACCGCTAAATTAATCATTTTCAATTAAATTAGCAAAAAAATGTGCTACTTTTTTTACTCTTATACCTCCTTTAAGGAGGGGCTATGAAGTGCGAAACGTTAGAATATGACTTGAAGACACGTACAGGATTCCCTAAGACGCCTTTCATGTACGACAGGCAGGAAAAAGTTTTTTTAAAATATACTGTTTACAACGGAGACTATTCCACCAAAAAAGAAATAAATATGGGTTCATTAAGACCGGTCAATCACGAAATCGAATCATTGCAAGTTTTAGAAGCCTATCAACTTGTTGAATCTTACAAGAAAGGAGAATTGAAAGACGGCAAATTAAAAGAAATTGCCTCGAAATTGGATGAAGAAGATAATCCGGTGATTATGTTGGTGAAACACAAAAAATAGACAAACTATAATTATGGCAAAGAAAGAAATCATTTACATCGACATGGACAATGTCTTGGTAGATTTCAAATCCGCATTAGACCTTCAACCGGAAGAAATTTTGGTAGAATATTCAAATCGGGAAGATGAAATACCGAATCTTTTTGCTCAAATGAAACCGATGATTAATGCCGTCGAAAGTTTCAACAAACTGTCGAAAATATATGACACTTACATTCTTTCGACTGCGCCATGGAATAATCCGACAGCATGGAGTGATAAATTGGAATGGGTAAAAACGCATTTGGGAGAAACCGCCTACAAAAGACTAATCATTTCGCATCATAAAGACCTAAACAAGGGAGATTACCTGATTGACGATCGTACGAAAAACGGTGCAGGAGAGTTTGAGGGAGAGTTGATTCTTTTTGGGAGTGAAAAATTTCCGGATTGGCAATCGGTGTGTGATTATTTGATGAAAAACTTTTAGATGGTTACCGGGGATGAAAATTTTCATGATAAATGTTGAATAATTGTAATAAATATATTACTTTTGCGGCATGGAAGAAGATGATAAAGTTATTAGAAAAGTGGTATTGTCCGATGAATTTTCAAATTACTACGACAAGCTGAATAGTAAAATACAGGACAAATACGCTTATTCCATACAACTGATTAAAACAATAAAGGTTGTAAGTGAAAAATTCGTCAAGAAAATTCAAAATACCGAATTTTATGAGGTACGTGTTTCCATTGGAACGAATAAATATAGAACGATGTTAGTTGCTACAGATAACGTAAATTTTATGGAGGCAAAACGTGTCATACTGTTAAATTCGTTTCTAAAAAAAGACAGTAAACAATACAGTAGAGAAATAGAAAAAGCAAGGAAAATTTTAATTAGGGAGGAATTAATATGATATTCAACGAAGAAAAATTATCGAAACTTAAAACAGCAAACGAATTGTTCGATGAGCGTTATGGAAAGCAAGGAACGTTTTCCCGTATGGCATTTGAGGAAAGCGCCTTGAATTGGTATTACAGCGAAATACTGAAAGACCGTCGTAAGGAGCTGAAAATTACCCAAAAGCAACTTGCCGAAAAAGTCGGAAAGAAACGTGAATACATTGCCCTGTTGGAAAAAGGAGAAACGGACATGCAGTTATCTACATTTCTGAATATTTCGCAGGCGTTGGGATTAAAATTTGCTCTAATGTAGTTTCCTTCTTACAGTTTGTTTGATGGTTTGACTTTACTTGCGTGAGAGCATAAAACCCTATTCAACTTAAAATGGCAGTAATTGCGCCCATAGCACACGCAATGCAAATATCGCCAAATGCCATAGAAGCAAACATAAGTCCTACCGCACCAACAAAGAACAATAAAATACTGATTAACGATATAAACAAAGATACGAGGGCACAACTTGAACTTATTAATGTAACACTGTCAGAATTACAAGTTTAAACATAAAGGATTGATAACCGACGACTCATATATAAGAGTTGGCTTTGTTGCTCCGCAATACAGGCAGCAGGATAAAGAATAAAAAATGGATTTCAAATAGATAGTACAAATTGCTCGAAGCGCGGCACAAAATTGAAATTAACAGAATAGTAAATAATCAAAACAGAAAGGAATTAATTATGACAAAGAAAGAATCAATACAACTGTTTGAGAATAGGAAAGTCCGTTCTCTGTGGGATGCTGAGGCAGAAAAGTGGTTTATATCCATTGTGGATGTAATAGAAGTGCTGACAGAAAGCGACAATCCGAATGTTTATTGGCGTGTATTGAAAAAACGTCTTACAGATGAAGGCAATGAAACCGTTACAAATTGTAACGCTTTGAAAATGCAAGCCGCAGACGGTAAAATGCGCTTTACCGATGTGGCTGATGTTGAGCAACTTTTCCGTTTAATTCAGTCGATACCTTCGCCTAAAGCCGAACCGTTTAAGCAATGGTTAGCTCAATTAGGCCGTGAGAGGCTCGAAGAAATTGATGATCCCGAACAAGGCATTGAGAGGGTGCTTGAGTATTATCACCGCAAAGGATATTCAGAAAGTTGGATAAACCAACGCCTGAAATCCATTGAAGTACGCAAAGAGCTTACCGACGAATGGGATCGGCGAGGCGTAAAAAAAGGACAGGAATACGCCATACTAACCGATGTTATTACTCAAAGCTGGTCAGGGTTTACCACAAAGCAATATAAGCAATACAAAGGGCTTAAAAGTGAAAGCCTTAGAGATAATATGACAAATCTTGAATTAGTGTTTAATATGCTTGCTGAGGCCTCAACAACAGAAATATCCAAAAAAGAAACCCCTCAAACTTTAAATGAAAGCAAAAAAGTAGCAACCAGAGGCGGCAAAGTGGCCGGTGTCGCACGAAAAGAATTAGAGGAACAAACAGGACAAAAGATTGTCAGTCCGTTGAATGTGAAAAAGGCGCTTAGAAAGTAAAATTTTGTGTAGTAGTCTCGCCGGGAATCGAACCCGAATCTAAAGTTTAGGAAACTTCCATTCTATCCATTGAACTACAAGACCGGTATAATAACGATTAATGGTAGAGACGCAATGCATTGCGTCTCTACAAAAAAAAATATCGCGTACAAAAGTAGTGTCTTTTTTGCAAACAGGCAAATATCTTTTGCTAATCGAATAGACTTTGCATGACGGAGAGTGATTTGATTTCGGGAAAATCAATGGAATGAAGGCGGTAATAGGCAAGGATATGTTGAACAATCATCATGCGTTCTTTGCGCGAAAAGGCAAAAAGCGCCATATTTTCGTAGTTCATGCGTAACATCCGTGAAAAAATAACGCTTTCTGCTTTATTCAAATAGTGAGGGTGGGAGGGTTGTTGAGTGGTAAAGACTCCATTCAACAAATCCATATAGACGCCCGAGGTATACGATTCGGCATTAGGGAAAATACCCAGATAACGAGCCAGATGCATCAAAAACACCAAATGGAAATTGGCGATTCCCTGTTCGAGAATTTCTAAGTAGCGGATGGAATTGCAGAGATAATCGAATAATTTCGGGTCGGCTTCCGTTGTCCGGACGATGCGGTAGAGAATCTCGGCAAGAAAAAGTGCAAGTGCATTTTTGACAGGATGCGACGGTATATTTACCAAAGGAAAAAATATCCGCACTTCCTTGATACGTTGTATCTCTCTTGTTTTCTGATGCGCTACTTCCATTTCAACGATAGAAAGAGGCATAAAATTGACATTCGATAGCCTTGTTTTTTTCCCGCGTTGACGTGCAACTAAATACGATACCCGCCCATACAATTCAGTATACGCGTGAACGATCGAATAATTGTCGTTATACGGCGTTGAATGAATGATAATCCCGCGGGTTGTACAAAACATGGTTTTTTCGGCAAAGCAAATCCTTGAATATCAATCAACTGCTTAAATTAGGGAAAACCAACGAGAATATCAGTATGGCAAGGCCTGATATAAGTATCAGGATGGTCGTTTTCGATACACCTTTCCATTCTTTGAGCAAGATACCCCAAACGTTACTGAAAAACACATTCAAAGCCATCAGAATTGCCCACGAGAAAGCCATCATTACACTTCCCGGCTCCAAAAAACTTTTTCCCATGCTGAATCCAAAAAATTGTGAATACCATAATATGCCTGCTAATGCACAAAACAACAGATTATTGACATACAGGGAAGTTTTAGTGTAATCGCTGAATGTCTTGTTTTTAGCATTTTGGTAAAGGCAATATGCTGCATTGGTAAGAAAGCCTCCACAGGTAACCATCAGGGTAGCCGGCAGGGATTTGAATAATTCACTTACTCCGGCCACCATTAATGGTTCACCGGCAGCCAATCCCAATGCAAAACAAGCGCTCATCACACCGGCAAGCAATGCAACCATCAGTCCTTTGGTCAAAGCAAAATCTTTTATCGCTTTTTTCTTATCTTCTTCCGACATATTTTTGGCACGTAAACTCCCTGCATAACCGATCACAGAAATGCCTGCCAATGTGATACATACGCCAATCAGCAGGACAAGTCCTTTTCCCTGAAAGAGATTTGTGCCTTCCATGATAGCCGGAATCAGCGTTCCGAAAGCAGCACAGGTACCCAGCGCGATCGACTGGCCGAGCGCTACACCCAGATAACGCATACTCAAACCGAAGGTCAGTCCCCCAACTCCCCACATAACACCGAAAAACATGGCTTTCAGGGCTGCAGTGGAATCGACCGTCAAAATTTGCCAAAGACTGCTGCCCTCCGGAACAGCCAGCAAAGCGCCCAGAAACGGAAATATCAGCCATGCAAAAATGCCTTGTGTGAGCCAAAAACTCTCCCACGACCAATCCTTTATTTTTTTGATAGGCACGTACGAACTTGATTGTCCGAAACTGCCTACCGCTATAATGAATAATCCTATCAAAGTATTCATACAACAGATCGCTTAGTTACGTTTTGAGGTGACTGTTTTTTCATATTGCTCGATTTCAGCAATATAATCATCGCCGGCCGGCACATTTTGCTGAAGACAGAACATGTCCCAAACAGCGCTCCACGGCATACTTTTCAATTCTTCCTGCAAGGCTAAGCGCTGGAATAACTGATCGTTTGCTTCATATTGCTGAAGTGTAATTTGCGGTTCGAGCAGCGCCATCATAAAGGCTTTCTGTGCCGCACGAATCCCAACCACATAAGCGCCGATACGGTTGATGGTTGCATCAAAATAATCAAGTCCGATATAAACGCGGTTCAATGCGTCGCATCGGATAATCTCACGCGCCAGGTCTTGCAGGTCGTCATTCAGTATGACAACATGGTCGCTATCCCAACGAATCGGACGACTTACGTGCAACATAATCTCAGGCGTAAACAGCAACAATGATGATATTTTGTCCGCTACGCTTTCCGTCAGATGAAAATGGCCGGTATCGAGCGTTACAATCTTCCCTTTTTTAGCTCCATAGCCAAGATAGAAATCATAAGAACCAACGGTATAACTTTCCAGACCGATGCCGAATAATTTAGCTTCGATACAGTCTTTCATATTTTCATATTTTGTGGCAAAAATCTCATCTAACGATTGCTCTAATATCTGACGGTATTTCAGGCGATTAGCCGGTACTTCCTTACTCCCGTCGTGAATCCATAAATTCATGATACAGGGATCGTCCTGAAATTTGCCCATGGCTTCACTGATTTGTCTGCAACATTTGGTGTGTTCAATCCAAAAGTCACGAATCCCTTTGTCCGGATTTGCCAAGGTGAGGTTTCCGCTTTTAGGATGTGAAAACGAGGTGGTATTAAAATCAAGTTTCATGTTATTTTCTTTAGCCCAATCCATCCAACTTTGGAAATGTTTGGGTTCAACCACGTCACGGTCAACAACTTGCCCGCCGAAATCGCCGTAAATCTCATGCAAACTTAACCGATGTGTTCCTCCTATCAGGGATTTAACTTTTAAAATATCCGCACGTACTTCGTCAATGTTTCGGGCGCATCCGGGATAATTTCCGGTCACCTGAATCCCTCCGGTCAGTTCGCCACCCTGATTTTCAAATCCCCTTACATCATCTGTCTGCCAGCAATGCAGCGAAAATGAGATTTTACTCAATACATCTATTGCTTCTTCTGTGTCTATTCCAAACCCGGCATAACGTTCTTTAGCCGCTTCATACGCTTTGATAATTGCTTCTTCTTTCATAATTGTTTTTTATTATTGATAGATTTTTATTTATAATTCTTAATTCTTAATTCTTAACTCATAACTCTTAACTCGGAACGAAAGTCTTCACCCCAAACGCCTTAGCTATGATGCGACGTATTTCCCAGCGGTCTTTTACCAAACCGGCCGCCTTTGCCTGCATCATGCAATTTCCGATGGCAGTGGCTTCCGAGGGACCTGCAATGACCGGTATACCCAGTGCATTGGCAGTCATTTGATTGATCAATTCATTTTGTGATCCGCCACCGATGATATGAAGTTTTTCGATAGGGAAGGTGACAAATTCGGATAACATACCGATCACTTCGGCATAACGGCTGACAAGACTTTCAAAAATACATCGGATAAATCCGGCATCGGTTGTCGGAGGCGTCATGCCGTTTTCTTTACATATTGTTGCAATCATGCCGGTCATACTTGCCGGATTGGCTAAACGGGGATCGTCCGGATTAAAGATTGAAGTCATCGTATTTGCCTGAATAGCCATTGCAGTCATTTCCGGATAGCTATAACGTCGTCCTTCCCTCTCCCATTCTTTGGCACATTCTTCAAGCAGCCACATACCGGTGATATTTTTCAGAAAACGGGTGGTGCCTTCAATACCGCCTTCATTGGTGAAATTCTTTGAATAGGATTCATTTGTCATGATGGGTGTTTCCGTTTCTACACCCATCAAACTCCATGTGCCGCTGCTTAAATAGGCAAAGTTGGCGTTTTCGGCCGGAACGGCAAGCACTGCCGAAGCCGTATCATGACCGGCGACGGCAATGACAGGCACCTTCCCTACCCCTGTCTCTTCGGCCACCGTATCCGTCAACAAACCTATCCTGACTCCCGGATTTGTCAACGGATGAAGCAATGCCGGAGAAACGTCAATCGCTTCTAACAAAGATGCGTTAAACTGCCGGGTTGCAGGGTTCAAAAGTTGGGAAGTAGAGGCCTCCGTATATTCACAAACCTGCTCTCCTGTAAGCATATAAGATAATAAATCAGGCATAAACAGTATTTTATCCGCTTGAATTAATGGCGAAAAATCTTCCTGTTTAGCGCGAAATAATTGATACAGACTATTGAAGTTCATAATCTGAATGCCGGTCAATTGATATACTTTTTCTTTTGATACGATTTTGAAATATTCTTCAGGCGCTCCATCGGTGTAAGGATCGCGGTAAGCACGAGGCAAACCGAGAATCGTCCCATCTGCACCTATATAACCAAAATCGACCCCCCAGGTATCAATACCAACCGACGTAAGTCTGATTCCTTGACGGGCACATTCTTTCAATCCTTCTTTCAAGGATTTGAAAAGCCCGAAAATGTCCCAGTAATACTTTCCGTGAAGCTCCATCATGGCATTTGGAAAGCGTGTCAGTTCTTTTGTTTCAAAATGGTCGTTGTCAAAAATACCGAGGATAGAGCGTCCGTTGGTTGCTCCGATATCAAAAGCTAAGAAATACTTTTTCTCCATGGTCTGCTGTTTTCTGTTATATTTTTTGCGGCAAAAATATCCTTAATTCATGTCCTGCTTATTTTGATTTTGATTTTTATTGTTTCATTTTTGACAGTAAAACATTTTTTATTTACTTTTGTAACATCATAGTGATATATAAATTAATGTAGACGACAGATGCTGACAGATAAAAAAAACAGGTTACTTTATCTTTCGATTGGAGGAAACGATGAAGACTGGGGTATTGTGGTGACCACGGCAGGTTTTCAATCCATACCTCCCCGAACGAATTATCCGCCGATGCAACATCCGGATACACATCTGTTCAAGCCCGACGCAGGGCGCATCATTAATGAGTATCAATTGGTTTATATTACGAAAGGGAGCGGTTGGTTTTCATCTCAACATTACAAAAAAATGCAGAAAGTGACGACCGGCACCTTACTCTTGCTTTTCCCCGGCGAATGGCACAGTTATGCGCCGGATTCAGCCACCGGTTGGGATGAGTATTGGGTGGGATTTCGAGGGCAGCATATTGATAATCGGGTGAATAAAGGCTTCTTCTCTTACAAGGAACCACTTTATAATATCGGAATAAACACCTCTATTATAGGACTTTATGAAGAGATTATTGATATAGCGCAGAGAGAAAAGGCCGGATACCAGCAGATGATTTCAAGTATTGTTTTGTCCATTTTGGGAACATATTATTACAAGAGTAAAAACGAACCCTTTACCGATTCATACATCGTGGAAAAAATAAAAGAAGCACGTCTTATCATTAAAAACAACGCCGAAAACGAACTTTCGCAGGAAGATATTGCCCGAAAAATAGGATTAGGGTATTCATGGTACAGAAGGATGTTTAAAGAATATACCGGCGTTTCGCCCGTTCAGTACCATCTGCAACAAAAATTAATGAAAGCGAAAGAATTACTTACCACGACAGAAAAAAACATTTCGGAAATAGCCTATTCACTTCATTTTGAGAATGTCAGTCAATTCTCTACCTTCTTCCGTAAGAAAGAAGGTATTACCCCCTCCGAATTTCGAAATCGCACACACTGACGATTTCTTCATTATTAAAATTTCCCGATAAGTCCGTAGCGTTGGGTGACGCAAAAAATCCGGCTGTAAATATGAAATCCGGGGCGGTTGGTGTCGATTTTTCTGTTTAATTGCAAAATCGGGTGACCTGCGCTTACATTGAACGCATCCTGTAAACGCTTATCGGCACGAATGGCAAAAAGTTGCTGTACGCCACCGGTTACAACAATCTGGTACTGAGTGCGAAGTGTATCAAATAATGATTTGTTTTCCAAATCGTAATGCAGGAATTTGGGCAGATTGATATTGGGCAACATGGTAATATCATAAAACACAGGGATTCCGTTTATTAATCGCAACCGTTCAAAATAAATACATTCAGCATCTCTCTCCTGCGGATCGATCGAAAACGTAAACGCTTCCTGCCATTTGCGTAATTCCTGCTTCAAAATGATATGAGTCGTAAGGTTTGAACTATCCAGAGCAGTAGTCGTACCCGCTAATGATAGTATCCCGATTCCTTTTGGCGTACCCTTCACAACACTTCGTTTCCCTTGACGGCGATCAATCAAGCCGTCAGCCAACATTTGCTCCAAAGCCCTGCGTACGGTCAGGCGCGCTACCTGATAGGACAGGCACAGTTCACGCTCGGATGGCAATAAGTCGCCCGGAACATATACGCCATCCGCAATCTGAGACCTTAAATGCTCGTAAATCTGTTTGTATTGAGGTAATTCGCCCATTACTTACTTTCTAATAACCGGTCAAAAGTAATACATTTTTGAAAAAAAACAAAAAAAGTATACAAGTATTCGGCATGTATACCAAAAAAATAAAAATATATGTTTTATATTCAACACATTAAAAATATTTTACAAATAACATGTATATATACATTTTTTCGTATTATCTTTGCACCGCAAATGAGTTGGTCATTTTCCTTCTTTTCGAGCGAAGTGAAGCAAAGAAGGAACTGTTTTAACTCGTAACTCATAACTCGTAACTCATAACTCGTAACTCGTAACTCGTAACTAACAAAAGATATGTCAACAGTTGTAATAATGCCCAAGCAGGGACAGTCGGTCGAAAGTTGTATCCTGACTGAAGTAAAAAAGAAAAAAGGTGATTCCGTAGCAGTGGGCGACGTCTTATTTTCGTACGAAACCGACAAAGCATCATTTGAAGAAGTGGCGCAGACAGCCGGTACCGTGCTGGATGTTTTTTTCTCGGAGGGCGACGAAATTCCGGTATTGACTAATGTTATGGTAATCGGCAATCCGGGCGAATCGTTCGATGAATTCAGGCCTTTCGGCGAAATAACGGCTGAAACAGCCACTAAGGAGATTGGTGTTACCGTGATTGGATTACAGGAACAAGGAACGCCAGTTAACGAATTAGCGACGCCCACACAGGCATCTTCGGGCGCAACATCCCCTGTATCACCACGTACGAATGACACGTTTGGCGGGGCTATGGCTTTTGAATCCGGTATAACATCCCCTGTATCACCACGTGCACGTACATTAGCCGATAAAAATGCAATTCAGGCGGAAACGCTCGCAGGAACCGGACCAGACGGACGAGTCATTGAGCGCGATGTGCAGGCAGTTATTTCGGCAACACCCAAAACAACGTCGCCGGTAAAAGCCATTTTAAAAGCAACCGGCGCTCCCCTGCCCGATCGCGGAACCGGACTTGCCGGAACAGTCAAAGCGATAGACATGAACTTGAAAAGCCCGGACAATCTTGCCGGTCATACAGCTGAACTATCCACTGACAAATCTCAACGTGCTTCCGTTGTAAATGCAGGACTTAATGTGCCATTAACCGACACTTCCGACAGCGTAATCAAACCGTTGACCAATATGCGCAAACTGATTGCCAAGGCAATGTATACATCGCTGCAAAATTCGGCGCAACTCACGCACCATCTCGGCGCCGATGCGCGCAACATCCTGTCTCTGCGCAAAAGTATAAAGCAGTCGTTGTCATGCGGTTTTCCTACGGATGTCACAATCAACGACTTCGTTTGCTTTGCCGTTATCAGGGCGCTTAAAAAATTCCCAAATGTCAATGCACATTTAATAGGCGACAATATGCGGTTGTTCCAAAAAGTACACCTCGCAATTGCAGTCGACACCGAACGCGGCCTTATGGTACCGACTGTCAGAAATGCAGATGAATTATGCTTAACAGATTTGGCTATCCAACTCAAAGCAATAGCCAACGCCTGTAAAAAAGGCGGCATAACACCCGACCTGCTTTCACCCGAAGCAGCTTCGTTTACAGTTTCAAACCTCGGCAACTACGGTGTCGAAATGTTTACCCCTGTGATTAACCTGCCACAAGTAGCCATCTTAGGCGTAAACACCATCGTTCCGCGTCCGAAAGAAATCAGCAACGGCCTCTATGGCTTTGTACCCTACATAGGCTTAAGCCTTACCTACGATCATCGTGCGATTGACGGAGGCGAAGCGACCCGATTCTTAAAACAAGTGGCCAACGAAATCGAAGACCCGGAATTTAAGATATAATAAATTATAAGGGCGTATGCAATACGCCCCTACAAGGTTAATAATTAATAAACTCATAACTTATAAATAATACTCAAATGTACGATTTAGCAATCATCGGCGGTGGCCCCGGCGGATATGTAGCCGCAGAGCGCGCAGGAACAAAAGGGTTGAATGTGGTCCTTTTTGAAAAAAGAGAACTTGGAGGCGTATGCCTGAACGAAGGCTGCATCCCGACCAAAACATTATTATACAGTGCAAAAGTGTATGATACTGCTAAGCATAGCGACAAGTATGGTATAAACGTTTCGGACGCTTCATTCGATTTCGGAAAAATCATGGCGCGAAAAAATAAAATTGTTAAAAAATTGGTTATTGGCGTCGGAGCCAAGATGAAAACTCACAACATAACGGTAGTGAAAGGTGAAGCATTTATCAATGGACGCTCTGCGCAAGGGATTGAAATTAGCTGTAACAATGAAACATACATGGCCGCCAACCTCCTTCTTTGCACCGGATCGGAAGCGCTTGTTCCGCCTGTGCCGGGCATTCCGGAAGCAGGCGATATCGTCGTAACCAACCGTGAAATTTTATCGCTCAAAGAACAACCAAAATCACTCGTTATCATTGGCGGCGGCGTTATCGGGATGGAATTTGCAAGTTTTTTCAACAGCCTCGGAACAGCAGTTACAGTTGTCGAAATGTTACCGGAAATACTGGGTGGCTTAGATATCGAAATCAGTAAGATGCTTCGCGAACAATACGCAAAAAAGGGCGTCAAATTCAATCTCTCATGCAAAGTAACCGAAATAAAGGGGCATGAAGTGATTTATATCGATCCGAATGGCCAGCAATCCACCGTGACGGGCGAAAAAATCCTGATAAGCGTAGGGCGTCGCGCCGTGACAAAAGGTCTCGGCCTCGAGAATATAGGCGTGGAATTAGCGGGAAACGCCATCAAAGTAGACAATAAAATGCGTACCAATATCCCGAATGTATTTGCAGCAGGCGACGTAACCGGCTTTTCCATGTTGGCGCACACGGCAAGCCGTGAGGGCGAAGTAGTCGTCAATAACCTGACCGGCCGCCCCGATGTGATGCGTTACAATGCTATTCCCGGCGTCGTCTACACCAATCCGGAAGTGGCCGGCGTTGGTCTGACAGAAGAACAAGCGTTAAAAGAAGGAATAAAATACCGAATTGCCAAACTACCAATGGCATACGCCGGACGATATCTTGCTGAAAACGAAGGAGGAAGCGGTATTTGTAAAGTACTTACAGGCGAAAAATACGGTGAAGTATTGGGTGTACATATTCTCGGAAATCCTTGCAGCGAAATAATCTACGGCGCATGTATGGCTATCGAACAGGAAATGACACTCAAAGAAATGGAAGAGGTGGTATTCCCGCACCCGACCGTTTCAGAGATTTTCAAAGAAACACTCTTCTCATTTAATTCCTAAATTGCTTCTCTACGGAAAGCCAAAATTATAGATTTTTTTACACTAAAGTAAATTCCTAATAAATAATCATGCCAAAAGTAACATTCATCAACCCCGAAAAAGTCAGAGAACCCGGTGAAATACAGTTCAAAAACATCCCGGTCAATCAATATAAAAAATCAGTGAGCGACGAACTGGCCGAAAACAATTTCACGACAGACGACCTGAAGCGGATATATTTCGATATGGCTGTCATACGCGAGTTTGAAACGATGCTTCAATTAGTCAAAACAACCGGCGCTTATCAGGACGTCGAATACAACAACCCCGGCCCTGCCCATCTCTCGGCAGGACAGGAAGCCGCAGCCGTAGGCATGGCTTATATGCTTGATACGGACGATTTTATATTCGGTTCACACCGCAGCCACGGCGAAATATTAGCCAAAGGTTTACGTGCCATACAAACGCTTTCCGAGACCGAACTCAGAAAAATAATGGAAACGTTCTGGGATGGCGCCACCTTAAACGTAGCTGCAAAAACATACAAAGGCAGTGACACCCGTGAACTTGCTGTCCGCTTCCTGATCTACGGAGCGTTGGCAGAAATATTTGCCCGCACAACCGGTTTCAACAAGGGACTGGGAGGCAGTATGCACGCCTTCTTTACGCCGTTCGGCATCTATCCGAATAATGCAATCGTAGGCGGCAGCGCCACCATCGCCGTAGGTGCAGCCCTGTATAAAAAGGTAAACCGCAAAAAAGGAATCGTGGTAGCAAACATCGGCGACGGCTCCATGGCGCGCGGTCCTGTCTGGGAAGCGCTATCGTTCGCATCGATGGATCAGTTCAAACAGCTATGGGAAAATGATATGAAAGGCGGACTACCGATTGTCATCAATATTATGAACAACCAGTACGGCATGGGCGGACAAACGGCCGGCGAAACGATGGGATACGATATAGCTGCCCGAATCGGCGCCGGTGTAAATCCGGAACAGATGTATACCGAGCGCGTAGACGGCTATAATCCGTTGGCCGTTATCGATGCCTACCGCCGCAAAAAAGCGCTGATAATACAGAAAGCAGGCCCTGTATTGATCGACGTACTGACTTATCGTTACAGCGGACATTCCCCGTCCGATGCCTCATCGTATCGTACAAAAGATGAGGTCGAAGCCTGGGAAGAAGTCGATTGCATCAAAAGTTATGGCGATGAAATCGTAAAAGCAGGCGTTACAACACAGGCAGAACTCGATGCGATGCAAAAAGAAATCAGGGAAATCATGTTGGATATATTCAAGCTGGCAATCGATCCCGAACTGTCACCATTGATGGACTTACATAAAAATCAGCATTTAATTGAAGAACTGATGTTCTCGAACGAATCTATTGATTCTTTTTCCGATGCCCAACCGGAAACCAACCATCCGATGGAAGAAAATCCGCGTGTCAGACAAATAGCACAAAAAGAGCGATTTGCATTTGATGAAAACGGAAAACCGTTCTCCAAAATGAAACAATATCAGTTACGCGACGGAATTTTCGAAGCCATCATCGACCGGTTCTACAAAGACGCTTCGCTGATTGCTTACGGAGAGGAAAACCGCGATTGGGGCGGTGCATTTGCGGTATACCGCGGACTGACAGAGGCCTTGCCTTATCATCGTTTATTTAATGCTCCCATTGCCGAAGCAGCCATTGTAGGTACTGCAATCGGTTACGCAATGTGCGGCGGACGGGTGTTACCTGAAATTATGTATTGCGACTTCCTCGGATGTTGTGGCGACGAAGTCTTTAATCAACTTCCCAAATGGCAGGCAATGAGCGGTAACCTGATTAAAATGCCGGTTGTCCTTCGCGTATCGGTTGGCTCCAAATACGGGGCACAACACTCGCAGGACTGGACTTCGCTTGCAGCACATATTCCCGGATTGAAAGTATGCTTTCCGGCAACTCCTTACGATGCTAAAGGACTGATGAATGTGGCATTGCAAGGGTCAGATCCCGTTATATTTTTCGAAAGCCAGCGTATCTATGATGTCGGCGAGCAATTCTGCCGGGGAGGCGTTCCCGAAGGATATTACGAAATACCGTTCGGCGAACCGGATGTGAAACGTGAAGGAAAAGATATCACTTTCCTGACGATTGGAGCTACATTATACACAGCGATTAAAGCAGCCGTGAAATTGGAAAAAGAGTATGGTATGAGCGTCGAAGTGATTGATGCACGCTCGCTCGTTCCGTTTAATTACGAAAAAGTGTTGGCGTCGGTGAAGAAAACAGGACGGATTGTGATAGCAAGCGATGCCACCGCACGCGGCTCGTTCCTGAACGACCTGGCGCGTAATATTACAGAATTGGCATTCAACGACTTAGATGCACCGCCTGTTGTTGTCGGTTCACGCAACTGGATCACGCCGGCTTACGAATTGGAATATGCTTTCTTCCCGCAGGAAGAAAGTTTTCTCGACGCCATTCACGAAAAGATCGTTCCGCTTAAAGGTTATATTCCGACATATAACTTTTCCGATGCAGAACAGATACGCAGACAGAAACTGGGAGTTTAATTCAATTAAGAATTAAGAATTAAAAATTAAAAATGAAGAATCAGGAAAGTAGAGTCATGAATGAAAAAATTGAACAATTAATCGAAATATCGCGCAAATACGGAAGCGATAGCCGGTATGTGATTGCGGGAGGAGGGAATACATCGTACAAAAACGTAAATTATCTTTGGGTAAAAGCAAGCGGTCACGCATTGGCTACAATTACCGAAAACGGATTTGCTATGCTCGACCGTAAAAAACTGAGTATCATAGCTGAAAAGAAATACAGCGACGATTCCGAACGGCGCGAAGAAGAAGTAAAAACCGACCTGAGCGTGGCCTGCATCACAAAAGACCGCCGTCCCTCGGTCGAAACATCCATGCACAACGCGATAGATTATGCTTTTGTCGTGCATCTGCACCCAACCGTTGTAAACGGGCTGATGTGCAGTCAGAATGCCGAAGCCGAAACACATAATATGTTCGGTAACGATGCAGTCTATATCCCTTATACTGACCCCGGTTATATGCTTTTTAAAGAAGTAGTAACCCGCATCGACAGTTATAAAAAGATAACAGGCAAACATCCGGCTATTGTATTGCTGCAAAATCACGGCATCTTCGTAAGCGCCGATACAACAGCAGAAATTGAAGCGATATACGACCATGTTATCAGTACAATTTCCCCGGCTTCCCCGATTTCCCCGATTTCCCCGGCTTCCCCTGTTTCTCCGGCTTCCCCGATTTCCCCGGCTTCTCAATTTTCAATTCCCGCCCTTCGCATGATGCTCAGCCGTCAAGGCGGATTGAAAACATTGAAAATCAGAAACAACAACCTGATCAACCGATTTGCTTCTTCGAAAGAGGAATTCAACAAAATCTCAACACCTTTCACACCTGATATAATCGTCTATTGCAAATCGAAATATATCTATCTGTCAGCTGAAAACACTGACGGTCTTTTAAATCAGGCACAGTTAGAAATTGAAGCCTATATAAAACAAAACGCCCATACTCCTAAAGTGTTGGTTATTAATGGAATTGGACTTGTTGCTGTTGGCGATCATGCCGCCGAATGTGAAACAATACTTGACATCTACGAAGACATGATGAAAATCACCGAAATTGCACAATCGTTCGGAGGTGAGCATCCGATGACGCAAGCGCAAATCAATTTCATTGATAACTGGGAAGTCGAAAACTACCGACGCAAAGTAAGCGCCGGAAACGTGACCGGTCGCGTACAAAACAAGACGATCATCGTCACAGGCGCTGCGCAGGGCTTCGGCGAAGGGATCGCCGAATGTCTGCTGAAAGAAGGTGCGAATATTGTGGTAGCTGACCTGAATGAAGCGATCGGCCAACATACAGTGGAGCGATTGCAAAAATTATGCAAATCCAACCATGCCATCTTTGTCAAAACAAATGTGACCGAACCGGAAAGTTTGCACAACCTGATTCAAGAAACAGTTTGTCATTTTGGTGGCGTAGATGTGTTTATCAGCAATGCAGGCGTGCTTCTTGCGGGCGGACTCGAAGAACTTACACCCGATGAATTTGAATTTGTTACAAAAATCAATTACAACGCCTATTTCTACTGCACACAAGCAGTCTCCCGCATCATGAAATTGCAAAATGAATATGCACCTGAAAATCACAGTGATATCATTCAGATAAATTCAAAATCCGGATTACGCGGCTCAAAAGCAAACTACGCTTATGCAGGCAGTAAATTTGGCGGTATAGGATTGACACAATCGTTTGCCCTTGAACTGGCGCCGTTCCGAATCAAAGTAAATTCGGTTTGCCCGGGCAATTATTACGAAGGACCACTTTGGTCAAATCCGGAAAACGGACTTTTCATTCAATATCTTCAAACCGGCAAAGTACCCGGTGCAAAAACGATGGATGATGTTCGTGAATATTATATGAATCAGGTACCTATGCGCAAAGGCACAAGCCCTGATGATGTGACAAAAGCTATCCTTTACCTTATCGACCAAACCTGCGAAACAGGACAGGCTTTGCCGGTAACGGGAGGGCAGGTGATGGTAAATTGAGAATTGAGAATTGAGAATTGAGAATGAAGAATATAGACAATAGTCGTTTTTATTAATATTTGAATTTTTATTATGATAACTACTAAAGCGGTCCGTTTATACGGAAAAAATGATCTTCGGTTGGAAGAATTTGAATTGCCTGCTATCAAAGACGATGAGATTTTGGCAAAAGTGGTTTGTGATAGTTTGTGCATGTCATCTTATAAGGCTACACACGAGGCAGATACCCACAAACGCATACCACGTGATATAGCCGAGCATCCGGTAATCATCGGTCATGAATTTGCAGGTGAGCTGATCGAAGTGGGCGACAAGTGGAAACATGCATTTAAAGCGGGCGACAAATTCTCCATCCAGCCTTCCCTAAACGACGAAAATGCACCGGTAGGCATACTCAGCGCTCCCGGATATTCGTACAATTATATCGGAGGAGATGCCACCTTCATCATTCTCCCCAATGAAGCGATGACAAACGGATGCCTGCTTCATTATGCCGGCGACGGGTTCTATCCGGCTTCCCTTGCTGAACCTTTGTCGTGCGTGATAGGCGCCATGCACGCAAACTACCATACCGACCCCGGCTCGTACATTCACCAAATGGAAATCAAAAACGGAGGAAACATGGCCATCTTAGCCGGCGTAGGCCCTATGGGATTGGCTGCGATCAATTATGTCATTCACCGCAAAGACAGAAAACCTAAACTGCTGATTGTTACTGATATCGACCAATCGCGTTTAGACCGTGCAGCGCAACTTTATCATCCTGAAGCAGCAGCAAAAAATGGCATCCGATTAGAATATATCAACACCGCCAACCTGAAAAATCCGGTTGAAACATTAAGATGTGCAACCGGCGGTTACGGATTTGACGATGTATTTGTTTTTGCCCCTGTCGTTCCGATTATTGAACAGGCAGACAACCTGCTTGCTGTCGACGGATGTCTCAATTTTTTTGCAGGCCCGGCAAAGTCGGATTTTCAAGCCTTGGTTAATTTCTATAACATACATTATGCCAGAACGCATATTGTTGGCACAAGCGGTGGAAATACCGACGATATGGTAGAAGCGCTTGAAATGATGAGTCAGGGTCTTGATCCGGCAGGCTTAGTAACTCATATAGGCGGAATCAATGCCGTTATTGATACCACGCTGAATCTCCCACACATCCCCGGAGGCAAAAAACTCATCTATACACATATTGACATGCCCTTAACCCCTATTTCCGATTTTGAATCAAAAGGAATAGCTAATCCCATATATGCCGAACTGCACAAACTATGCACCGCAACCAACGGAATATGGAATATCAAAGCCGAAACCTATCTGTTGCAAAATGCTGATAAATTATAGTTTGCATAAATCCAACGTATAATTGGTACTTCTTCCGGCGAGGTTTTGGGTTAGTATCCCAAGTTCGAAAAGTTCTGTTAAGTCACGCGTGGCAGTGGCTTTGGTCGTTCCGGTG
>Ga0082212_10004287_pt1 | contig 19823 bp, 14 predicted proteins | sample TergutNt197P3_FD_71548 | JGI IMG/M metagenome (GOLD analysis project Ga0082212, IMG submission 71548) | Neocapritermes taracua P3 segment gut microbial communities from Petit-Saut dam, French Guiana - Nt197 P3 | ecosystem: Host-associated > Arthropoda: Insects > Digestive system > Gut ... | reverse complement strand
TTTCCCCGCATAGTCCGTAGCACTCCATCGCCCGCTTAAAATCGCCGCGCAGATGGGCAAATATGGCTTCGGTCATTAAGCGTAATCTTTTCTCGCTTATGCCATTTATAACACTTTCGGGGTCATCCCTCGGCGAATGAATATTGATAACCGATACGATATGCGCAAAATCGGATTGCAGGGAACTCTGCGGCGTCGCCTTTTCAAAGCGCGGGTCGCCCGGTTTGTCGGCGTCGGCGGGGATGAGCTGCGACCTCCCATACTTTTTCGCGCCGGGTATCCGGTCCGCGACCAGAAGCCGTTGGACCTGCCTGATTGTAACGCCCCATTTTTCCGCGGCTTCGGCAGCGGTCATGTACTCCATATTTTCACCTCCGGTAACAGCGAACTTGCTTCACTCGAGGATTCAACGGTTGGATTTCAACATTATAGTCGCGTTCGCGACGTTTCAAAACTCAGTTTTGCGCATTCCCGCGTACATTTCGATAATCGTTACGCCGCTGCCGAGCAGCATGCTGAAAAGAGATTTCGCCGGCACATAGATGTAAAATGGCAGCGTACTTATTCCCGCCAGAGTAAAGGCCGGCCCGATTACGATAAACAACGCGACGCCGACGATCAACCCCATCAAGACGCCAAAGCCTAAAGGGGCGCGGAACAACCGCGCTAGGAACCGGGCAAACCTGTTCGCAGGAGGCAGGATCCCGGCCGTCTTTGTCGACTTCAGGCCCGCCCGGACAAAAAAGGCGGTGATGGTAAACGTGAGCAGGCAGGTGATAATCAGGTCTATGGCGATACTGATAATGTTTGTTGGCACTTCCGCAGCCGCATGATAGATCAAGCCGGCGATCATTCCGTTGATAAAAAAGTTGAAGGCGGCGGCAATCACCGCCTGTACGCGAAAGTAAGCTTTCAGTTGTCCGTTCACGTTAACCTCTCCATAATACAGTCCGATACGGTCAGAGCCGCAGGCATGGCGGCTGCGGCTCTTATCGCGTTTCCAAGCGGTACCAAACGCTCCTCTACCCCTGCGTTACCTCTACCTGTCGGCGGGAGGATTCGGCGGAGTCTGGCCGTTCGCGATCGCGTACAGGTACTGCTCCACATAAGCGTCGTACGACGCGTAGTTCGCGACCGTGAGTATCGTCGACGCGTTCGTCACGACCGGATACTGCTGATTCGGGTCTTTCCATTCGGGCCAGAGCGTCTCCTGCGTGGCGCGTCCGTCCAGCATCGCTATGACGCCGCATACTATCGGCTCCATATATATCTCCATAGAGTAGTACACCCCGGCTTTATAACAGCCGGTATCTGTCCCGCTCTTCCAGCTTGCCATGAGAAGGTTCGCGGCGCATGAGATCGCGACCGTTTTGTCTGTAAGCCCGGCGGCGTCGATGGCGCGGCAGGCGCCCTGCACGACGTCTTCGATCGAGCCGACGACAAACCAATACTCGACCTCAGGATGGGCGGCGAGGAACGGGGCGGTCGCGTCGTACCCGCCGTTGGCGTCAAAGCCGAAGGCCACGGTGTCGACCTCATAAGCGTTTCCGGCCGCTTCAGGGTAACGCTCCTGGAAAATCTGGATGCAGAAGTCGCTGACCGCTTTCAGGACCGGGACCACGCTCTGGCTCGTGCTAATCAGGCCGAGCTTCGACGTGTCGATATCACCGAGATAGAAAGAATACACGTCGTGCAGCCAGTCCATCATCAAGTCCGCCTGATATTTGACTCCGAGCGACTCCTGGGCACACATAGGATCGCCGTTTTCATCGAGCAGCGGGACGAACCCGGGAAGCCAGCAGATGCCGAGTTCGGCTGCCGCTATCTTGACGCGGTCTATATATGTGGCGTCCGGGTTAAGGACCATTCCGGTATACCCTTGCTGCGCCAGCACGCCCATTGTATTTATGAACGAGTCGGCGTTACTGTTTGCGTTAAAACTCGTGCACTCAAAGTTGACGCGCGAACTCCAGGACTGCAGAGCCTGGTCCAGAAGGTCGGTCGTCGCCGAAGCGTTGTCGTAGATGAACGCTATCTTGTACGCGGGCCTTGCGAACCAGTCAACGTCGTCTGTATACCAGCCGACCGGGCCGCGCGGCGGGAAAACGAAAGTTGTTCCGCCTCCGGATGGCGGCGCGCTGACGGACGGGGACGCCGGCGGCGCGGACGACGACGGCGGCGAAGACGTCGCCGGGGTCTGGTCGCCGCCCGTATCCTTGTTACAAGCGAAAATCGATACGGTCAGCAGCAACGCGAGCAGGACTGCCAGGGTTCTTTTCATGATATCTCCTCCATTTTGTAAAATTTTGCTTTACGGCAAATGTTTTATACATTATACTACGAAAAGAGCATCCAGTAAACTATAATATTTTACTAATATTTTACGCAAAACGTGTAAAAGATGAATATCGAGGTGTTGTGCCGATGGGGCAATTTCTTGAATTTTCCGGATTAAGCAAAGCGTTTCCCGGCGTCCAGGCGCTGGACGATGTTAGTTTCCGGGCCGAAAGCGGAAAAGTGACCGCGCTGATGGGCGAAAACGGGGCGGGAAAAAGCACGCTGCTCAAGATACTCAGCGGCGACTTACACCCGGACTCGGGGAGCATCTCATTCGACGGTGAGGTAAAAAAGTTCACGTCCCCGCACCAGTCGCTTAAGGCCGGCGTCAGCGTTATCTACCAGGAGCGTCAGCTTATCAACTCGCTGACCGTCATGGAAAACGTTTTCCTCGAAGATATCCCCGCAAGTAAGATCGGCGTCATCAACAGGGCCGCGCTGCGCAGGAGAACACAGGAACTCATACACATGTTCCGGTTGCCTATCCGCCCGGGCGACATCGCCGGGCGGCTCTCGACCGCCAATCAGCAGATGGTCGAGATAATGAAAGCGTACCGCCGCGACTCCCGCATCATCGCGTTCGACGAGCCGACGGCGCCGCTGACCGATAAAGAGATCAGCATCCTGTTCGGGCTCATAAACCGCCTGAAGGAACAGGGCAAGATCATTATCTACGTGTCGCACCGCATGGCGGAGATATTCCGGATATCGGACGAGATAGTCGTGCTGAAAGACGGCCGTCTCGTAAAGACGTTTGAAACCGCGGGAACGTCCGAGCAGGACCTCGTGCGCGCAATGGTCGGACGCGACATCGGCGACACGTACTCCAACCTGAGGCGCAACGACGCTGTCGGGGACGTGGTTCTTGAAGTCAACAACCTTGTGACTGATGATATCCATGACGTGAGTTTCGAGCTGCGCAGGGGCGAAGTCCTCGGGTTTGCCGGGCTTGTGGGCGCGGGGCGGACCGAAGTCGTCCGCGCGATATTCGGCGTGGATCAGATCATATCCGGAGAGGTAAGACTCGAAGGGCAGCCCGTCCGCATTAAGTCGCCGAAAGACGCGATCGAGCGCGGCGTCACGCTCTGCCCTGAGGACAGGAAAGAGCAGGGCCTCGTTCTCGGGCTGTCGATCCGCGCCAACATTTCGATACCGGTGCTGTCGAAGCTCAGGAAAAGCCTGTTCATTGACAGAAGGGCGGAAGCTGACCTTGCGGAGGAAGCGGTGCGGAAATATTCTATCAAGACGCCGACAGTGGAGAAACTTGTGCTGGAACTATCCGGCGGCAACCAGCAGAAAACGATCCTTGGACGGTGGACCTCCGAAAAGATGAGGACGAAAATACTTATCCTCGACGAGCCGACAAAAGGCATCGACGTCGGGACGAAAGCGGAGGTCTACCAGATGGTCTGCGACTTTGCCAGGCAGGGCATCAGCGTCATATTCATCTCGTCTGAACTGACCGAAGTCATCAACGTGTGCGACAATATCATCGTTATGCACAACGGCCGCGTTACCGGCCGCCTTTCAAGGGCTGAGGCTACGGAAGAAAACGTCCTGGAGCTCGCGATGAGGGAATAGGGCGAAGCATCCGTTCAGGTGTTTTCCCCTGGCGGACAGATACAATACTTCACGCGTAGAAGGGGGCGGTCGCCAATGCCCGCAGGTATAGCCGGGTTCCTTAAATCAAAGATATTTACGTTGATCATTCTTCTTGCCGTGGTGATCGTATTCTTCGAGTTCATGTCGCCGGGGAACTCATACCTCAGCTCGGCGAACATCAAGAGCATCCTTGATTCCATGGTGATTTACATTCTGTTCGCTATCGGCGAGAGCCTGTTGATAATCTCCGGCGAGATCGACCTGTCGCCCGGTTTTGTCGGAGTATTCGCCGGTGTATTTATGGGCATACTGCTGAACGCCGGCGTCCCGTGGTATCTGGTCGTCGTTGTTTGCATCGCAACCGGGGCCGCGTTCGGGTTGTTCAACGCTTTTTTGATAAACGCGCTGGGCATACAGGGCTTTATCGCCACGCTCGCGACCGGGCAGTTTATTGCGAGGGGTCTTTCGATGGCGGTCACCAACAGCGTGCCGGTCAGCATCAAAGACGAGTCCATAGTATGGATAGGAACGGGAAAAATCCTTGAGATCCCGGTAGCTATCATTATTTCGCTCGTGCTTATGATCATATTCGGGATCGTGCTGGCATGGACTAAGTTCGGGCGGAGCATATACGTCTGCGGCGGCAACAGGTCCGCCGCCCGATTCGCGGGGCTGAACCCAAAAAAACTATCTTATATACTCTTCGCGATAAGCGGCGCGTTCGGCGCGCTGGCCGGGGTAATATACTCCGGGCGCATGATGGTGGCAAACTTCACCAGCACGGCAAACTACGCGTTCCCCGCGATCACCGCCGCGATCCTCGGAGGGATATCGTTCGGCGGCGGCTCGGGCGGTATGGCGGGGTGCTTCCTCGGACTGCTCATTCTAAACGGGTTCAACAACGGTCTGACGATCGTCGGCGTGACGCCTTACTGGCAGTCTATCTTCTCAGGCGGCCTGCTGCTGCTGGCGCTGACGTTCGACTACTTCTCCGTCAGGAACAAGATGAAGGTCAAACCGGCGAAGGCCGGCTGAACGCAGCCGGAGCTAAACAGCGCGCGGGACGCCGTGGATGAACTCTGATGACGCGTGAATCGTCAGGCGGAGGCCGGCAGACGCGCATCCCGGGGTAGGGATAAAGCAATGGTATGCTCTTGGAGCCGGCCACGCGACTTTTCACGCGAATCAGAGTACATCCACGGCGTCCCGCGCGCTGTAACCCGGAGCTATGATCGGAATACTCGTAAAGATATCGGCATCAGTCACGACTGACTGCGAAAGGTATGGATATATATGAATATCAGTTTCATAAAAAGAATAACCGGCAACAAAACGTTTACGTTGGCCGCCGTATGGATAGCCGTGCTCATTTTGTTCACGATCATTAATAAAAACTACCTCTCGCCCGGCAACATAAAGAATATGTTTAACACGGCGTTCAACACGGGCATGCTCGCTATCGGCCTTTCCTGTCTGCTGATAAGCGGCGTGATCGACCTGTCCACCGGATACACGGCGATGGTCGGAGGCATAATAGTCGCGTATCTGCTTCAGGTGAACGTGCCGTGGTTCCCGGCGGTGATCATCACAATGTTATTTGGCGTAATCGTCGGGCTTATCAACGCGTTTTTCGTCAACGTCCTGAACTTCATGTCGTTTATATCGACGCTCGCGCTGGGTACGGCGATAAACGGTTTCGGACTTGTAATAACAAAATCGCAAATCGTGCCGATAAATAACGAAGGTTTCTGGGACCTTGGCTCGTACAGCATTTTCAACGTGATACCCATCCCGTTTCTGATAACGGTCATTCTGATGGCAATATATGGCTTCATTTTGCAAAGGACGCGGATCGGCCGCAGGATATTTATCGTCGGCGGCAATAAGCAGGCTGCGCGGCTTGCGGGCATCAACCCGAAAAAAATAACAACGGTCCTGTATATAAACAACGGCTGTATCGCGTGCCTTGTCGGCGCGCTGGTATCGGCCCGTATGCACATGGGTTCCCCTTCGTCCAACATAGGGTCCGATCTTGACGCCATAACCGCAGCCGTGCTCGGCGGAGTCTCGTTTATGGGCGGAACGGGCGGCATGCTCGGCGCCTTTATCGGCGTGATGCTGCTGACGTGTTTTAAAAACGGGCTCGTCCTCGTCGGGCTCGGCGTATACTACCAGATCGTAGCGACAGGCGTCCTTCTGATCGCTGCCCTTGCGCTCGACTTCTTCCGTGAAAAATCCAGGCTGAAGTCCCTGAAAGCCGGAGCGCCGCAGCAACCCGCAGCGGAATAGTATCCGTATAAACGCCCGGACACAATAACGAAAATAACAGCCGCTGCGGCTCCTGTCTGCAGCGGCTGTTTGACGGTGACCTTCCCGCTATCCCAGCGCGTCGATGATTGCCGGTATGACTTTGTACAGATCGCCTACGATGCCATAGTCCGCCACTTCGAAAATCGGGGCGTTTTCGTTTTTATTGATCGCGACGATATAGTCGGACGTCTGCATACCGGCCAGATGCTGGATAGCCCCAGATATGCCGCAAGCCACGTAGAGCTTCGGCTTCACGGTGGTTCCGGTCTGCCCGACCTGATGCGAGTGGTCTATCCACCCCGCGTCGACGGCGGCGCGCGAAGACCCGACCACGCCTCCAAGCGCGTCGGCAAGCTGCTTGATAACTTTGAACCCGTCCGGGCCGCCAAGCCCGGCGCCGCCGGAAACTATGATCTCCGCGTCGGTGAGCGAAACCATCTCTTTCATAGCTTTGACGACCTCAAGCACCTGCATGCGCAGATCGCCCTCTTCAAAAGTCGCGTCAATATCGATGCGTTCGCCGGTCCTCCCCGCTGCGCGCTCGGGTTTTTGCATGACGCCGGGGCGCACGGTGGACATCTGCGGGCGGTGGTTCGGGCAAAGAATCGTCGCCATGAGGTTACCGCCGAATGCCGGGCGGGTTTGCATGAGCTTTTTGTCTTCCGGATCGATGTCCAGCTTCGTGCAGTCGGCCGTAAGGCCGGTCTCGCAGCGGACGGCCAGGCACGGGCCGAGATCGCGCCCGATATGCGTGGCTCCCATAAGCACGACCTCGGGCTTATATTTCAGTATCGCCTGATAGATGACTTTCGTATACGCGTCCGTATTATACGTACGAAGTTCCGGCGCGTTGGCGTAATACACCTTGTCCGCGCCGCACTCGAACAGCTCGGTTATGAGCCCGTCGACATTTTCGCCGCAAAGCACGGCGCAAACTTTACATCCGATATCATCGGCGAGCTTCTTTCCTTCGCCCAGCAGCTCTATTGACACGCTCATAAGGCTCCCGCCTCGCTGCTCGGCGAAAATCCAAACGTCGTGATACTGCGTAATATCCACCTTTACGGCGGGAGCGGCGACGTCCTCCCCGCTCTTCTCAATGGCCTCAAACGGGCAGAACTTAGGCTCGAGGCATTGGTTGCACAGGTTGCACCCCGGGCCAATGACCGCAAGCTTGTCCTTGAGCGTTATTGCGCCCTGCGGGCAGTTTTTCGTACACAGTCCGCATCCCTTGCATTTTTCTTCAATAACTATTATAGCCATATTTCAAACTCCTTATGCCTTTACTCTTTGCCGGCGGAAAGCGGCGTTCAGCCGCTCCGGGAACCTGTCCCCGCGCCTAACCCCTGAATCCTGACCCCTAACCCCTGAATCTTAAATAACATGCTTCCCGGTCAGCCTGGCGATAAGCGCAGCCGCCATCTCGGGAATGGTTCCCGCCAGCATCTCGCCCGCGCCCTTCGGCGGCGGCGTGAAACTTCGGAACACCTGCGTCGGGCTTGCGTTGAGTCCGACGCTGTCAGGCGTCACGTTAAGAGATTTTTCGTCCCAAATATATATTTCCTTTTTATACGCTTCCTCGATCTTCGAAATCGTCATATAGCGGGGCTTGTTCAGTTCCTTTATCGCTGTCAAAACGCAGGGCCTTTGAACCTCTATGACCTCGAAGCCGTCCTCCAGCGCGCGCTCAACGATGATCGTCTTCTCTTTTATCTCACGAATTTTCCGTACATACGTCACCGACGGGATCCCCAGGCGCTGCGCCGTCTGCGGCCCTACCTGCGCGGTATCGCCGTCTATCGCCTGGCGCCCCGCAAAAATGATATCGTAGTCGCCGATTTTCTTTACGCCGGCGGCGAGCGTCGTCGACGTCGCGCATGTATCCGCTCCCCCGAAAGCGCGGCTCGACAGAAGGTACGCGTCGTCGGCGCCCATGGCGAGGCATTCCCTGAGCATGTACGTCGCCTGCGGCGGCCCCATCGACACGACGATGACCGTCGCGCCGGGATCGACGTCCTTGAGTTCCAGCGCCGCCTCAAGGGCGTTGGCGTCGTCGGGGTTCAATATGGACGGGACGCCCTCGCGAATAAGCGTGCCTTTTACGGGGTCTATCCTGACCTCGTTTGTGTCCGGCACTTGCTTTGCCAGTACGATTATTTTCATCGTTATGATAGTTCCTTTCTTCGAAAAGTCACCTGTTACAAGCCTCTGCGGACTTATTTTCCAATAATGTTGCCGGCGATGACCATTTGCTGGACCTGCGAGGTTCCCTCGAAAATCGTATAGACCCTGCAGTCCCTGTACATGCGCTCGACCTTATACTCCTTGATATACCCGTAACCGCCGTGAATCTGAACGGCCTGAGCAGCTATCTCGTTGCAAACCTCCGAAGCGTAGTATTTCGCCATCGAAGCCGCGGTCGCCGCCTCGGGGCTTTCGACATCCTTCAACTGAGCCGCCCTGTAGACGAGCTCTTTCGCCGCCTGGAGCTTAGTCGCCATATCCGCGATCATGAAGCTGATCGCCTGAAAGTCCGCGATCCTGCGGCCGAACTGTTTACGCTCTTTCGCGTACCTGACCGCCTCGTCGAGCGCCCCCTGCGCGACTCCGATGCTCATCCCCGCGACTCCGATGCGCCCGATATCCAGCGTCTTCATCGCGTTTTGGAATCCTCTGTTTTCCTCGCCCAGCAGATCGTCCTTATGGACGCGGACGTCCTCCAGAATAATATCTGACGTAGGACAGCCGATTATGCCCATCTTATGCTCCGCTTTCCCGCATGACACGCCGGGCAGCTTCATATCCACAATAAACGCCGAAATGCCCCGCGAACCTTTCTGGCTGCGGTCGGTCTTCGCGTATATGATCGACCAGTCGGCCACCGGAGCCGTTGTGATGAAGGTCTTGCGCCCGTTCAGGACATAGTAGTCGCCGTCTTTTTCGGCAGTCGTAACAGTCCCGCCCGCGTCGGACCCCGCGCCAGGCTCGGTCAGCGCGAACGCCATGATCTTCTCTCCCGAAGCGATCGGCGGCAGATATTTCCGCAGCTGCTCCTCGGTCCCGGCCAGCAAAAGCGGCCCCCCGCCGAGCGAGTTTGGCGCGGACACCCAGATATCGGTCACTCCGCTGACGCGCCCGAGTTCTTCCAGGACGATAACGTACGAGATGTAGTCCGACCCCTGTCCCCCGTATTCTTTTGGCGTTTTAATGCCAAAAAAACCGGCTTTACCCATCTTGTCCAACAACTCGCGCGGGTATTGCCCGGTTTCCTCTATCTCGTCAAGGATAGTGTTTGTCAGCTCAGTCTCGGCGAAATCACGAGCCAGTTTTCTGACAAGTTCGTGCCTTTCCGTAAAAATCATTCTTCTTCCCCTCCATGTATCAAATCGTAATTTTACATTATAATTAGTTCATGAAATATTTATAGTATATTGTTTTATACTTTTTATTGAAAACGTTCATAATTTGTGGTAAATTGATAACTAAAAGATACATGATAGTACGTATCCTGTTGAAATTATTCATTTTTTGCGTTGAAAACTCTGTTGAAATCAACTTATTTCATCAACTGCGTTGAAATCGGCTTTGTTGATAAGGAGGGACGATAAATTGAGTTCAACACTTTTTGACTACGAATGGCAGTTCTTTATCCAATTGACCACAAGGGTCTTCTACAGCGAAACATACCCCGAGGCGTGCAGTACTTTCCTGCAGCAGATACGTACGATGATCCCGTATTACGCCGGTGTGATTTTCCAGGCCGGAAGGGAAAACGGGCATGTGGTCCTGACCAATCCGATATCGACCGAGAAGCCCGACGACAGGCTGGACCACAGCTTCTTCATCGAAGGGAAATATCCCCATTGGGACGAGTTTATCATGCTGCCGTACAGTTCCGTTTTCCGCCAATCCGATATCATTTCACCGGGGCAATGGGAAAAAACGAGGGTCTACCGCGACTTATGGCAGCCGAAAGGCTTGTTTTGGGGTCTTTTCATATCGCTGGTTCACAAGGATGTTCCGCTTGCCGTCATCGGCGTCCAGCGCGAGAAAGACGACGCCGATTTTTCGGATCGCGACCTGTACATAATGAACACCCTGAAAGATCCCCTTGAACGCAAGTTCTTCAGCCTGCTCGAAGACCGCAGGATGTCGGGGAACGCCGGCGTAGACAGGATACTCAAAGCGTCCGCGAGTTTCGGGCTTACAAAGAGGGAAACCGAGATCGTCTCGCTCGTCTGCGCCGGAAGAGGCAGCGACGAGATGTGTCAGGCGCTGTTCATCACTCACGCCACACTGAGCAAGCATATGTCAAATATCTACGCCAAAACAAAAGTTAAAAACAGAACACAATTATTCGCGTTATTTTTATAACAGCAGCTGTTGACAAGCCGCGTCATCTTGCTATATACTCGCAAACGGAAACACCATTGAAAGAGAGGAACGCAACCAAATGAATTCACCGAAGGAAGTCGCGCAAAACTATATCGCAACGGGTGTCGCGAAGACACAGTACCCCATCTCAAAAATGCTGATGCTCGGCGCGCTTGCCGGAATGTTTATCGCCCTGGCCGGCGTCGGGGCGACAATAGCGCCCGTCAGCATCGTATCGGCGTCTCTCGCGAAGCTCATCGGCGCCGCCGTCTTCCCCGCCGGCCTCGCTATGGTGCTCGTAGCCGGCAGCGAACTCTTCACAGGAAACTGCCTGATCATCATTCCGGTGCTGGAAAAAGAGGCGAAGGTAGTCGATATGCTGAAAAACTGGCTTTTCGTTTACATCGGGAACTTCGTCGGCAGCATCGTCATCGCCGCGCTGGCTGTGTACGGCGGCTCGTTCTCCCTGTTCGGCAACGAAGCCGCGGCGGCTTTGATAAAGACAGCCGTGTCAAAAGTATCCATGTCGTTTTCTGACGCGCTGTTTCGCGGGATATTGTGTAACTTCCTCGTTTGCGTCGCGGTCTGGATGTCCTTCGCCGCTAAAGACGTCGTCGGAAAGATCGCGGGATTATATCTGCCTATCATGCTTTTTGTCCTGTGCGGCTTCGAGCACAGCATAGCAAATATGTTCTATATACCGGCCGGTTTGTTCGCAGCCGGAAAAGGCGCTTATCTGTCCGCATATGAAGCTTTTGCGGGCGTCGGCCACTTAGACCCGCTCACGTGGGGCGCTATGATCACAAAGAATCTTATCCCGGTAACGCTGGGGAACATAATCGGCGGTATGGGCCTCGTCGGTGTCGGTTACTGGTTTATTTACCTTCGCAGCGGCGAGAAGAAGGCGGCCGCGACGGGTAAATCGGCCGCGACGCGCAAAAGCAAGAAAAAGAAGTAAAGCAGCGCCATATTACATTTTACATTTTTGACTATTCAGGTGGCGCCGTGTCTGTACTCTGATTCGCATGAAAAGTCGCGTGGCCGGCTCAAATAGCATACCATCGCTTTATCCCTGCCCCGGGATGTGCGTCTGCCGGCCTCCGCCTGACGATTCACGCATCATCAGAGTTCATCCCCGGCGCCCCCTGAACAGTTACCTACATTTTACATTTTACATTCTACATTCTACACTTCTCGTTCTCTCTCCCCGTCCTGAACACTTCCATCAGTTCCGCCGTGAGCGCGACGCCAGTCGTATCCGGCGGGACTTCTTCGCGCGGCAGCCACAACGCTTCGGAAAGCTCGTTTTCGTCTATCCGTATCGCCGGGTCGCCGTCGAGCTCGCAGAAAAAACCTGAAAGAAGTGTCGACGTGAACCCCCAGGGCTGGCTCCGGTAGTACCTGATGTTCTTTACGCGAACGCCGGTCTCCTCATAGACCTCCCGCCGCACTGTGTCCTCAAGAGACTCGCCGCTCTCCGCGAACCCCGCCACAAGAGCGTAGTTGCGGAACGGGCGGTCTTTGTATCTTGTAACAAGAATGTTCTCGCCGTGCGTGACCGCGACGATCACCACCGGCGAAATCTTCGGATACTCCACAAGGCCGCATTTCGCGCAGACGCAGGCCCGCTCAGTCTTTGAACGCGCCGTTTCAGCCCCGCAGGCGCCGCAGTACCTGCTGGAATTGTACCACTGATACAACGCTTGCGCAGTTACGATAGCAAACGCAAGATACCGCGGGCTGACCGTCCTTGATATTGTGAAGCTCTGCCACTCATAGCCCTCCGGGGGTACGACGCCGCCTGAAACGCGCAGATCAGGCGTAAAGAAACGCTCTTCGTCTATCGAGAACAGGTAAAAGCAATCCGCGGCGTCTATGCCCGTAATGTCGCTGAACCGCGGCAGAGAAACCTCGCCGTTTTCAACGCGGCAGCATACTTTCTCGCCGTCGAAAAGGAACACGGCGTCGCCCGGAACCGGGGCGCAATCAATGTATTGGACTTTATACTCCTTCGGAGAAATCTCGTGGATCATCGCGTCTCCTTTCGGGTGGAAGGCGTCTTTCGGGTGGAAGGCGTCTTCAGGCCGCTCTGACGGTCGCCCCTGGTTAAGCAGACGGGAGTCGAGGATGTACTCTGAACAGTTACGGCCCCTACACAAGCCATCCATCCAGACAGACGCCGCAGGCTTCGTCGATCTTGCGCGCGAACGACTCGGGATACTTCGCTTTCAGCTCCGCCATCTCCCCGTCCGTCACCTTCTCCGCGTTGACCAGATAGCCTGAAACGACCATGCCGGTCACGGTCTTCGACGTTATAGCGTGCGGCGATATCAGGTTTATCGCGCCTCCGCGGTCTAACGTTTCCGCGTCTATCGGGTCGAAGCGCGACCCATGGTCGACGTAGATAACGTTCGGCACAAGGCGCTCGGTGACATACGCCGCGCACAGCACCGTCCCGCGCTCGTTGTAAACCTTGATTATATCGCGGTGCTTTATCCCGCGCGCTTCCGCCGTTGACGTGTGTATCCACGCCGGTTCGTACTGATATCCGTCGGCGGCCCTTATCTTCATCGTCTCGATCTCGCGCGTCCACGTGACGTCGTCCATGTTCGCGTGGAAACGCCATCTGCCATGGTTCGACATGCACAAAAACGGATAGTCCTTCGCGCGGTCGCCGGTAAGCCGCTCGTCGTGCTCGTCGCTTCGCTCCACCCATTTAGGATACGGCGGGCGCTCGGCGTCGTCCGGGAAGTGTTTCGTGATATCCGTCGAAGTGAACTCCAGTTTTCCCGTCGGAGTCGTAAGCGGATTATTCTCCGGATCCTCATAAAACGGGTTGATCGCGACCGGGAGGTTCGGGATGTTCGTATCCACCGGCAGTATGAAAATGTCCTTCTTATGAAACTCGTCGTCGGCGTCGAGATGCGCGACTCCGCTGCCCCCGAAGAAAAGCTCGATGACATCCTCCATCGGCTTGTCATTATCCGTGTAGGCGTTAAACATATCTTCGCCGATTTTTTTCGCGACGAGCGACACGCATTCGAAATCGTCCACAGACTCGCCGACCGGCGGGCACGCCGGATACTCGCGGTAGATCGCGGTTATCGTTCCGCCGCTTACGTCGTCGCAGACGTCATGCAGCTCAAACTTCGTCGCCACAGGTAAAATGATATCGGCCATATAGCAATCGTTTTCAAGCCAGGGATGCTGCGCCACTATGAACTCGATCTCTTCCGAGCGCAGGGCCTTGACGAAGTTGAATCCGTCGTTCCAGCATGTAACCATACACGGGGAGTCCGTCCAGATCATATGGATCCTCGAACAGCCGGGCCTCGGGAACACATGCTTCGTCCACTGCTCCTCCGCGGGGCCGCAGAACGAGTAAAGCCCCCACCATTCAATACTGTCATTCAGTATAGCGTCATGGACCATACACTTCGGTATCGACTGCTGCGGCGCCGTATCTTTGGCCCGAATCAGATCCCACAGCCCTTTTGTCTGCTCTATCACCTTGTCGAGTTTCTCCGCGAACTCACCCGTCGCGGTCTCCCTCATCCTGCGGTATCTTTCAAGCTTGCCGGGCATATCCGCGTGCGTCCCTATCTGCTCCTCGGTCGCGCCCGGCGGGCGGACCCATTCCGAGCGGTGCGGGATATTCACTATCTCCTCGCCCTGGTACGGCATCGGGTATACCGGTGAAAACAGGTCCCACTCGAGCCATTTCGCGTGATGTACTCCCGGCTTGCCGAGCCCCTGCATTCCGAGCAGAATCGATTGCAGCCTTGCGGGTTCGGTGGAAAACGCGCCCCTTATGCCCGGGCCTCCGTTTCCTATCGTCAGGCTCGTTACCTTGCTCGCCCAGTCCCGCGCCAGGGCCTTGATCGTCCACTCCGGGACCCCGCTTTTTCCGCTTGCCCACTCCGGCGTCTTCGGTTCGCCGTCCTCCTTGCCCAATACATAATCAAAAAACGGTTCGGCGCCGACCGTATGCGTCTTCACATACTCCTTATCGTACGTGCCCTCGGTCAGCCAGACATAAGCAATGGCTAAAAACACTGCGGCGTCGGTGTTCGGCAGTACCGGTATCCACTTATCCGCTACCCTGCACCCGGAAAAATTCAGGGCAGGGTCTACAAAGACGAACTTTATTCCGAGGCTGTGCAGCCAGGCGTTCAGCCTGCTGGGCATGTATCCGTCGAAACCCATCGCCGTCGACTCTATGTCGGACGCCCAGAAAAGCAGGAGCTCGGAATGCTTTGCGATGTCCGGCCACTGGTTGCCCGTGGGGCCGAGTTCGCCGACGGGCTCGCCGCCCCATACGTTTTTTGACCCCCATGAGTAGCCTTCCCAACTGTCCTGATTGCGCATCTGTATCGTGTATCCGCCGAGCAGCGACAGCAGCCTGTTCGCGCAGCCGTGGCTCGGCGCGATATGCTTGCCCTCGCCGTGCATATCCGCCTCGGACAGCACGGCCGTCATGCCGTACTTGTCGCGTATCCGGAGAAGCTCGTCGGCGACGGTCTGCGCCGCCTCGTCCCATGATATCCGGACATACCGCGACTTCCCCCTGTTTTGCGTGTTGCGTTCGCCTTTCGGATCCCAGTCCACGCGCTTCAGAGGATAGCGCACCCGGTTTTCCGAGTAAACGCGCTTTTTATATCCGGTGTAGTAGCTGCCCGGGACTGTGCGCCCGGGAGGTTCGATGCTGCTCCCGCGCGCTTCGATTTTCCACGGGTTCTTGCTCTCCCAATCGACATAGTCCTCATAATGCAGCGGGCGCAGTCTTGTGATCCTGCCGTCCTTGCCCGACTCTACTACGTACGGCGGCCCGCTTTGAGGCCCCATAAGGCTCGCCGCCTTGAACACCCTGCTGTCCGCCTTGACGTCTATCGTTCTCTCTGGCATACCTAATCTACCCCCTACGGACTATCTTATCCGGTAAATCACCTTATCCGGCAAACAACTAACCCGGCAAATACCCTTATCCGGTAAGTCGTCTTGGCCGACAAGTTACCTTGCCGTTACGCTCAATGTATAACTGCCGCTTCCGTCGCCGAAGAACCGCGCGAAAACATAATACGTCGTCCCCGCGCGCAGGCTCGCGACTATCAGCGAGTTCAAATCTCCGCCGCCGTCGTCGTCGAAGGCTATCATCGCGCCGTCGGCGTCATACAACACAAGGACCGGGTCGCTGTTGCCGTTGTTCGACGTCCGGAACTCCCATGTACCGTTGCGGTCCGGGGTGAACGAGTATACAGTCGTTCCGTTTACAGTGACAGAACCTCCGCCCGGAGCGATCGCGACCGGCGTGGCCGGCGAAACTGTGAGAGTGTAAGACCCTTGCTCGCCGTAGAAATAGAACTCCGCGTACACAAGATATGTCTCCCCGGCTTTGAGAGGCGCGAGCAGCAATGAGTTCAGCCCTTCCCCGCCGTCGTCGTCAGATCCGATATAGCTGCCGTCCGCGCTGTAAATCATCAGATACGGGTCGAACTCTCCACAATCGGACGTTTGGAACTGCCATATCCCGGACCTGTCCGGCGTGAAAGCGTATACCGTCGACCCGTTGACGTTGACGCTTCCGCTTGTCGGCAGCGCCGGCGCCCTCGATGCTGAGAGCGTATAGGGACCCGGGTCGCTGTAGTATCCCGCGATAATGTAGTATGTTGTTCCGGCGTTAAGGTATGATACCAGAAGTGAATTCAGATCTCCCGCTCCGTCGTCGTCATACGCCACCATTTCGCCGTCGGCGTCGTACAGAGTGAGCGTCGGGTCGCTGTTACCGTTGTTCGAAGTCAGGAACTGCCACACTCCCGACTGGCCGGGGGTAAACGAGTATGCCGACGTACCGCTGACATTGACATTTCCGCCGCTTGCGGGGATCTGGGTTGGGGTTACTGACGACACTGTCAGCGTAAAGCTGCCGCGGTCGTAAGAATCGTAGAACATCGCGTACAAAATATACGTTTCTCCCGCTTTAAGCGGCACGAGCAGACTGGCGTTTAAACTGCCGCCGCCGTCGTCGTCCAAGCCGATGAGCATGCCGTCCATGTCCATGATCGCCAGAAACGGATCGCTGTCGCCGTTGTTTGACGTGCGGAACTGCCATACTCCGGTCCTGTCCGGCGTAAACGCGTACCCCGTCCTGCCGTTTACTGTGACGCTCCCGCTTGTCGGCAGGATGTTTGCCGGCGCAACGGAAAGCGAATAGCTGCTCGTTGCTTCGCCGTAATAGCTCGCAATCACATAATACGTCGTACCGGCGTTAAGGCTGGTGATGATCAGCGCGTTTAGATCTCCGCCCGTATCGTCGTCGATCGCGACGCGCGCCCCCTCGGAGTCGTAGACCGCCAGCATTGGATCGCAGTTGCTGTTATTTGACGTCAGGAGCTGCCACACTCCCGACTGGTCAGGCGAGAACGTATATGCCGTCACATTTCTGACTGTGATATCGCCGCCGCTTGCCGGGATGGGGGTCGCGGTCAGCGTCGAAACGGTGAGCGTGAAGTTCCCGGGGTTGTTGGAAATACACCCTGCGTGAAGTATGTACGTCCGGCCGGCTGCCAGCGGGACAATAAGGAGCGAGTTGAGATCCCCGCCGCCGTCGTCGTCTGCGGCAATGAACTCGCTTTCATCCGTCAGTATCGCCAGAAACGGATCGTTGTTCCCGTTGTTTGATGTACGGAATTGATATACTCCGGTTTGGCTCGGCGTAAAGGAAAAACCGGTCGCGCCGTTTACTTGCGTGCTGCCGCTTGCCGCCAGCACAGGCGCCGGTGAAACCGTCAGCGTGTAGTTGCCGGTACCGCCCCCGTAAAACCTTGCGTCGACGGTATATTGGGTCCCGGCGCGCAGCATGACATGCACCAGCGCGTTCATGTTTCCGGCGTTGTCGTCGTCTTCAGCGACTGACTCGCCGTCTGAATCCAGCACCGCTATATACGGGTCGCTGTTTCCGTTGTTTGACGAACGGATCAGCCATACGCAGGTTTGATTCGGCGTAAACGAGAACATCGTCGGCCCGTTCACGCTGAACTCACCGCCGCCCCCGGGGATCGTTGTCGAGGCGCCCGCCTGAAGCGTAAAGCTGATTCGCGTCGACGGATCCATCATCCTCATGATGATAACAGCAACTTCGCCGCGCTTTATGTTTGAACCCGGCGAGCAGTTATGCGCGGCGTCCACGCCCTGCGTGATGCCTGCGCGATAAAGCTTATACACGGCGCCGGCGCTTGCGCGGGACATTGGTACGTCAGGGATAGCGCCGTCTTCGACCTCGTTGATCGGGGTGAGCGCTTCGTTGGGCAGGGCGTTCGCGAAAATCTCCATATACCCTTCGCGCGTCGCCGCGTTGTTCCAGTTGTAGTCCCTGGAAATTATCCTGTTGCTCCTTGCGTACTCGACATATGTCTGATACCACGGAGTCCCGTTTGCCAGGCTGACGGCGCCCGTCGTGTATTTCTGGTGCATACACGCCGCGAGCTTTACCGCCTCGGCATACGTAAGGTCATTATTCGGTGAAAAGGCTGTGTCCGACGTTCCGCCGAGCAAGCCTGCCTCATAAGCGTACCTTACGGCCTGATAATACCAATCGTTTTCGCTGACGTCCGTAAACGGCAGCACCCCGGCGGGGTTGCTTGCTGTGACGGGAGACGCCGCAATCGCCGTCAGCGGCAGCATCGACAGGCAGATGAGCAGCGCCGCTATGGAAATAATCGTTTTCTTCATGTTTATTCTCCTTGTAATAATGTAACACTCAATGTGCAGCTTCCTGTTTCGCCGGAAAAGAACCCGGCATGTATATAATACAGCGTTCCGGCGTCGAGGTCAATGGTGATTTGCGCGTTCAGGTCTTCCCCGCTGTCGTCGTCCCGCGCCGCAACGCGGCCGTCCGCGAAATATATAGTCAGACAGGGGTCGTCTTCCCCTTCGCCGGACGTATCGATCCGCCATGTTCCGCTAATACCCGGTGTGAACGCGAAAAATGTCGCGTTATTGACGCCGCGGCGCCCCCCGCTTGCGGATATCGCCGCCGCCGCGCCATGCTGCGACGCCGTAAGCGTATACTCGCCCGAGCCGCCGCTGAAAAAACCCGCGCCGACAGAATAAGTGACGCCGGCGCTCAAAGGTATCGTTATGAGGGAATTCAAGTCGCCGGCGTCGACGTCGTCGTTCTCCGCCAATACAGCGCCGTCAGGTCCGAATATCTTCAGATACGGGTCGCTTTCGCCGCAATCCGACGTCCGGAACGTCCAAAGGCCCGTATAGTCCGGCATGAACGCGTAACGCGCCGCGCTTTCCACGAGCGTGCCGCCGCCTGCCGGCGTCAGCACAGTGGCTGGCGACGCGGTCAGCGCGTACGCGCCTGTTCCGTTGTTGTAGAATCCCGCCCTGACGGAGTAAGTCGCCCCTGCTTCAAGGTACGCGATGAGCAGCGAGTTCAAGCCGGGCCCGCCGTCATCGTCCGCTATGATAACGGCGCCGTCCGCGCCGTACAACGTCAGATACGGATCAGCCCCGCCATTGTCGGACGTGATAAACTGCCATGCGCCCGTCCGGTCCGGCGTGAACGAAAACAGCGTCGGCCCGCTGACTTCGATCCGGCCGCCTTCGTCCGGTATCGCGCCGGTTTGCAGGAAATCCGCGCTGTAAAGGGACACCGTCCTTGTTTCCTGATCCCATTTAACGTCGACTCCCAGCATGTTGCTGACCGCGCGGATGGGCAGATACGTCGTGCCGTTATTCACCACAGGATACACGACGACGCCGTTGACGTCCCTCATCGTCTGCCTGACGTCGTTATACTTAACAACTATATCGGGGGACAGTGTCACACGGATATCCATCGGCGTCGAGGCGACCGAAAACGACGCGGCAGCGACGACCGCCGCCGCGGTCAGCAGCGTTCTGACGGATATTCTCTTGTCCAGCAGTTGCTTCGTATTTTTACCCTCCGTCGCCAGTTACTCTCTGCGCACCACTCTATCACAGCGCAGTCCATGAGTCAAATACTTTAGTTAAAACGAACGAGAGTGGACGGTCCCAATATCAGTTCACGGGGCGTCGGGGATGTACTCTGATGAGACATGAATCGTCAGGCGGAGGCCGGCAGACGCACATCCCGGGGTAGGGATAGAGCGATGGCATGCTATTTGAGCCGGCCACGCGACTTTTCATGCGAATCAGAGTACAGCCACGGC
>Ga0082212_10004286_pt1 | contig 19825 bp, 16 predicted proteins | sample TergutNt197P3_FD_71548 | JGI IMG/M metagenome (GOLD analysis project Ga0082212, IMG submission 71548) | Neocapritermes taracua P3 segment gut microbial communities from Petit-Saut dam, French Guiana - Nt197 P3 | ecosystem: Host-associated > Arthropoda: Insects > Digestive system > Gut ... | reverse complement strand
AATGCAACGTCCGTCCTGATTTATTGCCAGAGCCTGTGACCATCCAGTCGGCAAAACCAATTCCTCCTGTAACAGGTCAACTTTGTATTTATTAAGCCCTCCGCCTGCGCCAAGTGAGGAATACAACCAACCATTATAGAAAGAAATACTTCTATTAAAAAGAAACTCTTCAACTGGAAGCCCGGTTCCTCCCGATGTTTCATCCCCGCCATTGTCTGTAGGTATATGCCCGCAACCGATTAATAATATAGCAAAGCACGCCGAAACAATTAATACACACACCACCAATGGTACAGTTTTTGACGGTTCTTTTTGTCTCATTTTCCACATCGCCTTCATATGGTTTTCTCCCTTTCCAATCCCGAGGATAGCAAGGCAAATTATTCTTTTCATGTCGCATCCACTTCTCCACGTGCATCCCTATCTTACAAGCCAGTCAACGCACAGAGCTTAGAATACCTCCGGGCCAATTATTGTTCTTCGAGGCATTTTGCAATGTCAGCAAACCCTCCTTCTCCCGCAAAATCAACTGCCGTTTTTCCGTCGTTGTCATATAAATATACGTCGGCGCCATAGCCAATCAAGAAAACAACCATTTCCAGGTTCCCAAGTTCCGCAGCCCTCATTAATGCCGATTTACCAAACACATCCTGCCCGTTGATATCCACGCCACATTCGTCAAATAAATAAGTGAGGGCGCCATAATTTTTGTTTTCTACAACATAAGATAGATAAGCGTCCCTTGGATAGCGAGCCTCAACGCTTCCGCCGTGTTCGACAACATATTCAAGCGTTTTCAATACTTCATCATTCGCCGCTTTCAAAGTCGATTCATTTATATAATCAGATCTTGTCATCAGGCGATATATTGTTGGCGAGTCACGACTCCCTCTAATGTTCAAATCCGCGCCATACGCAACAAGCAGCTTGGTACAATTAAACACACCCTCGTATTCCATCCCGCCAAAAACAAAATCCACCGGTTGCGCAAAACCATCGGGTGAGTTTGGTTTTGCGCCGTTTTGCAGCAGCAACTCCATCATTTCATAGTTCTTTTTCTTGCATGCCACTTCAAGCGGGGTATCGCCATAACCATCACCGTAAAAGTAATGATAGTTTATGCTCCCTGGCATCACCATCAAAAACCTGACACGCCCACTATCATTTTCTTTCACAGCTTTAAGTCACCAACCACCACTTCAAGTGGTGGTTTGCTATGGGCCCTTGCAAGGGCCAGTTGCGTGCTCCGCCTAAAGGCGGGTGTCATAAGCACAATGCCTGCCAGCCGCTGAAAGCGGCCTCTAACCTCTTCGCGATTCTTCTTTTATATCATCTCCCTGTTGCTCCCTGATATATTTTTTAATCGCATCCTCTGTGATGAGACTCCCGTGGCTGATATTTTTCATCAGGTGTATCGTACGCGCGTTGCCCGCCCCGGTTCCGACAGCGCCTATCGCGGCGCTGATGCTTGAATACACACCCGTGACAGTATTGGCGGCATTCGTGCTATAGCAGACGGCGTCAGAATCTTTCACGAAGACGGCGCCGTTGTTGGCAGGTATATTGCCATAAACCAGGTAGCCCGGCCTGTCGGTTGAGAAGGCGCCTTGATTATAATTGTAGTTGCCAGCCGGGGTTACAGCATAGTAATAATTATTGAGTGAGACACTCATTCCGCCTTCAATGATGATTCTCGAGCCGGCCCCCCACGCAATTGCCCCGTTACCGCCAGAGCCGTAATTAGCTACGCTGCCCTTGACTGTTATGGTTGAATTGAGCTCAAGTGCATATACGGTATCATAAGCTCTTCCCTCATCTTCGCCAACCACATCCCCGTATACTGTGATTTCACTGCCTGCTCCGCTGGCGGTCGATGCTCTCGTGTATACAACGGAAGTGCTGAACGTAATACTGCCGGTCGCAGTCGCGTTTGTAACCTCAACCTTGCTGCCGTAATCGGCGTATACCGGCGTCCTGGCGGACACGATGTTGAATTCCCCGTTATATGGATCGGCGAGCAGGAGCCGGCCGCCGTTTACGACTGAGACGCCGCGTCGCACAGGGGTCCCGTCAGGGGCTGTGGCCGTAGATGTGTCCGTGTTAACAAGATCGACCTTCTTCCCGTTCAGGTCGAGAACGACGGTTTTACCGTCTATGGTTACAGGCTCAGGCCGGCTGTACGTCTGCGTGAAGCTCCTGAGCATCTTGATAGTCTCGCCGTCCTGCGCCGCCTCAATAGCGTCCGGCAGGAAATAAAACAAGACCTGCCCAATCGCGCATATGGGCTGGGTCCCCGGTATCAGCACCCAGACGGTGTTTGCTGAAGCGCCGGCGGGGTTGGCGGAAGCCGGATACGTGAGGTATCCCGGTTTGTTCAGATGCTCGGCCGTGACCGCGTTTTGTGCAATCGAAGTCCCCCCGGCTTTAATATATGTCCCCCCGGACGCCGTGATTGTCCCGTTCACGGTGACCTTGCCGCCATTCGACACAGTAACACCGGTACTATTTGCCCCGGTCGCCTTTATATTGCCGTTTACCGTTACTTTTGAACCGCCGGTTGTGTCCGCCGTTACGCCGCTGCAATCCGGGCCGGACGCGGTTATTTTGCCGTGGACGGTTATGCTGCCGCCCTGACGTGCATACGCGCCGATGATGGTTCCCGAGGCGCCTTGCACCTCAATATTGCCGAAAACTACAGCCTTCCCTCCATTGTTTGCGCGAATCCCATCAACACTTCCTGAGGTTCTTGCTGATTTGATATTTCCCACCTCGGCATAGCTGCCGGGGCCTACAAAAACGGCAATTGAATCATCATTGTTTTTCGTGATATTGAATTTGCCGTTTGCAGGGTCAAGCAATTTGAGAACGCTGTCGCCATTAACCGTGAGTGGGCGGGACGTGCCCGTCGAGCATGTAATATTCAGCGTAAAGCCGTTCAGGTCGAGCGTGATTTTTCGGTAATCCACCACTATAGCGCCGTCGGTGTAGTCCTGCCATGCGCCGGTTTGACCGTGTATTAACAAAAGCGCCTTGCCGTTATCGGGGCCCTCCGCATAATTAATTAACGAACCATCATCCAAAATAATTTGCTTTTCTATGAATCCCGCTTTCAGGGTTTTTGCGTAGTCCGCTTGCCAGTAGTGAGTACAGCTGTGAAAATAGATACCGGCGGCAGCAATAATTGTTACTATAATGCGATTAGAGCCTTTCCCCTAAGGCGGACGGGCTTGACCGCTTCCGTCTTTCACATATTGCGGGTGGAGTAATGCTCTGCCCGCGTTTTTATGAAATCCGGACATGAAGAAAGCCAGAGAACTGTTGGCATTACGCCGTTCCCTGGCTTAGTGTGGTGGAGAATAGGGGGATCGAACCCCTGACCTCGTGATTGCGAACCACGCGCTCTCCCAGCTGAGCTAATTCCCCTTATTTGGTTTTCTGCCGAAGCGGCGGTTTGCTTCCGCTATCTCTACCGCTTCGGTGATACGAGCCTTTGCGGGATCGTATTCCTCCCCGGCGAACTCCGCCTGCTTCTCCATCCTGGCGTCAAGGATGGCGCGATCCTTTTCGAGCTCTTCCTCCGTCATCTCGCCTTTGCCCTTGTCGTTCAACGCTACGCGCATCGCCCAGATCAGCAGGACTACGACGATGACAATCACTATCGGGAACACTATGTTCGGATTGGCGGAGGCGTCATCCCCGAAAAGCACCTGGAAAGGGCCTTTGTCGTTATTCAGGATTTCACCCACCTGAGCCTCCGTTCATTAGTGCTTCCCATTTTGCCGGTGACGTAGATTATAGCATATGCCCCGCCCCTTTTCCAGCGGTTTTTCGCAAGCGTGTTTTTGTGGGTTTCGTCCTTCGTAACTTCAGTAGAAGCCCTTTCGTCTCACAGCGAAAAGTCTTTGTCTGTCAGGCGAAGAATCGCGTCCGCGTAGATGTGCGCGGCTTTCATGAGGCTGTCCAGGCTGATGTATTCGTCTTTCTGGTGCATGACTTCTTCCTCGCCCGGGAAGCGCGGGCCGAAAGCGACCGCGTGGGGGATTGCGCGCGCGTACGTACCGCCGCCGATCACTATCGGGTGGCTCTCGGTATCGCCGGTAATGCCCTGGTATACTTCCATAAGGGTTTTGATGAACGGCTCATCCGGGGCGTAGTAAAGCGGCGCGATGCCACTTACTTTCACCACGCCCAGGCCGTTTTTGTCGAGCGCGGGCCTGAGTGCGTCGTAGACGTCTTCCTCTTTCTTGCTTACCGGGTAGCGCACGTTGACTGTGAGGACCGCGGCTTCACGGCCAAGGTCGATCATCCCGGCATTCACTATCAAAGGGCCGGAGAGCCCGTCGCGCATGGCGATGCCCAGGCTCTTCCCGTCTGTTTCGTGGCCGATCGCGGTATAGTAAAAATCCACAAAATCCCGTACGCTTTCGTTTGCCAAGGGCAAGGCGCATAGGAATTCCATGAGGACGGAAATAGCGTTCAGGCCCTTTTCGGGGGTCGCGCCGTGCGCCGAGACGCCCTGCGCCGAGACCTCCAAAGCGTTTCCGACGCCCTTGCACGAAAGCTTTGCGCCCGTCCGCCCGCGGAACCCTGCGACAGCTTCCCGGACGAGCCCAAAGGCCTTGGTCCGCTTGGCCGCCTCTTTCTCGGCAAGCGCCGCCTTTTTCTTCGCGGACTTTTTGCCCTTCCCGCTATCCTGCCCGTCATCATAGACAAGGATCGCGCGGCAGCGGTCCGGCACCATATTCGGGGCGTTGCCGCCCGTCACGCTCCTTAAGGACAGGCCGCTCTCGTAGCCGGGCTCGAATTTCTTTGCGATCTCAAAGACCATCATGCCCATCTCGCCGTTGATAATGGGGAAATCGGAGTCCGGCGCGAACCCCAGATCCGGCGGAGGCGCCTGCTCAAAATACCTGTCAAGCCCGTCCCAACCGGATTCTTCGTCGAGCCCGAGTATGAGCCGCACATTCCTTGAAGGTATATAGCCCGCCTCTTTCAAGGCCTTCATTGCGTAGTAGACAGCGGCCACAGCCCCTTTGTTGTCCGCCGTCCCGCGCCCATAAATGCGCCCGTCACAGATTTCGCCAGCCCATGGATCGTGCGTCCATCCGTCGCCCGCCGGCACGACGTCAAGATGCACGGGGATGCCCAGCGTCTCTTCGCAGGCCGCTTCTATTTCCCCCTTATCGTCCAAAACCGCGCCGGGCCATTCGATATGCCCGCCGTAGCCTTCAGCGTCGAAGGTGTCAAACCCGTCCCGCCCGGCCAAGGCAAGCATAAACATATAGGCCCGGTGGATCTCCTCGCCGAAGGGCTTCCCTTCCGCAGGCTCCGCCTGGACGCTCTTGAACGAGACGAGTTCGCGCAAAGTGCCGGCGACCTCGTCCCTGTAACCATCCAGTATTCCTTTGTGGATCAATTTCTGTCTGTCAAGCGTATCAGTTGACAGCCTCGACGCAATCGATTTCCGGGTATTCCTCTTTCAGCAGGCGCTCGATGCCGTTCTTGACAGTCATCTGTGACATCGGACAGCCCGCGCAATGCCCCTGGAGCCGGACCTTTACGATTTTTTCGTCCGTGTACTCGACGAACTCGACGTCGCCGCCGTCCCTCTGAAGATATGGCCTGATCTTTTCAAGCGCAGTTTTGATCTGTTCTTCCATACTTGCTCAACTCTCCTCAAATGCTTCTTCGCCCGCTCCGCAAAGCGGGCATTCATCCGGTTTCAAACCGCTTTCGTCCTCATAGCCGCAAATAATGCAAACCCATGCCATTTCAGTCCCCTCCCTCTTTCAACTGTGGCTCGATGCATAAAGTATAGCACTCGCGGCCCTAGACCTCAATCCCCTCCTTGTTCTCGGCAACGAAGCGTTTGATTTTCTTTGAGGTCGTCGATTCAAACGGCTCCTTGCGCAGATAGAGCTTCCGGATCTTTTTGAAGATCGGCAGGTCCGCGTTGACCTTGTCGACCTCCTCCCAAAGCAGTTTCCCGATAGCTTCGTCGCTTGCGTCTGCGCCGAGGCGTTCCCTTATTTCCTCACCGTTTGGTATGGTGACAAGCCCGATGATGGTGTCGCCGCCGACGTCGCTGTCCGCCTCAAACACCATGAGTTCCTCGAACACGGGGGAGCAGCCGACCAGGAATTCCAGCTCCTCGGGATAGACATTCTTGCCGTTTTTGGTAATAATAACGTTCTTCTTGCGGCCTGTCACGTAGATGAAATTTTCAGAATCGATGTAGCCGTAGTCGCCCGTATGGAACCATTCCCCCTCCATGACCGCGTCCGTTGCCTCCTGGTTCTGGTAATAACCCAGCATCACGATATCGCCGCCTATGCAGATTTCGCCAATGCCCGTCTCCGGATCCTCATCGACTATTTTTGCCACGAAGCCCGGCATGAGGTAACCCGCCGCGGCGCTCTTGCCGCCATAGATCGGGTTGAGCGCGCATATCGGAGCTGTCTCCGTCAGTCCGTAGCCCTGCACCAGGTTGAAGCCAAGATCCTTGAACCCGTCGACAACTTCGGGGTTGATGGATGCGCCGCCGGCTATGAAGTGCCGCATGTTGCCGCCGAGCGTCTCATGGATCTGCTTGAAAAAGACCTTGCCCAGGTCGATGCCGATCTTCTTCGTGACGCGGTTGATCTTGATGATCCTGCGGAGCAGCTTTTCCTTGCCCTGCTTGCGCACGTTTTGCCAGATCTTGTTGTAGATATTTTCAAACAGAAGGGGCACGGCAAGGAAGAGCGTCGGCTTTGCCTCTTTCACGTTGTCCAGGATGTACCTGAGGCCCTCGCAATACGCGATCGAAGAGCCCTGCGCAAGCGGGATCAAAAATCCGCTCGTCGCTTCAAAGCTGTGGTGCAGCGGCAGGACAGAGAAGAATACGTCGGTAGGCACGATGCCCGTAACGATCGTTGGTATCATCATTTCCGCGCAAATGTTTTTGTGTGTAAGCATCACGCCCTTCGCAAAACCTGTCGTCCCTGACGTGAACAAAAGGATGCCCATGCGCTCCGCGTCTATCTGTGCGTCAAGGTAGTCCCGGTTGCCCTCAGCAAGCAGTTTTTCGCCCTCCTCAATCAGCATGCCGACCGGGATCTCATGATCCCTTAAGTCTTCGGGCAGGGCCTCATTCCTTACGAAGAGCGTCAGCTTTGTCTTGCCGCCCTCCCGGATCTCCTCAAACATCTTTGCGAATTTCGCGGGATAGAACACGCCCTCGACTTCCGCGGTGATAAGCAGCTGCTCAAGCTCGCTTTTCGGGAGCTCCTTGTCGAGCGGCACGACCACGCCAGTCCCGCAGACGATCGCCAGGTACCCCGTCGCCCACGCGTAGCTGTTGTCGCCGATGACGGATATCTTCGCGCCCCGAAGGCCCCGCGCATGCAGCGCCGTGCCGATCCGGTTGACGCGCTCAAGCGCATCATTGTATGTATAGACATGGTATGGTTCCTTGTGCGACGGCTTCTCGTGGAACGCAGCCTTGTCGCCAAACAGTGCAGTGCTGTCCTCCAGCATACGCTTGATAGTGACCATGGGGCGGATGTTCATGAATTTCACAAACTTGACCTTGCCCTCCGTGCTCATCAGATAGTCGATCATTCCCTGCGCCCATGCTTCGTCCCGGGCCACAATTTTTGCATATTCCTCTTCGGGGATCATTTCCTTGTATGACATTTCAACTACACCTTCTTTCATATAATATATAGAAAAACGAAAGTCTGAATTTATTCCCCATTATACTAGAAATGCAATCGAAAAATTCAAAAAAGACATATTATGCAAATACCGCATAATGACCATGTTCGTCAAACCTGGCAGATGTACAGAAGCTGTGCCAGCCGGGCAGGAGCAGGCGCCGCACGCCGGCTGCATCCGCGGAAAATCGGCCGCGGCATGGCCGGCTTCTTCATAATCGACCCTTTTTCTGCACAAACCCCAGAAAACAAGTGAGGAACACGCGTTTTATATTACAGGCCAAAACACTCCAGAAACGTTGAAATTCCAATGCATTTCTAAAATTTGGATTTTTACATGTTTTTCTAACGATTTTTTCGGCCTATCGCGCCTGTTTTTCGCGTAAACTTTGATATTTCAACGTTTTTAACAGATTAAATACAATTCTTACAACACTACCATATAAAAAACCTTCGAAATTTCATATATATTTTTATTTTATTGGGTATATATATGTTAGCATATTGCAATAAAAATGCAATATTAGCTATTTCTCGATAAAAACAATGCAGTTAGAAAGCAGGCCAAGACAAATCGACAGCATTTGCCCGACATAACAAACACAACAAACTTATCACACATATTAAAAGAAACCGATTGACAACCGAATGCAATGCTAATCATCTCTCAACCTTCAGCATCAATAGGCAACGAGCGGTCGAAGCAACGGTCGCGGGAAACTGACACGTTGGGTTCCAGGAAAGGAATAACTGCCCGAAAATGAAAACGCTGGACGATATCAACAAAGAATTCGCGTGGGAAAGCCTCGTTTATGAAGGCGAGCGTACAGAGTCTGCCTTTACAGGAAAAGCAAGGCCGGCCTTTGTTGAAAACACAAACCATGTCTATATTGAAGAAACAGCGGCGCCCGCGGCAGATCCGGCACGAGGCGGCTTGGAATTTGATTTATATGAATATGAAGAAAAGCCGGAGGCGGAAGAGATAAGAACAGGGGCAGGGGCAGGTGTAAGGACAGGAGCAGGTTTAAGTGCAGGAGCAAGGACAGGAGCAGCTTCAGGTTCAGGTTCAGGTTCAGGTTTAAGTGCAGGAGCAAGGACAGGAGCAGGTTCAGGCCCAGGTTTTAGCGCAGAAGTAAGGGCAGGTGCAGGAGCAGGTCCAGGAGTAAGGGCAGGCGCAGGCGCAGGGACAGGAGCAAGAGCAGGCGCAGGCGCAGGGACAGGAGCAAGAGCAGGCGCAGGTGCAGGTACAGGAGCAAGGGCAGGTGCAGGCGCAGGAACAGGAGCCAGGACAGGTCCAGGCGCAGGTCCAGGCGCAAGGACAAGTCCAGGCGCAGGTTCAGGCACAAGGGCAGGCGCAGGAACAGGAGCAAGAGCAGGTGCAGGCGCAGGAACAGGAGCAGGCGCAGGTCCAGGAACAGGAACAAGGACAGGTGCAGGCGCAGGTCCAGGAACAGGAGCAAGGACAGGGACAGGAGCAAGGACAGGGACAGGAGCAAGTCCAGGAGCAAGGGCAGGCGCAGGTCCAGGAATAGGAGCAAGGACAGGGACAGGAGCAAGCCCAGGAGCAAGGGCAGGAGCAGGTGCAGATCCAGGAGCAAGGACAGGTGCAGTGGCGCTTGTGGCGAATCCGGCACGGGACAGCTTCGAGCTCGGCCTCAATGAATATGAAGAAGGGCCGGAAATGGAAGAGGCCCGGGCAAGGGTAATAACAGGTGCATCTGCAGAAGCAGTGGCGCCTGCGGCAGGTGTATATGCAGAAGCAGTGGCGCCTGCGGCAAGCGTATACGCAGGAGCAGTGGCGCCTGCGGCAGGTGTATATGCAGGAGCAGTAGCGCCTGCGGCAGGTGTATATGCAGGAGCAGTAGTGCCTGAGGCAAGTGTATATGCAGGAGCAGTAGCGCCTGAGGCAGGTGTATATGCAGGAGCAGTAGCGCCTGCGGCAGGTGTATATGCAGGAGCAGCGGCGCCTGTGGCAGATCCGGCCCAAGACAGCTTCGAGCTCGGCTTCTATGAATATGAAGAAGAGCCGGAAATGGAAGATGCAGGCGTATATGCAGGAGCAGCGGCGCCTGAGGCAGGCGTATATGCAGGAGCAGCGGCGCCTGAGGCAGGCGTATATGCAGGAGCAGTAGCGCCTGCGGCAGATGTATATGCAGGAGCAGCGGCGCCTGCGGCAGATGTATATGCAGGAGCAGCGGCGCCTGCGGCAGATCCGGCACATGACAGCTTCGAACTCGGCTTCTATGAATATGAAGAAGAGCCGGAAATGGAAGAGGCAAGGGCAGGGACAGGTGCAGGTGTATATGCAGGAGCAGCGGCGCCTGAGGCAGGTGTATATGCAGGAACAGCGGCGCCTGAGGCAGGTGTATACGCAGGAGCAGCAGCGCCTGCGGCAAATCCGGCACATGACAGCTTCGAGCTCGGCTTCTATGAATATGAAGAGCCGGAAATGGAAGTGGCAAACGTATACGCAGGAGCAGCAGCGCCTGCGGCAAATCCGGCACGGGACAGCTTCGAGTTTGACTTCTATGAATATGAAGAAGAGCCGAAAATGGAAGAGCCAATAGCGAGATCAGGAGCAAGGACAGGCACAGGAGCAAGAACGGGTACAGGAACAGGCGCAGGAGCAGGCTCAGGATCAAGAGCAGGCACAGAATCAAGAGCAGGCGCAGGAGCAAGAGCAGGCACAGAAGCAAAGGCAGGTGCAGGAGCAATGGCAGGTGCAGGAGCAAGGGCAAGGGCAGATGCAGAACCAAGGTCAGGCGCGGGAACAAGGTCAGGCGCGGGAACAAGAGCAGGCGCGGGAACAAGGGCAGGCGCGGGAACAAGGGCAGGCGCGGGAACAAGGGCAGGCGCGGGAACAAGGGCAGGCGCGGGAGCAAGGACAGCAGCGCCCGCGGCAAAGCCGGCGAAGCGCAGCTTTAAACCGAACTTCTCCAAACTAAGAAGAAAGTTTGAAGAAGAATACGAAGATGAATATGAAAACGAATTCGAAGACGAATATGAAAATGAATACGAAGATGAATATGAAAGCGGATATGAAGATGAATTCGAATTCGAAAAAACAAAGGGATATATCGATTTCGAAGATATAGAAGATATAGATGATATAGAAGATATGGATGAAGGCTCCGGGGAAAATGCCGGGTCGATAATCACGGATGAACAATTGCGCGCGCTCAACCGCAAACACCTTTTGATGATGATAAGGGATCTTGAGATGGAGCTCCGGCAGGCAAAACAGGAACGGGACAACCTGCTGATCGCGTATCAAGCCGGGCTCATGGCAGGGACGCAGAAGAAGGAGCGGGCGGAATAAATGGCACGGCCTTTGAAAGCACTTACCGAACGCCTCGGCCGGGATGGCATCCTGGGCAATTCCGACGAGGTGATCCGCGAACAGGTCGACCGTCTCGGGCGCCCTACCCTTGAGATGCTCGACCGCGAGATCGCGCGGCAGGAACGCGTGGAAGCGTACATCAAACTGTCACGTGGCGCACTGGCCGTTGTTTTGTTCGCGGTGGCCGCGATCATCATCATTACGAACCTGTGGATCGCCGTGCTCCAGGTAGACGGGTCCAGCATGAACCCGCTGCTGAATATCAATGAAATCGTTGTCGCCGTCAGGACAGACGACCCGGGGAAAGGCGATGTGATCTCTTTCAGGAATGAAAACAGGATCTACATCAAGCGAGTGATCGCAGCAGGCGGGGACACGGTAGAAATAGAGGAAACCGGCGCCGTATCGGTCAACGGGGAGGTTTTGACCGAACCATATGTCGCGGCGCCGGGCCTCGGGGCCTGCGATATAGAATTCCCCTTCCAGGTGCCGCCGGGGACATTTTTCGTCCTTGGCGACAGCCGGACCATATCGCTTGACAGCAGGTCGGATCAGTTCGGGCCAGTCAACCGGGAACAGATCATCGGAACGGTAGAGTTCAGGATATGGCCGCTTCCGAAGATCGGGAGCATTTCGTAATAAGACTGCGTTGTACACATGTTGAACACATAAAGGAGGACGCATGTTCATGAGAACCTTTAATACCAAAGCCGGAACAAAACCAGCGCGGACAGGACACAAGCGGGCGGTCGCCGTCGTCTTCGCCCTGCTGCTCGTCGCCACGCTGGCCGTTACAACGATTTTGTCGGCCCAGACAGGCATTACGGCAGAGGCGCCGCCACAGACGGGCGGAGCAACCCAGCCCCTGACGGCGGAAATAGTGGTCCTGCCGGATGAGCCTACAGCCGGTGGCGATGCCGGTGGCGATGCCGCTGCGGAGCCCTTGGAAAACCCGGACGACCCGGCAGGCGACCCGGCAGGCGCCCCCCTGGAAAATGACGGGGCGGAAGACGGCCCAAACAGCAGCCTTCCTGACAATACCGGGGTGGAAGACATCGAGGGTGTCGATCTTGTGGAATACGATGGGGACGGCGACATGCCGATAGTCGCTTTCGATGAAAACGGCGGGGGCGGCGCCGGCGTGACTATCAATGGCCGCAAGACCGTCACCAGCGCCGGTTCGGCCGCGCCGAGCGCTTCCTTCACCTTCGTGCTGACCCAAATCCAAAACGATCAGGGCAGCCCGCTCACCGGCGCATCTGTGTTAAGCCCCAACCCAATGACCAAACAGGTAAACACGACCGGGGCAGGGAACTACGATTTCTCATTCGATATCACCGGCTTTGGAAACGGCGTCTATTACTTCTGGCTCCACGAACAGCAGGGCGCGGCAAACAGCAAATGGGATCTTGACAGCATCGAATATATCATCCGCGTCACAGTTGGCGCGACCGGCAGGCCATCCATGGACTACCGCTCAAGGACAGGCACGTCGGCCCCCTGGGGAGCGTGGACGGAATATATCAGCGGGACTGTAAATGGCACTCCCTCGCAGTCAAACGTGACCATACCGGCTTACACATTCAACAAGAGCCATAATTTCACATTTATTGATGATTATTTCCCGGGAACCAACATCGGGCTTGGCGTTCAGATGGCAAACCCCAGGATGAGGGATACCACCACGAACACCATATACTACCCCATGTGCGCAGACGGCCTGAAGACGATACCGGCCAGCGGCCAGAGGATGCGTTACGGCATTTCCAGAGACAACACGGAAAGCGCCCTTTTCTTTGCGCTGCGCGCGGAGGCGAACAGCCTCGGGCTCCCCGGCCTCCCAACCAGTGATTTCAACCGTTTCTTTGGTATAAATGTCACACACCCCGACGGCCGCGTGGGCTATATGAGATGCATGCTCTGGGCATACGAGGAGTATTTCAATAACGGACAGCAGCTGAATCTTGACGACCCGGCTTCCTGGTCGACGGGAAGCCGCCCCTTGAGGCTGGTCGAGTACATGCTGATGGTCCTTGACCTGCGGGACACCCCGGCCAACCGGGCCACCATCATAGATACATTCAAGACCATCAACAAGAACACCAAGGGGATAATGCAGCAGTACCGCGAAGGCAAGTCCACCTCGCTGAACATGTCATTTTCGGCGACCGGCGAAAACACGGGCACGCTCTCCTTCGGCCATGACGGCTATGTGCCCACAAACGCAAGCGGCGCGGAACAATACAGCACTACCCTGAGCTGGACGCCGACGAGCAACGTGACCGTGAGGGTCACGAGGAACGGTAATACGACCACGCTCTCGCGCGGGGCGGCTGTCTACAAGACCGATACCATCACAGTGACAAACAACAGCGGCGGCCCCGTGACATTCACGCTTACCGACAGCGCCAAATACCTGGCGCCGGGCTCGGTCAAAGCCGACATTATGGAAGTAGGCGAAGCGCCCTGGGACAGGCAGCCTGTGCTGCTCGGCACCGCCGGGTTCATCACGCTCTCATGCGCGCTCACCACCTCCGGCGAGCCCAAGTACCTGCCGTTTACCAACACTTACACTGAAAGCCAGGTCGTTGAAGGGCCCCGCGCAGACGTGACCATCCGCGGCCGCAAGGCCGTCTCCGGCACAGACGCTCCCGGCATACCCTTCACATTTACGCTTACCCAGGTCGGGAACGACCAGGGCGACCCGCTTACCGGCGCCCCTGTGATAAGCCCCAACCCCATGACCAAACAGGTAAACACGACCGGCGCGGGGAGCTATGATTTCTCATTTGATATCACCGCCCTGCAAAACGGCGTCTATTACTTCAAGCTGGCTGAACTGCCGGGCGCGGAGGATGACGAATGGGAATTTGACAGCAGTGAGTACATCATCCGGGTCACAGTTGACACATACGGCAAGCCGTCCATGGACTATCGCTCAAGGACGGGCCCGCAGGCCTCATGGAGCGCGTGGGCGGTGTATTCCAGCGGGATCGCCTATGGCGCCGCTTCGCAGTCAAACGTGTCCATACCGCCCTATACATTCAACGCAAGCCACAATTTCACCTTTATAGACGATTACTTCCCGGGAACAAACATCGGGCTGGGCAGGAATATGGCAAACCCAAGGGTGAGGGACACCAATACAAACGCCATATACTACCCGATGTGCGCTGACGGCACGAAAGTGATGCCCGCCAGCAATCAGAAAATGCGTTATAACGGTTCAAAGGACAATACAGAAAGCGCCCTGTTCTTCACGCTGCGCGCAGAGGCGAACAGTCTTGGGCTGCCCGGACTTTCAAACAGCGATTTCAACCGTTTCTTTGGTATAAATGTCGCAAACACCGACGCCCGCGTTGGCTATATGAGATGCATGCTCTGGGCATACGAGGAGTATTACAACAACGGGCAAAGGCTGGATCTTGACGACCCGGCCTCCTGGGTGTCGGTAAACCGTTACATGAATCTGATCGAATACATGCTGGTGGTCCTTGATCTGCGGGACAATTCCACAAACCGGGCTGCCATCATAGATACATTCAAGACCATCAACAAGAATACCAAGGGGATCATGGCGCAGTACCGCGCGGGCAAGACCACCTCGCTGGCCATGACATATACGGCGACCGGCGCAAACACAGGCACGCTCTCCTTCAGCCATGACGGGTATGTTCCCACCAGCGCAAGCGGCGCGGAGCAATACAATACTACCCTCGACTGGACGCCGTCAAACAATGTGACGGTGCGGGTCACAAGGAACGGCAACACTTCCACACTCACCCGCGGCGCGGCTGTCTTCAAGACCGATGTCATCACCGTGACAAACAACAGCGGCGGCCCCGTGGTATTCACCCTTACCGACAGCGCAAAGTACCTTAAGCCGGACTCGATCAAAGGCGACCTCCTGGAGGTCGGGGAAGCGCCATGGGACAGGCAGCCTGTGCTGCTCGGCACCGCGGAGTTTGTAACGCTTTCATGTTCGCTGACCACTTGCGGAGAACCCAGGTACCTGCCGTATACCAACACATTTACAAAAAGGGACGAGACCGGCCCCATCCTGCCCGAGGTGGGAGGGGTAAGCACAACACCCTTCATCATCAGCGCGCTTTTGGTGACAGCGCTGTTATCCGTGTTCCTTGCCGGAGCATTCATATATAGATTTATCAAACGCAGGAAATGCGTCACATGACGATGACGGCATATGGCGCACTGCCCATCTTTGTACAGCTAGTAAACAAACCATCACTGATGAATAATAACAGGAGACTCAAAATGAAAAAAATCAAAACCTTACCAATGATTCTGGCGCTGATCTTTGTGCTGGCCCTGCCCATGGGCGTTTTCGCGACCGGCGAGAACGCAAAGATCACCATCTCCGCGTCCGAAAGCCTCACATTGACCGCGACCGATTTCACCGCCTACAAGCTCTTTGACGTCACAGTCAGCGGCAGCGGCAGCAGCGCGGCCTACGCCTACACGCCTGTGCAGCCGTCAGTCGACAGCTTCCTTTCCTGGGCCACGACCAAATACGGGGCATCGTCCCCCTACGGCACAGCAGCGGCCAACTTCAAGACCTTCCTCGAAGGCAACCCCACCGCTGCCCAAATGAAGACGCTGACAAAAGACCTTTATGACTCAAACGCGTTCATAGCGACCGGGACCCGCACCAAGGTCGGGAACAACGTCGAGATCAGCGGCCTGGACTTCGGCTACTACCTGGTCGTCGGCGAAGGCGCGCCAACGGCAGGCGGGGCCAAGGTCATAGCCCACAGCACCCTTGTCACAGTTGACAGCCAGAACGTACCGATAAGGCTGAAGGCCGAAGCGCCCGAGATCGAAAAAGGCGTTTCCGACGTGCCCATCGGCATTGGCGCATCCGGCTGGGGTACAAACACTAACGTCAATATCGGCGACACCGTATACTTCAGGCTGCTCTCCCGTGTCCCGGACATGACCGGCTATGACAGTTACACATTTGACATAAAGGACACCATGAGCAAGGGCCTGACCTTCGACAGCAACAGCGTTTCGATCGTGCTGGCTGACAACCTTGCGTCGCCCACCCCGACCCAGCTCCAGAAGGACGTCCACTATACCGTGAACTCTGCGCCCATAACGACAGGCGCGGGAGGGACTTTGATAACGATCAGTTTCACGAACTTCCTGCAGCATGCCGCCAAAGCCGGCTGGTATATCGTGGCAACCTACAACGCCACGCTCAACCAGGACGCCGTGATCGCCCCGCAGAGCAACCCCAACTCGGTCATCCTTGAGTACAGCAACAACCCGTACACGAACAGCATAGGCAACACGCCCGGCAGCGAAGTCGACGTCTATACCTTCGATCTGAAAGTCACCAAGATCGACGGCAGCTCGGGCGTAGCGCTGGGAGGCGCCATATTCGAGCTGCGGACGACAGCGGGCAACGCGGCAACGGCAAAATCATTCACGCTGGTAACAGCGGGGACCGCCACACTGCCCTCCGTATATGCAGTAGCCAGGCCAGGCGGGCAGGCAACGACGGACCTTGTCGTTCCGGCATCCGGCCTGCTCCATATCAAGGGCCTGAAAGCAGGCACATACAGCCTCTTTGAAAAGGAAGCCCCCGCCGGGTACAACAGGCTGACCGACGAGACCCCCGTCGTCATCGCACATACTGTGACAGGCGGCAACTCGAACTATGTGACGGTCGACATCACGGTCGAGAACAACAGCGGCATCAAGCTGCCCGGCACAGGCGGCGCCGGCACTCTGCCCTACTACCTTGTGGGCATCCTCCTTGCGATCGGCCTGGCAGTGTTCCTGGTCACCCGCAAAAGAAGGAACATCCTTAAAGCAAAATAATGCGTAATGCAGTATTGAGCGTAAAGCAGTATTGAGCCTAAAGCAAAAGATGGCAAACACATCAGCAGAAAGGAGGGGTCTATGGACAAGAAAAAAATTATAGCGGCAGTAGTCGTACTATTGATTGCCGTAGACCTCTACGCGCTGCTGTACCCAAAGGTCAGCGACTATATCAATACCCGCAGCCAGTCACGGGCCGTCGTGCAGTATTATGACGACGTAGCCGGCACAGGCAGCGAAAACATGCTGGCGCTTTTGACGGCGGCAAATGATTACAACAAAAGACTGGTCGAAAAAGCGGACCGTTTCAAGCTGTCGGACGGGGAAATTGCCGAATACGAAAAGCAGCTTGATACCGGCCGCGGCGTCCTGGGCACACTTACGATCGCCAAGATCAATGTCGAGCTGCCCATCTATCACGGGACAGACGAAGGCGTACTGCAGGTCGGGCTCGGGCATCTTATGGGCTCATCTTTGCCCGTGGGCGGCGCCGGGACCCACGCGATCATCACCGGACACAGAGGACTGCCGTCGTCAACGCTTTTGTCCGACTTGGACAGGATGGAACTTGGCGATACGTTTTCACTCTTTATCATGGGGGAGACGCTCACCTATCAGGTCGACGAAATAAAGACAGTTGAGCCGGACGAGAAGGAAGCCCTGGATATCTACCCGGACGGCGACTATTGCACGCTGGTGACCTGTACGCCGTACGGCATCAACACCCACAGGCTGCTTGTGCGCGGCGGGCGCATGGAAAACGCGGGCTCCTTCGGATGGGAAAACCTGTATGCGGACGCCAGTATGCCGGACAAGATCAATGTGGTAGCGATGTTCATTATCCCGGTATTGCCGGTAATTGCTCTATTTATCATTATCAAATGCAGAAAAATATATAAAGGAGGGCTGGTTCTATGACGAAGCGGATTACAGCCATCATACTTGCCATGTTCTTTGCGCTGATGCTGGCCCCAAGCTTCACTTACGCGACGGACTCCGACACGAAAGACCCAAAAGTGCCGGCAGACCCGGCAGGACCGTCAGGCCTGGAAAAACCGTCAGACCTGACAGTCGTAATAGAATACGGCGGCGCCCCGCTCAAGGGAATCAATATCGCGGCCTGCCGGGTAGCCGAGGCAACCTTGGAGAAATACGAGGTCACATATAAGGCAACGCCGGAATTTGCCGGCTCGGGGGCTGACTTTACGGATCTGACCGAAAAGAAAAACATCGCGCTTGCCGCCGCGCTGGACGCCTACGCGTCCGCAAACAAGGTCGCGGTGAGCACAAAGGCCACAGACGGCAGCGGCAAAGCAGCCTTCACCGGCCTGGCCGCCGGCCTGTACCTTGTAGCGCAAAGGGACGGCGAAAAAAGCAAATACACCATCGCGCCCTACCTTGTCGCCGTGCCGGGCATAAACGAAACGGGGGAAGTATGGATCCATGACGTTATCTCATACCCCAAATCGGAGCCCATGAAACGCGAAGGCGAGCGTATTTCAGTAAGTGTTTACAAAATATGGAGGACGCCTTCGGTCCATCCAAACGAAATCAAGGTTCAGCTGTTCAGGGACGGTGAGCCGTATGGGAGCGCCGTATCGCTGAACGCGGGGAATTACTGGCGCTATACCTGGGATTCCCTGAACCCGAACCACACATGGACGGTGGATGAGATAGACGTGCCAGGCGGCTTCATAAAGACGGTCTCAGGCGATGAGGCCACCGGTTTTATCATCACAAACACATGGACCCCGGACGGGCCGCCGCCGCCAACGCCGCCGCCCGCTCCAGGCGAACCCCCTGTCATACCAAAGACTTTTGACCCGGCAAACCTGCCATTATGGATCATGCTTTCGATCACCAGCGCCGCCGGATTGGTATTGCTGATCCGCAGGTTGAGGGCTTCGGGCCGGCTCCTGGCCAGGCCCCGCCGCTCCTAATGGGGACATAAGAGGGCGGCCCTTACACCCCGCGCTTTGCGTGGCAGAAGGGCCGCCCTCCTGGCCGGACCCCATTGCCGCCCTCCTGGCCGGACCCCATTGCCCTGCCCTTTATTCTATCAATTTCTTTTGTATGGCGATCCTGATTGCGTCCACACTGTTGTTCGCGTCCAGCTTTATAAATATCGATTGCAGTGTTTTCTTGACTGTGTTTATCGACAGATACTGGTTTTCCGCTATTTCCTCTCTGGAAAGGCCCTGGTACAGATCCTTTAGCACCTCCATCTCCCTTTCCGACAAATCAGCTGTGTCATGTATATCCCTCTCCCTTTTTACAGAATCCCTGATGATGCCGGACTTCTTTGCAAAGATCGAAGCCTTCCGGTCGATGGTCTTCAGCCACTCGGCCGGGATCCTGCCGCCCTTCCGCCCTGCCGCGGCGGCGACCAGCGGGTGCAGGTCCCTGCCAAACTCTATGAAGCACATCTCAAATTCGCCGGAAAACGAAAGCTCATACGCCTTTTCAAAATTCGCCATCGCCCCATCCACGTCGCCGGTCTTGATCTGCGCGACCGCGTTCAAAAGCGAGAGCGTCAATTCGCCGAACAAAAACCGTTCCTGCGGCTCCCTGGGGTAGGAGATGCACAGGATCGTGAGCGCCTGCTTGTATTTTTTCGCGGCCACAAAGTACCTGGCGCTTACGACCAGCTCGCTGCCGGGTATGCGGATCTCATCCGACGCCTCTTTTTCATCCACGGCGAACCAGGACGGCGCCATTTCGGGAAGCCCCGCCTTGCAATAGAAGGAGCCGATGAACAGATCGTAGAGCACCTGGCGGTTCCAGAAGTCCTTATTACCCAGATGGTCTCGCAGCTGCTTGAGTATTTCCACGACGAGCGGGTAGTCGCCCTCATACAGCGCGATGAAAAGCAGGTATTGTTCCGCCATCGCCTCGATGCTCCACTGGTTCTTTTCCCGCGCCTTGGCGATCGCCGAATGCG
>Ga0082212_10004285_pt1 | contig 19826 bp, 24 predicted proteins | sample TergutNt197P3_FD_71548 | JGI IMG/M metagenome (GOLD analysis project Ga0082212, IMG submission 71548) | Neocapritermes taracua P3 segment gut microbial communities from Petit-Saut dam, French Guiana - Nt197 P3 | ecosystem: Host-associated > Arthropoda: Insects > Digestive system > Gut ... | reverse complement strand
ACACTGTCGATGGATGAGTATACCGCCGAAATGAGAGAAGTGTTCACCACGAGCGTCAATAAAGATACGCTCGACGAATCGCCGATGGCATACAAGCCGATAGAGGAAATCATCTCTCACATCACACCGACCGCTGAGATTGTCGAGCGGGTGCGCCCGGTGTATAATTTTAAAGCGAGTGAATGAGAAGCGCCGACGGCAAAGGGAGAGTCGAAAAGGAGAAATCAAAGAAATGAATCCAATCCCGCTTGGTATATACTGCCACTACAAAGGTAATCAATACGAGGTCATCGGCTTTGCCAAACACAGCGAAACGCTTGAAGATATGGTTATTTACAAAGCTCTTTACAGTGAGGGTGGAACATGGGTGCGCCCGCTTTCCATGTGGGATAACCCGATTGAGTCTGATGGCAAGACCGTGAAGCGGTTTGAATATGTAGGGGTAAATGAGGAACCCGATAATCAACATGATTTGCGAGAGGCTCTCAGAGCCATAGAATCGACACTTAGCAAATGCGAAAAAGCACAGGCGAAACTCCGCGAGGGAACTTCGGGGCACACCCTGACCAAGCGGAGGATAGAAGCGTTCCGTATCGCATCGATGCTGATTAAGGAGAAAATCGAACAATGATTGAGAAGATAAACTGGAGCGGGACTATCCTTTCAATTCAACCGCGCACGAATGTATGGCGTTATCGCGTTGACAACCGCACACATTCCCATACTGGCTACAACCTTTTCCTTGACGGTGTTGCGAACAGTATTCCTCTGCAGTATGCCGTAGCTATTTCTGAGAAGCAGCAGCAATCAATTGGATTCTGTATAGGTGATGAAGCGAGTGGTACTGGCTGGACTAAAAAATACCCGCAATGGGAGTATGCCGATTATTATCGTGCAGGCGCACTTAAACGTATTAAACCAAACACTGCTCCTGCTAATGAGCGCAACGCACCACCGTGGACAGGAGATGCGCCAGACATGGCAACATACGAATGGCGCGGATGCCGTGTTTTGAGCAAGGCTTGTTGGAAAGGAAAGTGTTTTAAGTGCAAGTGGGCGGCGATGGCGAATGTCACAATCGAATACGACTGGGGAGTTAAGCAAAAATGGAGATTTGAGAGTTTTTGTTATGGCCCGAAGTCATGCAAATACTATAAGCGCGGCGCAGACCCTATGATTCCATATAAAAATGATGGTTCAAACCCTGACAGCCACGGCGGGTTTGACGAAATATGCACCGAAAACAGGGACTGGGACGAATGAAGGTGAGGGTTAACCATGTTCTGCGAATACGCCCTATCGAATCCGCAGGAGGATTTTTATAACATCACACCGCAAGTGCGTGAAGCCGTTACAAGAAGCGGCGTGACGGACGGCGTCGCAATTATCTTTTGCCCTCATACAACAGCGGGTATCACCATCAACGAAAACGCTGATCCGGACGTGATACATGATTTAATGATCGGCTTAAGCAAAGCTTTCCCTAACCGACAGGAGTTCCGGCACGGCGAAGGCAACAGCGCGGCTCATTTAAAAGCATCGGCGATGGGTTCAAGCGTGACTGTGATTATAAGCGGCGGCAAGCCTGTCCTCGGCACTTGGCAGGGAATTTATTTCTGCGAGTTCGATCCGCCAAGGAGCCGGAAGTTTTATGTAAAAGTGGTGAGCGGATGAGAATTTTAGTTGACGCCGACGCTTGCCCTGTAAAAGAGGTCATCGTTCGGCTGGCGAAACAGCGTAATATTCCTGTCACCATGCTGATAGACACTTCCCATCAACTTGACGACGGGTACAGCATGGTCGTCACCGTGGACAAGCAGGCCGATAGCGTGGATTTCGCGCTGATGGGACTGCTTACCCGCAACGATGTTGTGGTTACGCAGGATTTTGGTCTTGCGGCGATGGTTCTTGGCAAGGGCGCTCGCGCTGTCAACCAAAACGGATTGGTTTACACGAATGATAATATAGACAAACTGCTCATGGAACGGCATATCGGCGCGAAAGTACGCAGGGGCGGCGGTAGGACGAAAGGTCCCGCCAAGCGAACCACTGAGGACAACGAACGGTTTGAAGCCGCGTTTTTGATGCTATTGGATTCAGGAGGTCGTTTTAACAATGGAGAATAATGCTACACGCTGTCCGTGGGCAGAAGGCGACGAAAGAATGGCAAAATACCACGACGAGGTTTGGGGCGTACCCGTACATGACGACCAGAAGCTCTTTGCCAAGCTATCTTTGGATTTAATGCAGGCAGGGCTTATGTGGCGGACGATATTATATAAACAGGAAAATTTCGAGAAAGCGTTTGACAACTTTCATGTTGAAACCGTCGCCGGATACGATGAAACGAAATATAATGAACTGATGCAGGATGCCGGAATCGTCCGCAATCAGCTAAAAATCCGCGCCATTATCAACAATGCGGCGCGTGTTCTGGAGGTACAAAAGGAGTTCGGCAGCTTTGACGCCTATTTGTGGAGTTTCACAAAAGGTGAAACCATCAAGAACTCTTGGCAGAACCTTGGCGACATTCCGGATTCAACACCGCTCTCCGACGCCATCAGCAAGGACTTGAAAAAGCGCGGGTTCAGATTTGTTGGTACGACAATTATTTATGCTTTCCTGCAAGCCGTGGGGATTGTCAACGACCATTTGAAAACCTGTTTTCGGTACGAGGCTGCGGATCGATGAAGCCAACGGAAACCTACAAAAACCCGAACTGCAAAAAAGTCAGGGGCAGCCACGTCTTGGAAGTCACCTGCGCTTATTGCAAATGCTTCATCGCCAACTATCAGAAAGTCGGCGAGAGCAACTTCGTGAAGATGTACAACGACCGTATCATCGACGGTTCCATCGACTTTTCACAGTACCACGGAGCGATATTCTGCCCGAACTGCGGTGAGCGCATCGCAACACGGTACATGACGAAAATGGATAAAAAGGAAGCGTACAGGCTTGTTCCGTCAGCCTTCAATAAGAAAAAGGTGTAGAAAAATGAATGTGGAATCCGCTATATTGACTTTCTATATACCGCAGGCAGTTTCGTTGAAGGACAAGCGGCAAGTCTGCCGGAGCCTTATCGATAAGACCCGCCAGCGTTTCAACGCATCGGTTGCCGAGGTCGGGACTCAGGATGTTCACCAAACGCTGACCATCGGGGTCGCGGTTGTATCGGGAGAGGTTTCTCACGCGCAGAATATGTTGGATGAGATTGTGCGATACATGGAAGTACACGCCGACGCGGAACTGACCGAGGTGGAAAAGTGAATGGCAAAATCTATCAATTCGACGCGATAATCAAATCCTCTGAAATCGGCAAAGGCGGAGCGTATATACCGTTCCCGTATGACCTCCAGGCAGAGTTCGGCAAAGGCAGGGTGAAAGTCCGCGCCACGTTTGACGGCGAACCGTATGACGGCAGTATCGTAAATATGGGTGTGAAAAACGATGACGGTTCCGTATGTTATATCATCGGGATTTTGAAAGATATTCGAGCAAAGATCGGCAAACAGCCGGGCGATACCGTGCGGGTAACGGTAAAGGAACGTGAATGATGAGCTTCTATGCTTTATCCGAAACAGAACGGAAATTGAAAAAAGACGAAATCGCCGAAGCCGTATCACAATCCATTACGCAAAACGATTATGATATTGCACTTCCCTATTTCGCGGATGAGGATACTTATATCCGGAAAGCGGCGTATCAGGCGGTTGGCAAGCTATACGAGAAGCAAGCCGATATAAGGAAAGAGATACTTTCGTGGCTATCCTCGCTCTACCGAAACGCGCATGAGAATGTCCGGCAGACCGTTATATACGCTGCCGGAGAAATCGCGGTGAAGCATTTTGAGGACGCATCGGAATTATTGGAGAAAGGACTGATCGACCCGCACCACAGCGTCCGCAACGCCGTGACCGGCGGGCTGAAAAATGCCGGCAGCAAAAATCCCGCCGCCCTTGCCTTCTGCGAAAAACACATAAGGTCATCTGACCCCGAAATAAGGCGGCTGGTCCTTCATGGCTTGGAACTACGCGGCCGGACACATCCGCAGGAAATCATAGAGCTATTGCGGGCATTGCAATTCGACAAAAACAAGCGCGTTTGGGATATGCTGATTCATGTGCTGGGGCAAATCAGCTACAAAAAGGGATGCTTCGCGTTTGTGGCAAAAGAGCTTGAAAGTTGGGAAAATAAAGATGTTTATGCCGCCTTCATAAAAGAAGCAATCGAGGTTCACGGGCGATATGAAAAATTCAGTGAGTTGACACAAGCGCAGGTAATGTCATATTTGGGCGGCAAAAGGAATTGACTTATGAGCGATATAGCAAACGCGTAACGCCTGCTTGCGAAAGGCTTGAAAACGGATGGATAAAAAACGCGACAACAAATGGTTTTGGAATCGCTACGCGAAGTTGTATGATTTTGAGATAAACAGGTTCAGCGGTAAAGCCTATAATGAAATGTATCGGTTTATGGCGGATTCGCTTTCACCGGATATGGATGTGTTGGAGGTCGCGACGGGAACCGGCTTGATCGCAGTTAATATAGCGGCGTGTGTACGCCGAGTGGAGGCTACCGACTATGCGCCCAAAATGATTGAAAAAGCAAAAAAGAAAAAAGCTCCCGGCAACGTGAATTTTTCGGTTGAGGACGCAACGAATCTTTCATTTGAGGACAGTTCATTCGACGCAGTTATCATATCGAACGCGCTCCACATCATGCCTGATCCGGCACTGGTACTTTTGAATATTTCGAGGGTACTGAAACCAAATGGATTGCTCATTGCCCCTAATTATTCACACGGTCATCTTAGTAATTCGACATGGAACCTGAACGCAAAAATCTTGAAGCTCATCGGGTTTGAAACCTATTCAAAATGGACGCCGGACGAGTATGTTGACTTTGTCCAACAAAACGGTTATCAGATAGAACGATGGCAGGTATTACGCGCGGCCTTTCCGCTTGTGTATTTGGAAGCGCATAGAGTTCGATAATGATCGTCAACAGCTTATTTTTTCCTGAACGTATCCAACGCGCTGGTGATGGCATTATACCCATCCTCGCCGAGCTTCTCCAGCGCGTCATCGAAAATGATCTCATAAGAGGTTTTAGAAGTTAATAAAGACGGATCATCTACCTGACCAGCAGGAACAGAAGCAGGCAGGATACCCACTCCGCACTTCCGCCAATCATGCAGCATACGACTCACGACCGCTTCGATATGCTTTTCATCAATCTGTGCATGATGACGCACACCGTCGCAGGACAAATAATGCATCACAGCCTCAACGATGTATCGCGCCTTGCCGTGCCGCTCCTGCCTGTTGAGAATATCGGTCACTTGAATATGCGCTGGATCCGTCCGGCTGAACTGTATTGTGAATTTGGACTCGGTCTTTTTACCGTGCATACCGTTCACCCTCTCGCGCCGGAAGCCCTGTGAAGCATTTCGTAACCCTTTGCGTTGGCCGAAATCCGATCCACGAAGATGGGCGAAGCGACCTTGCCGGACGCTTCGATTTGTCTACGGAGCAAGATGGACCCGCCGCCGACAAAGACTGTCCTGCCGGAACGCAGGTCGATACCCCGCTCACGAAGTTTCCCGAACAAATCTGAGATGAACAATTGCGCCGCATTGTTGACGATGCGTTTCACCTCGTCACTGAAACTGCTGTGTCCGCCTTTGAGTATGGCGTCGATATCGGACTCGTCCAGTAGAATGTCGAGATCGGAATTGACACGCGCAGTGATTTGATTGTACATGATGATGACCCCATGCTCCAGCGAATCACAGACTGACAGGTCGGCTTGACCGTTCTTGATTAGAAGATAGTCGGCGGTGAACCCTCCGACGTCGATCACCATGACCTTCGGGTAGGCGCTTATATGGGAATAGACCGGCATCGCCGCAGCGAACGCCTGTGGGAACGCGGTGACCTCGGTAATGAATATTTCAAACTCTTTTCCACGGAACTCAAACCATTCGATTATACCGCGCTTGAAATACTTCTCGAATCGTTCGTACTGCGCTCCAAAGTGAGCGGGCGGCAAACCGACCAGAAGTTGTAGCGAGGTCAAGTTTGGTTCGTATTGTCCTGTGTCTTCGATCTCATAAGCAATAGCAAAAAGCGTGAGGATGTAAAAACGGTCGTCAACAAACTTCTCACGGAGATAGGGGATGCGCTTATCCGTGATGGTGTAATACTTGTTTTTATATTTCAAGATGTCCTCGCCGAAGGGCGGGCGAGTATCACTTTCGCGCAAGCCGGAAGTGAATACCCTGCCGGACGAGAGCTTAATTGACTTATTTCCGTGATCTATGGCTACGAACATAATGGTAAACTCCTTTGCGTTATTTTTTGTGCGTTTTTGTGCGTATAAATACGCACAAAACAAACCGGCGTGAAATGGGAAAACCGCCGGGCGCGGTTGCTTAAGCGGATCGCGGTTAGCGCAGGAAAGAAAGCCGGAAGCGTTCTCCCTGCTGTGCGTTAACTCGCCCCGGTATCCTTCCAACGGCGATTCTGGAACCGAGTGGAAAATGCACGAATTTATGGCGTTCCAGAGTGGTGTGTTCATGTGGCGAGCAAGGCGCAGTTGCTTAACCGCAACCGCGCTGCTCGCTGTGGCGCTGCCCCAGACCCCGTTGATCGCCCCCGCGTTGCGTGGTCGGCTGCGCGGCCTTGCCGCTATTATTGTTCTGTACCTAAATGATAAGTGGGTTGACTTCGTCAGAGCGCCGGCCCGCCCCGCTCGTGTTCGCGTTCGCGTTCCCTGTGGCTGGCGGCGCTGAATAAGTTGTCCACGTTTGCGCGCGCCGTAACGAGCGCCTTCATCTCGCCTCTCGCCTGCCTGTAATCCCTGTAGGCTTGTTTCTTTTCCTCCAGCGCCTCGGCGTAATCGGCGCGCAGGGAAGCTACAGTGGGCAGTTTCTTCAAACCGAGGTCGTCAAAGTGTTTCTTAGCGGCTTGATGTAAAAGAATGTCCGCCTCGTGGAGCGCCTTAAACTTTTTCGAGTAGCCAGCCTTGCGGTACTCAATATATGTGTTGCGCGTCTTTGAATAGGTGACGATCTGTTTTTGCAGTTCGGCGTTGTCGTTTAGCTTCTTGTCCAGCTCCTTGATTTTATCCGATATGGTATCGAATCGATCCGAAGCCCCCGCCGCTTTTTCTTTTAGCAGGGCGTAGTCGTCCAGACCATGCTCCTGAAGATAGATGAGCGTTTGAGCCATCCGTTTCAAGTTTTCCAGCTTGGCCCACCGCTCGTAGCCCTTGCCTTTGCCTTCCTGCATCTTCGTCTGAATATCGATGAGCAGGTTCTGTCGAACGGAAGGGGCGGCTTCTTTACCGGCAGGAGGAGAAATAATCCGGCGCCCCTCGATGCGCTCTCGGATGGCAGCCACAGTATAGTCGCCTTTAAGCGTGTCGCAGCGCGTGGGCTTTTCCTGATCGGGCAGGCCGTCCACATGGGGCGCGAGAAACTTCAAATGCTTCCCATCGTCCACGACCGTCACGCCGTCCGACCGCAACAGGTCGAGGAACGCATCGAAGGTCGGCGGCTTCTGTTCCAGCGCGGCGTCGATGGCGTCGCGGAGCCGCTGCCGGTAGGATAACGGCCGGTCAGCGCCGAACATATACCGCCCGTAGTCTCTACCCGGACTCGGCTTGGGATTAGCGATGACCGACAAACCATTCTCGGCGCAGATGAGGTCGCTGCACCGGCGCAGGGCGAATGCCGAGCCGATGAAGTTTCTGTACTTCCTTGTACAGTCCAGCGCCGTGCTGTTCCAGATGATGTGCGAATGGATATGAGCCTTGTCGGTGTGGGTGCAGACGATGAAAGCGTACTTCCCTTTGGTGAAGCGAAGGGCAAGCTCGTAGGCGACGCGGTTGGCTTCCTCCGGCGTCACCTCACCGGGCTTAAAGCTCTGCCGGACATGGTAGGCGATGACGCCGCCGCGATCCTGCTCCCGCCCTGTGAGATCGGCGTATTGCTGTTTGGACAAGAAAAACTCGTTGTCAACCGTCATGGTATCGCACTCGTAGGATGAAATCCATTCCCCGTCGTCAGTCTTGAACGGGTTCTCCATATAGTCAACGCTGTCTTTCAGCGCACGCGCCACGCTCCGTCCCTTGCCTGTATGAAGCGGCATGATGCGCGTCGTGGCGATAAGCCATCACCTCCCAAAAAGAAAACAGCCGGATGAAATCAATCACCCGACCGCATATGAAATGTATTTTTTTCGCATTACAGAATCTTTACCATGAACGTACCACGAACCTTCTCAGCGCCTCTCCGACACTTGCGATCCCATCCGACAGCTTGACGGCAAGGGCGGGCAGCCCATACGGGCTGGCGAGGAAGGCGATACCTAAGAACAAAGCCCCGCCCAGCACCTCGCTCTGAATGAACAGGATCACCGACCCGATGAGTACCAGCCCTGACAGGACGCTGAGTATTTTCTCCGATGCGCCGAGTAAAAAGAAACAGACCTCGGCTAAGACGATAAAGATCAGCGCGAACGGCGCCGCAAATATTTTCAGTAGTATCCTCATATCAATCACCAATCCTTGTAAAAAACTATGTTTTCGGGCTTCGCCCACTGTGATGTTAACTTGGATTGGCAGTAATTGCAAGGCCGTTTCGCAATGTTTTAAATTGATTTCCGACTATATTTTGCGTTGGCATGCACGAAGGGCGACGGCGGAAAAACGCTGTCTTTATCTTATCTTCGCCAGTCCTGTCAGGATGCCGTTGGCAGCCTCCCACAGCTTATCATATTGCCGGCGCAAGTCCTCGACGTCAGCTTCGTAGATGCTCCTGGTCTCGTTGGCGCGCTTGACCATTTGGTTCAGATTATTTGAACAGCGGCGCAGGAGCGAAACCAACTCCCGGACGTCGGTCAGGTCGAGGTTGATGTGATAACCGGTGATCGCCATCTTTCTGAGATATGCGCTCAGATTTACCATGCCGGAATCTTTCATACGCTGTTTAATCAGCGCGGCTTCCTCCTCGGAAGCATAGAAGTTGAAATGCACGGTCTTGGTGCGCGCTGAGTCCTTATCCACTATATGATCCCCCGCTTTCCGAGATGAGGCCCTGAAACGAGGCCTCATCCATTCCGCCCAGCTTCCGCAGTGCGCCGTCCGCTGCCGCGCGCTCGTCCGGGTCGGCGATGTCCCGCAGGGCAAGTCTAAGCGTATCGGCGGTATCGTCAAGGGTGCCTTCGCTATAGAGCATGAGTAACCACCGCTCGTCAGAAGTGAAGGTCATAGCTCCGGACCTCCCTTGCGCTTGTTGTGGTTCCGCTCGTCTTTATCCTTCGGCTCTTGGTGAGCCTGACGCGCGGCCCTTATCTGATCGATGACCGACGGCTTCTCATCGGAGCCGCGACCCAGCTCTACTTTCCGCAGGGCGTGAAGCGCCATGCCGGTGATCCGATATTCGTCAGGTACGACGCCGGTGTACTGAGGGGATAGATCGTTGTATTTCAATTTGACGTAACCCCATTCTGTAAATACTCCGCCTTCCTCGGCAACGCACTTGACGCCGTATTCCTCGAAGCTTACGCTGTCCGGCTTTTCGTTGTTCTCGCGGTCGTAATATTTCGCCAGCGATTCGGGGCCTTTCGCGTCGATCAGTTCAAAGCACTCGATATTGTCCGTATCAAGTAGGTTGATCAGCGCCGTTGTTCCGCGCCCGATATCCGCGATCCCGCTTGCGAGGATAGCGTGGAATTTATCGAGGTCATACCAATCCTCCGCTGATGCCATGTACGATGCCAGCATATTGATTTCGTCAAGGCTGTCGTACTTGGAAACGTGGTCGCGCAGGTATTCAAACGGAACGCGGACCGCGGTGATAGTGAACGCGCCCTCGCTTGGCCTGTCCACTCCGATGCGACTGAACGTGTCGAGCAGATCGCCGGGCAGGACAGGCAGCGTCAGCCACTCGCCGGACGCTTCGCCTTTGTCGTACTTCTCACGGTTGACGATGAAAACCTGAAATGGCGGCGTCTCATCCGATCTTGCCCATGCTGGATCCTCCACGCCGAACAATCCGTCGAACGCCTCGATTTCCGTGCGGCTCTCCGTTGTGCTTTCGGTGCCGTCTGTATGGAGCATATACACCTCACGCTTATTGTCATAAAGCTCAAGGGCGCGCTCCCTGCCGAGAGGGATCATGCCGTCCCAGCTATATCCATAGGTATACATATCCATCATGGATACAGACGGGTCTGTGAGGTTTTCGGCGACCGGAACAGGCTCCTGCTCCCGGTAAATAATAAGCTCGTTTTTATCAAGCTCCCAGTCACGAATCTCCGACCTCTCGTCCAGCATCCGTAAAACAGTGCCACGCAGGGCAGCGTTGGTCATGAGGTCGATACCCAATACATCATCCCATCGTTGAAGGTCAACGACTCCACGCCCATCGGGGTTACCTTCACCGGCATGCTCCGCGATAGCGTCCACGATACCTGTCAGCTCTTTATTGAGATCGGTGAGGGCCTTGTATTGCCCAACGGTCAGGAAGTCCTCCGCGTTTGGAAGCAGCGAAGTGTATCTGGCGTAATCATAACCTTGCGACTCCACAAGGATGCCATCCTTACGTCCTTCGCCCATAACGAGCAGGCAGTGGCGCCGCCCGTCCTCCCCGCGAAACATATGGTCTGTATTATCTTTTATGAAATCGTAATTTTTAAGCAAGTTGGAAGCGAAATTGTCGAACTCCGAGTCGGAAATCCTAATGATCTTTTCGATGACGCAATCCTGTGTCTCCATAGCGGGTTCCTTGCTTTTGAATATCGCCGCTTTTGTTTCAAGCATATATGAATCCCTCCTCAAAGCTCTTGTTCTGTCTTTTTCTTATTGTGTTCCGGCTTGGGTTTAGCCGGTGGCTTGGGCGCTTTCTGAGCCTCGCGGATCTGCTTGATCACAGACGGCTTGTCCTCCAGCGCGTCATGCCCGACAGCCTTCACCAGCGGCTGTCGCTCCGAGCCGGAGAACATATCGATCAGGAACTGCTTGCCGCCGGTCTCCATCGCTGCCTTGTATGCTTCGGAGAAATCGGAAAACTGCCTGACCGCAGCAACGGTAAAGAACGCCTCGCCGATGTGCGGGACCGCGCCCTCGTATTTGCCGGCCTCCAGTTTGCCGTCATTTTGGATCCTCATATATATCCCGTCCTCGCCGCCGGTGTAGTACATGGCGCCGCGCCCGTTCAGCCGGAAGATGTCGTCCTCCACCCATTTGAAGCGGCTGCTTGCCGTAACCGCCAGCCACGCGGCGATGTTCGCCTCGGTTTCGTTCGGCACTGGCGGTCTGTCGTCCCTAATCGGTTCTGGCGTGTCCTCAGTCCGGTTGTTCTCCGGCAGGGTCTCCGGGGCAAGCTCCTTGATCTCCTCGTAGGTCTGGCCGTCGGTCAGGTCGGGCTTGGGCGTACCCTCGTTGTTCGGCACGCCGTCGATCATGTTGTAATTTTGCTCGGCGCCTTTCTCGAAATCGAACGTCCGCCGCACTTCTTTTGTCTTCTCGTCAGTCATGTGGACGAGGGTGCGGGCGGTATAATTGAGCGCCGCGTCAGCAAACTCGCTGTTGTAACTCCCCCAATAATAATCACGCGCGCCGTTCTCGGTGGTGAACTGCCATGTGACGAACTGTGCGGGTGCGTTGGGGTCAAGCCCGATAGCGAAGCCGCGCCGGTTGTCAAGCTCAATAGCGCGCACGATCTCATAGCCGTGGACGGTCTCGCCGCTCTCCGGCTTTCCCGGCAGGGCGAACCGCTCCGCGCCCAATTCCGTGTATAGTTTGCGGGTATGGGTGACGAAGCTGTCGATCAGGGTGGGGTGGGCGTTCAGGATGGCGCGGTCAAATGCCGTCGTGGACGAATCGTATCCTTTCGCCCATTTTTTATTTACGCTGGAGACGCGCCCGTCATAATCCCGTTGCTTTATGTTTTTCGCTAATACCATGTTGACGCGTTCGAAACCATAGTCTTGAACAACCTTCATAGCCGCGATGTCGAGGTTGTAATGGTTAACCGTGTAACATGACTTGTGGATGGCGTCGTCGATGGATTTGGCGCATTCGTTGTTCAGCTTCCGGCTGTCATGGTAGTGGGAAGCCTCCATGCGGTCATTGGCTTTTGGGAAGTCATACGGATAGACCAGCTTGGCCGGATCCGTGAGCCGCAATGGGTCATCGCACATCGCCGTGAAAAACTCGCGGCAGAATTGATGCTCGTCCTGCGGCAACTCATGGCCCAACTGCGTGTCGAGGTATCGCCCGCAGATGCCGAGGGCTTCCTCCATACCATAGGAAACGGCAGTATCGCGCCAGAAGTGTGCGCCGGTTTCATAGCGTGGGGAGTCTTTTTCCGGTTCTATTTTCCTGAACTGATCCACGCCGTAGACCAGCCCCAATCCGGAGCCGCTGTCCCAGCGGCAGAATATAGTTCCCGTATCGTCAATACTCGTCACGGTGCCTTTTTCACCGGGCGCAAGTTTCGTGTACGGATCGTCCATCGATACAAGCTCGACCCTCGTCCCTTCGGGGTATTGCTCACGGAGCCGCCGTACGGTTTCTTTAGATGGGAATTGATCGCTCATTTATTATCCCTGCCTTTCGTAAAATCAAGTTTGAAATTGACCCGGTCGCCGGTATCCTCCAGAAGGATGGTAGCGGCGTAGGTCTTGCCAGTCTTTTCACTACGTAAATCCGAAAAGAAAACGCGCCCCTCGGTGAGAAGCGCGGCTGCTGTCTTTTTGTCGAGTTTCTTGCCTTTCGCCCCGAAGAAGCGGTTGTCTTTCCACATGGCGAATTTGCACGCCCGGTTGGAACAAAAAAAGCCCGTTGCGGATTCGGACACCTCGCTCCCGCAACGGAGGCAGGCGCCGATAATGCCGCCGTGTTTCGCTGCGAAATTATTCGCATCTACGAACAGGGCGGCGTACTCCGGCGATGGTACGCGGTGCGCCGCCACAAGCGCCCGCGTGAGCGAAGCGATGCCGTCCATGAAACCGGATCCGGCGAGTTCGCCCCGCTCGACAAGTTTGAGTTTCTGCTCCCATTCGGCGGTCAGCAGCGGCGACTTAATATCCTCCGGCAGTACTGCAATCAGGTTGACCCCCTTATTTGTCGGGACAAGGCACTTCTTCTGACGCTCTACGAAGCCGGATTTGATCAGCTTCTCAATGGTAGCAGCGCGGGTAGCCGGTGTGCCAAGCCCCTTGCGCTCGGCGTCATCGGGGAAATCTTCTGCGCCAGCCGTCTCCATCGCCGACAGGAGCGTGTCCTCGGTATACCGTTTCGGCGGCGAAGTTTTGCCCTCTTTGACAGTAGCGGTCACGCTCTCAAAAATCTGGCCTTTTGAGAGTTCCGGCAAACGGCCTTCGTCCGATGTATCGCTCTCGCCGGTATCTTTATCCGGCTCATTTTTCAGTGTGGAACGGAAAGCATCGTCAAAAACCTTCCAACCGTCATATATAATCATGCGCCCTTTGGCTGTGAACGTATTGCCGCCGCATTCCAAGACCGCCGTGACCGCTTCGTAGCTGTGCTTGCTACCCACGGCACAAACCAGCCGGACGGCGATCATATGCAATATGTCCCTCTCGCCGGAAGGCAAGGACGACAATTCAGCGCCTGATACCGCCGGCGTCGGGATGATGGCGTGGTGGTCGCTTACGTCACTGTCCTTAATAACCGCCGTGGTGTTGATAACGGGATCCTCATCAATAGAGAACGGAAGGATGGCGGCGACAGAACTGACCAGCGTGGAAAGCCCCGGCTTCATGCCGGACGTCAGGTAGCGGCTGTCGGTGCGGGGATAGGTGACAAGCTTCTTCTCATACAGGCTTTGAGCATAGTCCAGAGTCTGCTGAGCAGTGTAGCCGAACAAGCGGTTTGCCTCGCGCTGGAGTGTGGTCAGGTCGTACAGCTTCGGCGGGGAGATGTTCTTCATTTGTTTCTCTATCGACAAGACGACAGCGTCCCGCCCATCAGCTGCGGCGCGGACAGACTCAGCCGCTTCGGGTTCTTTCAGCTTCTCGCCGGAAGCGGTAAACTCGCCGCAATTGATCTCCGGCGTGTAGAACGGCTCCGATATGAAGGAGCGCAACGCCTCATCGCGGCTGACGATCAGCGCCAGCGTGGGCGATTGCACCCGCCCGACGTTGAGGGTGGTACCGTACAGGCAGGAAAAGAGCCGAGTCGAGTTGATCCCGACAACGTAGTCAGCCTGCGCCCGGCAGAGCGCGGCGCGGTAGATGTCGTCGTAGTCGGCGCCGGGTCGCAGCTTGGCGAAACCCTCGCGGACAGCCGAGTCCTCAAGGCTGGATATCCAAAGCCGCTGTACTGGCTTCCTGCATTTACACTGATCATAGACCAGCCGGAAGATAAGCTCGCCCTCGCGTCCGGCGTCACAGGCGTTGACAATGGAGTCCACGTCGGCGCGGTTCAGTAGTGAGCGCAGGATATCCAGCTGTTTCTTTTTACTATCGGACGCCTTGTACTTCCAGACGTCCGGCAGGATCGGCAGGGTATCATACGACCATCGTTTATACTGCTCCCCATATGCGTCGGCTGGGGCAAGTTCCACAAGATGCCCGAAGCACCATGAGATGAGCCAACCGCCTCCTTCAAGATGACCGTCCCCGCGTTTATTCACGCCGAGGACAGCGGCGATGGACTGCGCCACGCTGGGCTTCTCTGTAACGATTAATCCATAACCCACGAAATCACTTCCTTTTTTATTTTCATTATTTTTTACTGTTTACTTTCACGCCCTATTCATTTATAATAAGAGCGTAAAGGTAAGGTGGCTGAAATGAGCAAATTTGAAACCCTTGACAATCTTCTGCAAGAAAAAAATGGATTTATTAAAACATCGGACGCTGTCCATGCCGGCGTTTCAAAAGCGTACTTCGGGGAATACGCCAAAAAACGAGGGCTTGAACGCGCCGCGCATGGTCTGTATATGTCGCGGGATGCTTGGGACGACGGTATGTACGTCATTCAAGTCCGCTATCCCGAAGCGGTGTTTTCCCATGAAACCGCCTTATATCTATTAAGCCTTGCGGAGAGGGAACCTACGCAATATGCCGTCACATTAAGAGCGGGTACGAACGCCTCCGGCTTAACGAAAAGCGGCGTTAAGGTGTATAAGGTCAAGCATGAATTATTTGAGGAAGGTATCATCCAAGCGCGCTCGCCGGCCGGCCATAGTGTGAGGGCATATAACGCGGAACGCACCGTCTGCGATCTGATCCGCAGCCGGCGGAACATTGAAATCCAAGACTTGCAGACGGCAATCAAGGAATATGTGCGGCAGAAGGAGAAAAACATCCCCCTGCTTATGCGCTACGCGAAAGCGTTTTCCGTCGAGAAAATCATCCGTCAGTATTTGGAGGTGTTGCTATAATGATCCATACATCACGCCAGTTGAAGGCATTGGTGAGGAACCTATCGAAAGGCGATAGCACAAGGGCGCAGATCATCATCCGTAATTATGTCATGGAAAGGTTCCTTGAACGCCTGTCTCTATCCCCATACCGTGACAACCTGATACTCAAAGGCGGCACGCTGGTAGCCGCGATGGTCGGGCTGGACAACCGCTCCACGCTGGATGTGGACGCGACCATCAAGAACCTCCCGCTGACAGAGGATAGCGTCAGGAAAATAGTCGGGGATATAACGGCGGTGGCAATTGACGACGGGATGTCCTTCGAGATCAAAAACGTCGCTCCGATCATGGACGACGCCGAGTATCCCGGCATTCGGGTATCGCTGGACACAACCCTCGAAACGATGCGGACGCCGCTGAAGATAGACTTTTCGACAGGCGACGTCATAACGCCGCGAGAGGTTTCGTACTCGTTCAAGCTGCTATTCGAGGATCGCACTATATCCATACTGGCGTATAACCTCGAAACCGTGCTTGCCGAGAAGATCGAAACCCTGCTGGCGCGCGGTACCGCAAACTCGCGGATGCGTGATTTTTATGATATTTTCGCTTTGGAGCAATCGCAATCCCATAACATAGACAGGGCCTTGCTGAAAGCGGCGTTTACAAATACCAGTGAAAAAAGAGGATCGTCCGCTGTTATGTCTGACATGGACGTCATATTGGATGAAGTGGAGAGCAGCCCTGAAATGGCGTCGTTGTGGATAAGTTATCAGCAAAAATTTGAATACGCCTCCGACGTCGATTGGGGCGGCGTAATGCAAGCAGTGAGAAACTTGTGTGGCGACATAAAGTGAACGATTGATAAAACAGGAGTGGATGTGATACTACCAAATAACAAATAAGGAGCGAAAAACAATGATTACTCCATATCTGACATTCAACGGTAATTGCAGGAACGCGCTTAATTTCTACCGCACTGTTTTCAACTGCGATGAACCGAACATCATGCCCTACGGCGACTACATGCCGGAGGGCTCAAAGACTCCGCCTGAACTCTTGCGCGAATGGGTGATGCACGGCGAAATGGTCATATGCGGAACCAATGTCTGGTTCGCAGACGAAGCGACGCATCCAGTGGTCGGCGACAATGTCAAGCTCACTGTCACGGTCCCAACCGGCAAGGAAGCGGTGGCTTTGTTCAACGCGCTGTGCGTAGGTGGCGAGGTTGTACTGCCGCCTACCGAAACCTTTTACAGCGTGTTCCATGCAGCAGTTACTGATAAGTTTAGCGTGAACTGGAATATTGTTGCCGAAGAAGCGCCGCGGCAAGCAGGCAATGAAACATGAACAAGCTACATCCCTAATATCTATTTACCTTTACGCCCTAATCACGAGCGAAAAGGGCGTAAAGATAAAACAATTATCGCAGGAACTGAAAAAGACCGTGTGAATCTTTCAATGTGTTTCAAGGCATAAATGTGTAGTATGACGAGTCGAAAAAAACCGGCGCGGGAGACCGTACCCCCGCGCCATTTCCGTCCGCGTCTCAGCCGCGCCTCCTGTGGATCACCACGCCGGTAATAGTGGCAGCGCAGAAAACCAGCGCGGAAATGATCAAACACTTTTTCTTCACGAAATCCCTCCTCCCAAAATGATATATGAGCCCCGCCGTCGGCAAAGGAAGCCGTAGCGGGGTTTGCTGCGTTTATTCCTCGGTTTCCGTATCTGCGGCGCCGTCGTCTTCACCGGCGCTATAGACTTCGTCATAGTCGCCGTAATCGTCATAATCGTCCTCGTCGCCGTAGTCCGAGCCGTCATCGTCAGCCGCCCTTTGCTGTTTGGGGCGCACGATCTTGAAGTAATACCCGGCGCCTCCGACTGCGGCCACACCGATTAGGATAAAGATAAGGCTCCCACCGCTGATACCGCCTTTTTCGGCGGACGGCTCTTCTGGCGTTTCAGGTTCACCCGTTGGATCGGCAGAGGTAGTCCCGCCCGGTGTGGACGGTATCCCGCTCGTGCTGGCGGTCAATGCAGTCCCGTTCTTATCCGCCAGTGCCAGCAAGTCAGACTCGGTGACCGCGTTCAGAAAATACACATTGTTTTGCTGCCTCATACGGTCGATGATGAGGTAAAAAACATTGTTTGCCTCGGTGGTGAAGGTAAAAAACTCCAAACCGTTGCCTTCAATAAATACATTATCGATGACTGTGGCTGTACCATCAGGCGTCAAATGCCCAGAACCGTCGTATGACGGGATACCCGATTCAGTCTCTGCTGCTGGATCCGCGCCTTCGGTAGAAACGGCCTCCTCGTCCGTGATAGGTTCAACGTCAGCGGAATCTAAATCCGTTTCGACAGCAACCGCTGTGACGTCTGCAGTGGTCTCCTCCGTAGCGTATGCCGTCATAGGGAAAATAAAAACGCCCGCGCAGACCGTGAACGCGAGCGTCAGCGATAAAAGTTTACGCTGTTTACGCATTGTCTTCGTCCTCCTCAATAAATGTTGATTTTTCATCATCAGCCTCCGGCGTTGTAGCGGTTGCGGCAGCGGGTTCCGGTGTGGTGGTGTTGATCGTTCTAATTGCCTCAAGGAACTCAGGCAGGTCGGCGGGGGCTATGCTTGCTGAACGCACCAGCCGAATGATCTCGCTGTTTTCCATCTCGACACGCTTACGCTCAAGATCTGGGATCAAAGCCTGAAGCTCCGCGATCTTAGCCTTTGTGCGCTCGATCTCGTCTATGATTTTTTGAATCCGTTGGTTCATCCGTTTACCTCCTGTATTTTGATTCAATTGATACGCCCGAAAGCGTAAAAGTGGCTCTGCCAGTAGCTTGTGTTGATCGACGCGTAACCGATGGGGTTTCCGCAATGCAGCATTAGGTCGTTTCCGATATAGATGCCCACATGGGTGACCGGCAAGGGCGCGTCGTATGTGCCTGTGAAAAAGATAAGGTCTCCGGGCTGCGCGTTTTCCGGGCTGACAGGAGTGCAGATATTGAATAGACCCTGCGCGCCGAGCCGCCCCGTGTTCTTCACGCCACTTTGCGTCAATACCCATGAAACGTAGCCGCTACAGTCGAAAGAAGTCTCCGGCGACGATCCGCTCCAGACGTAAGGGTACCCAATATACTTCATCGCTTCCGCCATCATAATAGCGTAATCCCCGTCGCCCATAGGTTCTCCCGGATAAGCGGGGATCACATACCCGCCAAAGCTGCCCGATGGAATATAACTGCTGCCGTCGTCGCCTGTATAAGCGAAGTAGATCGGGTTCAGATACTGGCCGTCTTTAATGACCTCGAAGTGCAGGTGCGGCCCCGTGGAACTGCCCGTGTTTCCCACCGTGGCGATGACGTCTCCGACAGTTACCGTCTGGCCTGCGCCGACGAGCAGCGCATCGCAGTGGGCGTACTTGGTCACAAGCCCCGCGCCGTCGTCAACGACGACCACGTTCCCGTAGCCGCTCAAGACTCCGGCGAAGGTGACCGTACCATCAAGGCCGGAGAGGATTTCTGTGCCGATTGGCAGCGCGATGTCTATACCCATGTGGTAGTCCTTCACTCCGGTGATGGGGTGGACGCGGTAGCCGTAATAGCTGCTGACATAGGGAAGCCAGTTGAAATCGAACGGGTTTAACACATATTGCCTGAGTCCCTTGCCCCGCATGAGCATGGAGTAGTGCTGGCGTTGGTCGTCGTTCATGCGCGGATACAGGACGCCGTACATCGGCTGCGAGGTCAGCGTGACGGAAAGTATGTGCCACTCATAGGGGACCTCGACGTCGTAGCTGTCCGAGTAAGTCTCGCCTGTGTCCGGATCCGTCCAAGTATCGGTTACCGTCTCGGTACGGTAACGGATCTCCACGCTCGGCGTGAAGGCAAGCTGGTATTGCTCGTTGAAAATGGAATCCAATACCGGCAGTATGCCCGCGAAGGTGAAGTCCTGATGAACCGCCGTGAGGAACCCCATCAGCATATACGGGTCATGGCTGACCGTACCGACGTCATACCTGTATTCGTCGTACCCGGCGTGACTGCTTTCCGCATTGGCGGCAGCCAGCCGCAGGTCGGTCTCGCGCTCGGTGTAGTACAGTTCCGCGCCGTCGATATCGGCGTCCTCCGCGGCATAACTCATGGCTGCTGCTGACGAGCCGATGCCGGTCGCCATGTTGGTACAGGACGAGATCATGCCGAATAAAAGGACGATCACCAGCAGCAACAACGCGAGTATTGCCACGACCTTCGGGTTGTTCTTTATGGCTGATACGACCTTCGAGGTGACGTCCTTAACGGTGGCAGCGGCTTTTTCCACGGTCTTGCCGGTACGTTTGGCTTCATGCGCCGCTTGCGCGTATTCGCGCTTGATTTTGTGCTTCTGCCACATTCGGGACAATGGCTTTTCCTTTAGCTCAGGGTT
>Ga0082212_10004284_pt1 | contig 19826 bp, 16 predicted proteins | sample TergutNt197P3_FD_71548 | JGI IMG/M metagenome (GOLD analysis project Ga0082212, IMG submission 71548) | Neocapritermes taracua P3 segment gut microbial communities from Petit-Saut dam, French Guiana - Nt197 P3 | ecosystem: Host-associated > Arthropoda: Insects > Digestive system > Gut ... | reverse complement strand
CCATCTCCCGAAGATGCGCGTAGACCTTTTCGCCCGCAAGGCGTTCACTGGTCTTTTGGCCGACCGTGAGGATGCCGTGACACTTGTTATACCAGTCATCTGTGCTGTAGTATTTTTCTTCGTCGTAGCCCTCGGGGGTCTCCTCCGGGGACCAGTAGGCGCGCAGATACAGGCCATTGCCATGATCATAATAGCCGGTGATCAGGCAGGTAAAGGCGTCCTTCGTAAAGCCGAAGCCCAGCACCGGGCGGCCATTGTCAATAGAACACTTTATTTTCTCAACATAGAACTCTTTGGAATATTTACGCGCGCCGTCAGAAATATTCGGCTCGTAAAAATATTCGCTCTCATAGCCGAGGGCCGTGAAGGTGCGCCGGGGAATCTCGGGGATGACGCTGATTTCATCGCAGCCGGACTGGTAGGCCCAGGGGAAGCACAGGCCCGCCCCGCTCAGGGCGAACAGCTCGCTCTGGTCGACGGGGTCGCCGATATAGTCCATCAGGCGCATGACCGAGCCGATATAGCACACAGCCGAGGGGTCGCCGTAGCCCATACGCGGGACACCCCGCAGCACGTTCTCAGCCGGGCCCTTCAACTGCTGGCTCTCCTGCCGCGCCATGGCGATGATCTCCGGCACGTCCTTCGGGGTGTGGCTCTCGGGGGCGGGGTTGGGCTTCTTCTTCTGGGGGTCGCTCATGATGATCTCTCCTTTGGCAATTGATTTGGCCCCATTCTAGCACATTTTTTGGCCCCTGTGTTGTCCGTTCGTTCCGGAATATTGTCCGGACGTTCCAAAATCACATGAAAAATCCCTTCGCCTTCTCCTTGATCTCCGCGCAGCGCTTCGCCGCGTCCTCCAGGGCGTCCCCCGGGCCGAAGGCCGTGTCCGTGCAGACATAGAGCTTGATCTTCGGCTCGGTGCCGGAGGGGCGCACCACCAGCCAGCTGCCGTCGGCCAGGATGAACTTCACCACGTTGGAGGGCGGCAGGCCGTTGAAGCCGTTGAGGTAGTCCTCGATGGCGGCGACTTTTTCATTTTGCAGGCAGGCGGCGTAGTTCTTGCGAAGGTTGGTCATCCAGGCGGAAATTTGCGCCGCGCCCGCCGCGCCCTTGGCCTCCACGTTGAGCACGCCCTCGCTCACCGGGCCGTACTTCGCGTACAGCGCCCGCAGGGCCTCGCAGAGGTTCGAGCCCTTCTCCTTGTAGTACAGGGCCATCTCGGCCACGAGGGCGGAGGCGACCACGGCGTCCTTGTCGCGGCAGGCGTCCCCGGCGAGGTAGCCGTAGCTCTCCTCGAAGCCGAAGATGAAGCGGCGCGCATTGTCCGCCAGCCACGCATCCATGCGCTCGCCGATATACTTGAAGCCCGTGAGCACCAGCTCCACGTGCACGTTGTTGTCCGGGTGCTCGCAGACGCGCTGAGCGAGCGTGCCTGTGACGATGGTCGTCACAATGGCGGGGTTCTGGGGCAGGCCGCCGTTTTCTTTATAGCTTTGGATCACATAGTCGCACAGCAGCGCGCCCATCTGCGTGCCGGTGAAGAGCTCGTATGCGCCGGCCTTGTTGCGGGCCATCACGCCGATTCTATCGGCGTCTGGGTCGGTGGCGAAGATGACGTCGGGCCGCAGGGTTTCCGCCGTCTTGAGGGCGTTTGCGAAGACCGGCGGCTCCTCCGGGTTGGGCTTTGCCACCGTGGGGAAGGAATGGGCGGCGTCCTGGGCCTTCTGGCTGCTTTCCACGGTGAGATCGGTGTAGCCCAGGCGGGCGAGCATGTCCGTCACGGGGGTGAGGCCCGAACCGTGCAGAGGGGTGTAGAGCAGCTTCAGGCTGCCGCCGCGCGCTTGGCTCAGCTCCTTGCGCAGGAGGAAGGGCTCGATGGCCTCGTAATAAATCTCATCGAAGTCCGCGCCCAGCGCGACGATTTCGCCGGGGCTGCCTGTCTCCGGCAGGGGGGCGAAGTAATCCAGGGCGTCGATCTCGGCCAGGACGGCCTCGGAGGCCTCGTCGGTGAGCTGGCCGCCGGTAGCGCCGTAAGCCTTGTAGCCGTTGTATTCCTTCTCGTTGTGGCTGGCAGTGATCACGATGCCGGTGTGGGCGCCGAAGTGCCGCACGGCGAAGCTGAGCATGGGCGTGGGGCGGGCCTGGGCGAAGAGATACACCCGCACGCCGCAGGCGCTGAGGATTGACGCGCAGTGCTCCGCGAATTCCCGCGAGTGCAGGCGTGTATCGTAGGCAATGCAGGCTTTTAAATTTTCGCCCGGGTAGATTTTCTTGATATAGCTGGCAAGGCCTCGGGTGGCGCGGCCCACGACATATTGATTCATGCGGTTGCTGCCCGCGCCCATCTTGGCCCGCAGGCCGCCGGTGCCGAAGGCCAGGTCGCGGTAAAAGGCATCGCGCAGGCGGGGCTCGTCAGCCGCCATGGCTTCCAGCTCGGCGCGCAGGGGGTCGCCTGCCGGGATGTTGTCCAGCCAGTGCTCGTAGGCGATGAGGGCCTCATTCCTGTCGATGAAGGCCTTGCGCTGCGCCACGCAGTCCGCGCTGCGCCCGGGGTCCTCGGGGGAGTTGAATGCGTAGTCGAGCAGGGTGGTGATCGTGGTGGTGGCGACGTGGAGGCGGGTATCGCTGGAGGCGTAGTAGATGGCGATGTCGTCGCCATTGACTGCCGCGCCATTGCAGAAGGCCACGTTCGAGACGTCGCCCACGCGCTCGCCGCCCAGAGGTGCCAGCAGGTAGCCCGCGGGCGCGGCGATCACCTTACTGGGCTCGTCCAGGTCAGTGACGAAGAGGTAGAGCACATAGCGCAGGCCGGCCGCGGTGCCCCGCACACCGTGGGCGATGTGCAGCCAGCCCTTTTCCGTCCTGATGGGCGGGGCGCCTGCGCCGTTTTTGGCCTCGGTGATGGTGTGGTAGACACGGGGACTGATGATCGTCTCCTCTGTGATTTCGGCGTTCTCGATGTCCGCGCACAGGGCGTAGCCGATGCCGCCGCCGCTGCCCGCGTCCACGAAGCCGTCCTGGGGGCGGGTTAAAAGGGCGTATTTGCTGTCCACGAAGTCCGGAAAGAGGGCGACGTTGCGCTGCTGGGAGGAGGCCTTCAGGTTGGGCAGGCGCTCCCAGGCGAGCAGGTCCTTCGTGCGCGCGATGCCGCAGGCCGCCATCGCCGCCGAGGGGTCTGGGTCCGCCGGGTCCTTGCTCTCGGAGCAGAACAGTCCGTAGATCCAGCCGTCCTCGTGGAGGGTCAGGCGCATATCGTAGACGTTGGTCTCCTCCGGCTGCGTATCGGGCAATTCTATCGGCGTAATGAATTGAAAACCCTCGGTGGGGCTTTTGCTGGCGGCAAGGGCGAAGAAGGATTTCCTGTCGCAGCCCTCCACCCGCGCGGCGAGCCAGTATTTTCCCTTGAAATAGATCGCGCCGCTATTGAACACCGCGTTGACGCCCAGGCGCTCCAGGCACAGCGGGTTGGTTTCGGCGTCCAGGTCATAGCGCCAGGAGGGGGGGATGTGCGCGCGGGTGAGCACGGGGTTCTCCCAGCGCGTGTAGACGCCGTTGGTCTCTTTCAATGGCGTGTTGGGACGGGCGACGAGGGCCTTGTGGTCGTTGATGAGCTTTTTGGCTTGTTCGGACAGCATGGGGTGGCCTCCTTGGGATAGAATTAATTTTATGATATCCCAAAAAGGTGGAAATGTCAATGATTTCTCTTGCATTTTCAAGACGCAAGCGATATAATTAAAACAACTTGACATGGAGGGGAAAAACCATATGAAAATCAAACAAATCCTGTGCGCGGTTTTGTGCGCGGCCCTGCTGCTGGGGGCGGCGATGATCCCCGTGGAGGCCAAGAGCTGCAACTGCGGCGAGGTGCTGCAGGTCTATATGGAGGGCTTCGGCAGCTCGCTGTATTACGACTATGGCACGCCGGAGCAGCACAAGGCCGAGATGGCCGAGATGGACGGCCTGGTTCCCGGGATTGGGCGGGTGCTGCAGGGCGTGGGGCGCGGCGTGCTGCAATGGAGCTGGAACCCCGTGGCCGAGGGTCTGGGCGCAGGGGCTGAAAGCGTGCTGGGGCACCTGGCCATGGACACGAACGGCAAGAGCATCGCGCCGATCACGGAGCACTGGCGGATAGACCCGGAGCAGGACCACCGCGAGAAGCCAGAGTACCGGTTCCACTACGACTTCCGCATCGATCCCTTCGAGGCCGCGGCCCAGCTCAATGAGTTCATCGAGACGTTGTGCAAGGCCACCGGGCACGGCAAGGTCGCCCTGACCGGGCACAGCGAGGGCGCGATCATCACCATGACGTACCTGAAGCAATACGGGACGAAGCGCCTAGAGACCTTTATCATGGTCAACGGGGCGTGGCAGGGGCTGACCCTGGTGGGCGAGCTGTTCACGAACAATTTCGCCATCACCGGCGATTCCGTGACGGGCTTCATCGCCAACAACGACGACGGCTCGGGCAAGTTGAAGCGCGCCATGGAACTGCTGCGGAAATCGGGCCTGCTGAACTTCCTGGAGCCCATGGGCGAGTTCGTGATGGACAAAATGGGCGAGCAGCTCTATGCCGAGACCCTTCTGCCGCTGTTCGGGACCATGCCGACCATATGGGCCTTCGTGCCGAGTGAATACTACCCAGAGGCCCGCAAGCTGCTGGCCGGCAACCCGGAATACGCGAAGGTGCTGGCCAAGGCCGACAGATACCAGAAGGAGGTGCAGTCCCAGGCGGGCAAGCTGCTGAAGAACGCCATGGCAAACGGCGTGAAGGTGGCGGTCATCGCCGGGTATGGCTACAATCCCACCCCCGTGACGAAGAACGCCACATACCTGTGCGACAGCCTGATCGACACGGCCTATGAGGCGGGATTTGCCGCCACAGCCCCCATCGGCAAGACATTGCCGTCAGGCAAATCGAAATATCGTTCGCCCGATGGGATGATCGACGCCAGCACCTGCATTTTGCCCGATCAGACCTGGTTCGTGAAGGACTGCATGCACAGCAGCGGGCCGTCGCGGGCACTGCGGCAGTGGATCATTCACAGCAAGAGGCAGCCGACGGTGCGCAGCAGCGAGGAATGGCCGCAGTATTTGGTGAAGAACAGCGAGGGGAAGGCGATTCCTCAATAGAAACATATGGTATTTCCCGCAAATCCGAATAAAACCCTGCTGTGAGATCACAATAGGGTTGATGCTTTGAAGTAGAGAATGTGCCGCTACGCGAAAGAGATGCGGGAATGAGCACACCCGCCAAAGCATCATGAAAAAAGAGCCGCACGAAATGTGTGGCTCTTTTGTGTTATTTTTGCTGCTCCGGCTCTTTAGCGGAAGAGCGCGAAAAAGGCAAGTAAGAAGTCAACGAAGGCGCCGCCGTTGAATACGATGCCGTGGCTGTTGTTAAACCATACCCTGAAGACCTCCAGGAACTTAAAGTCCAGCTTCCTGTTCACGCTGAACGTAAACGAAATCCCTTCGAGAAAGAATCGAATGAAGGCCCACACGCGCTGCCAGAAGGTTTTGGGCGCATCGTCCTCGTCCCAGCCGTCATAGCCATCGTAGTCGTCGTAGTCGTCGTAGTCATCGTAGTCATCATAGTCGTCTTCGTACATCCAGCAATCGCAGTCATCCCCGCAGATGTACTCGCAGTCCTCCCCGCAGGTCTCGCAGCAGTAGCGCTCCGCCGCTGCCGCCGCCGGCACCCCCAACGCCCCGGCCATAATGGCCAGCGCCAGCAGAATCCCCAGTAGCCTGTTTGCCTTGCCCAAAACAAAAATCCCCTTTCGCATTATAATTTCGCACATTATAGCACAAAAGGGAATTATTTGTCAAGGATTGTTGTAAATTTTTCCTATCCCAAAAAGTCCTTTAGCGCTTGCGTTTGCGGGCGGGCCTTGTATGCTGCAGGATTCGAATCCCGCGCTCGAAAACCTCCTGCATTGTGACGGCGGGGGCTTTCTTTTCTGTTAAGACAAAAGAATACCCTGACTTCTCGTACCAGTCCGGCATGACGAAGAGGCCGTTTTCGTCATATCCGGCAGGTGCAGGCACCGGGGCGCCCCAGCCCTGCGAGCCGTCCAAGCCGTAGAGAACGCCGCCGCTGTCATAGCCTGTGATTAAGACCCACTGGTATAACTCTCCAAACAGCGCCAAAACTGGGATACCGTTGTCAATAGAAGCCTTGAACTTATCAAACACCAGGTCTTTCTTTTCGTCGGGGAAGATCAGCTCCTCGAATTCGTACCCGGCGTAATCCATGGTAAAGCCGATGTACCAGTCGAATTTTCTGAGCAGGACATTGCTTTTTTGCTGGTCATCGATGGATGAGGCCGCCTGCAAAAAGCCGAAGCCGCTTACGGCACTATACAGATTATAAAGCTCCCTGTGGGTTTTAGCGCCTGCCAGCCCTTCGGCGCGCATGAGCATGGACACAAAGCAGGCGATGAACCGTATGGCCTGCCCATCATTGGGGAAGTGCTCAACATTGGATATTGTTTTTTTCATTTGCTATTGCCCTCCTATCCCAAAAAGTCCTTCAGCCGCTTGCTGCGGCTCGGGTGGCGCAGCTTGCGCAGGGCCTTGGCCTCGATCTGCCGTATGCGCTCGCGGGTCACGTTGAACTCCCGGCCTACCTCCTCCAGGGTGTGGGGGTGGCCGTCCTCCAGGCCGAAGCGCATGGCGAGCACCTTCTCCTCCCGGGTGGTGAGGGTCTTCAGCACGTCGCCCAGCTGCTCCTTCAGCAGCAGCATGGAGGCCTTGTCCGCCGGGGCGGGGGCGTCCTCGTCGGGAATGAAGTCGCCCAGCAGGCTGTCCTCCTCTTCGCCGATGGGGGTTTCCAGCGAGACGGGCTCCTGTGCCACGCGCATGATCTCACGCACGCGCTGGACCTCCATTTCCAGGCGCTCGGCGATTTCTTCGACGGTCGGGTCGCGGCCGTTCTCGTGCAGCAACTGAGTGTTGGCCTTTTTCACTTTATTGATGGTCTCCACCATGTGCACGGGGATGCGGATGGTGCGGGCCTGGTCGGCGATGGCGCGGGTGATGGCCTGCCGGATCCACCATGTAGCGTAGGTCGAGAATTTAAACCCCTTGGTATAGTCGAACTTGTCCACGGCCTTGATCAGGCCCAGGTTGCCCTCCTGGATCAGGTCCAGGAACTGCATGCCACGGCCCACGTAGCGCTTGGCGATGCTCACCACCAGGCGCAGGTTCGCCTCGGCCAGGCGCTTTTTGGCGTAGGGGTCGTCGTCGGCGATGCGAATCGCCAGCTCGATCTCCTCCTCCGGGGTGAGCAGGGGTACCCGGCCGATCTCCTTGAGATAGACCTTCACCGGGTCGTCGAGCAGCTGGTTCTTGTCGTCCACGGCAAGGCCGAGGTCCGGCTCCTTCGGGGGCTCGAGGTCGAAGTCCAGGGTGAGGTCGGCGAAGTCGTCGACGATCTCGATGCCCTGCTTCTCCAGGGTCTCATAGAGCCTGTCCAGCTCCTCCAGGTCCACGGCGTTGTCCAGGAACACCGCGTCGATCTCCTGCGCCGTGACCTTGCCGGTGGCCACGCCCTTGTCGATGAGGGCCTTCACGCTGCCGGCGGTTTTTTTCTCTTCCATTCAGTCATCCTCCATTATTTGGTGCTCCGCTCAACCACCCCGGCCGCCCGAGGCGGCCACCCCTCCACGGAGGGGAATGGGGGTTTAGGCAGGAGCAGGTTTTCGTTTCGAACAGTCGCTTTTGCACAAGCCCTAATCCCCTCCGTGGAGGGGTGGCCGCCTCGGGCGGCCGGGGTGGTTGCGCGGAGGCCCGCCTATTCCTTCTTCAGCTTCGCGAACATCTCTAAATACGCATTTTCGTCCAGCTCGTTGACATTCACTTTCTCCACGCCCGCCTTCTCCCCCAGCAGCTTCCTCGCGCAGCCCTCGCACTCCTGCCACGGGTTGGCGATGCTCTCGCACGAAAGCTTCATGCGCATGGCCTCGTCCAGCTCCTGCTCGGTCAGTATGCCGGTGAGCAGCTCGGGCTCGATGCCTTGCCCATTCTCAAGGCGGGCGTAAAGCTTCTCGGCGAGTTCGCGGTTGAAGGGGGTGATGAAATCCCCCGGGGATAGTGTTTCCCGCAGCTTTACATAAAAATCGGGGTGGCGCAGCAGCAGGCCCAGCAGGCGCTCCTCGGCCCTGGCGGCGGCGGGGTGCAGGCCGCGCCGCGGGTCGACCCGCACGCTGTGGGCGTCCTGCAGCTTCATCAGCTCGCGCTGCTTGTCCCTCTCGTGCTTCCGGTCGTCCTTCTTGCGGGCCTGGGCCGCCTGGGCGAGGATGGCCTCCTTGCCCACCTGCAGCTCCTCGGAGAGCCGCGAGGCGTAGATGTCCCGCTCGATTTCGGTGCAACGCGCGAGGATTTTCGCCGCCTCGCGCAGGTAGTCGGCCTTGCCGGACGGGATCGACAAATCCAGATCTCCGCGAACGCGAAGCAGGGAAAATTCGATCTCGTTGGCCGCGCCCTCCAGCAATTGCCTGTATTTCTCCGCGCCATAGGTCTGCAAAATTTCGTCGGGGTCCTTGCCGCCGCTGAGCTTCAGCACGCGAATTTTCAGGTTGGTCTGGCCGAGGACCTCCAAAGCCCTCTGCGTGGCCTTCTGGCCGGCCTCGTCGGCGTCGTAGCTGAGCACGACCTCGTCGGCGTATCTCGCCAGCAGCTGGGCCTGGTCGCGGGTCAAAGCTGTTCCCAGACAGGCCACGGCCTGCGTGAAGCCGTGCTTGTGCAGGGCGATGACGTCCATGTAGCCCTCGACGAGGATCAACCTGCCGTTCGCCGTGTTCTTGGCGAAGTTGAGGGCGTAGACGTCGCGGCCCTTCTTGTAGGCCAGGGTGTCCGAGGTGTTGATGTACTTGGGCTTGCTGTCGTCCAGCACGCGGCCGCCAAAGGCGATCACGTTGCCGCGCAGGTCGAGAATCGGCACCATGACGCGCTTCCAGAAGTTGTCGGCGTAGTAGGTCTTCTCGCCCTTGTCGATGCGGCGCGCCAGGTTGGCCGCCAGCAGCTCCTCCAGGGAGTAGCCCTTGCCGCGCATGTGGTCGATCAGTGCGCCGAAGCCGTCCGGGGCGTAGCCGAGGCCGAAGCTCTTGATGACCTGTGGGGGCAATTTGCGCTTGTTCATCCAGTAGTCCAGGCCGGGCGAGCCGGGCACCTTCAGCTGCTCGTGATAGAACCGCGCGGCCTCTCTATTGGCCGAAAGGATGCGCATGCGCCGCTTGGCTAGGCCGTCGTCGTAGTTGTCCTCGGGCAGCTGCATGCCCACGCGCTGGCTGAGGGCCTTCACGGCCTCCACGTAGTCCAGGCGCTCCATGCGCATGAGGAAGGCCACGCCGTCGCCCCCCGCGCCGCAGCCGAAGCAGTAGAAGGAGTTGGACTCCGGGTAGACGGCAAAGGAGGGGGTTTTCTCGTTGTGGAAGGGACACAGGCCCATCAGCAGGCGGCCCGACCGCCGCAGGTTCGGCACGTAGGGCGAGATGAGCTGCTCGATGTCTACGCGCAGACGGAGCTCCTGTAAGTAGGAATCGGGGATGGCCAATTTTACACCTCCGCCTGTGCCTTCACAATCGCCACAATCTCGTCCACCCGCATCACTAGCTCCTTGCCGGAGATCTTCCCGTCCGGCTTGTCCGGCATGTAGGCCTGCGACATGAAGCGGATGAACTGCTTCAGCTTCCGGAGGTCCTTCCAATACCAGATGTGGAAGTGGCTCAGCTGCAGGGCCAGGGCGCGCAGCTCCAGCAGGAGGGGCTCCATGGCCTGACGGTCGTTCTCATCCACCTGCAGGACATTCTGCCGGGTGGCGGTGAAGTCGGCCACGATTTTCTCGCGCTGCTGGAGGAAGCGCTGCTTGCCCAGCGTGCGGTCGATCTTGCCGCGTATGTTCAGGGTCATCAGCAGCGTGACCAGAGTGATGGCGAAGCTGAAAATGCATACCCAGTTGACGATGTTCTGAATCATAATATCCTCCACGATTTCGGGATGAAGCATGCCTCGAAGGTATTCACGGCGAACCGGTCCGTCATGCCGGCGATGTAGTCGGCCGAGGCGCGTTCGGGGCCCTCGGCCTCGCAGATGCGGCGGTAATCCTCGGGCATCGCGCCGGGGCGGGCGGCGAAATAGTGGTACAGCCAGGCGACCATGTCGATGGCCTTGGACTCCTCGCTCTTGCACTTGGGGTTGGTGTAGACCTGCGCGAACATGAAGCCGTGCAGGGCCTCAAAGGCGGCGGCGATATCGGGCGAAAGGGTGATGCTCTCAACGCTGTTATGTACCGCCGAAAGCACCAGCGTATTGACGCGCGCCCTCTTCGATTTGCCGAGGGCCTCGCGGATAGCGGCGGGGATGTCGGCCTCGGCCAGTACGCCGGCGCGGATGGCGTCGTCGATGTCATGGTTGATGTAGGCAACGCGGTCGGCCAGGCGCACGCACTGCCCCTCGAGGGTATCGGCCTGCGGCCCGTTGGTGTGGCGCTCGATGCCGTTGCGCACGGCCCCGGTGAGGTTGAGGCCCGCGCCGTCCTTCTCCAGCTTGTCCACCACGCGCAGGCTCTGCTCGTAGTGGCGGAAGCCCGGGGGAAAGGCGCTGTCCAGGGCGCGCTCGCCCGCGTGGCCGAAGGGCGTGTGGCCGAGATCGTGCCCGAGCGCGACGGCCTCGGTGAGGTCTTCGTTCAGCCGCAGGGCCCTCGCGATGGTTCGCGCTATTTGCGCAACCTCCAATGTATGGGTCAAACGCGTGCGATAGTGGTCCCCCTCGGGGGAAAGAAACACCTGGGTCTTGTGCTTCAGCCTGCGAAAGGCGCTGCTGTGGAGGATTCGATCTCTGTCGCGCTGAAAAGCCGTGCGGATCTCGCAGGGGGGCTCGGGGCGCAGACGCTGCGCCTCGTCGGCGAAGGCCGCCCGGGGCGAGAAGGTCCCGCGCTCTAAAATACACTGGGATTCGCTAAGAGTGAAACGTGTCATGCCTGTTCCACCCCCTTTCACCCATGTTATACGCAGGATATTCAAAAATTCCTGCAAAATATTTTTTTACCCCTTTCTTTTGCCGGGGATATCCTGTATAATAGGATCAGAATATTTCAAGCTTTGGGTTGTGGAGGAGAGCGGCGTGGAAAATACGGAGAAGCGCAGAGTGTGCCTGAACATCTGCGGGGTGGACTATGTCCTTCTGTGCGAGAAGGACGAGGGGTATATGCGGGCGCTGGGCGGGCAACTGCATGACGACATGACCCGCATGCTGCGGGACAACGGGCGGATGTCCGCCACGCAGGCGGCCGTACTGTGCGCGCTGCAGGCCATGGACGAGGCCCGCGAGGCCCAGACCACCGCCGAGAATTTGCGGGCACGCATCCAGGACTACCTGGAAGACGCGGCGCAGATGAAGAAGGAGGCCGAGCTCTCGCGGCACGAGGCCGAGCAGCTGCAGCGGGAGAACGCCGAGCTGAAGAGGTGGAAGGGGTAGGCTGTTGCTTATAGCTTCGGGCGGCTTGCTAGCCGCCCCTACAGTCGGGTTGCGAAGGGAGACTGCCATAAGGAAGATATTCCTTTTGGGGCTGGCGGCGGTTATGCTGTCGGCCCTGTGGGGATGCGCGGGGGAAGTGCCCCAAGCGCAAACATCAGCATCAACAACAGACCAGAGCACCTCAACGGAAACAGAGATCACTTCAACAGAATATACAACCAGGGAAATCACAACCATTCTGGACACCTCGGATGCGTTGGTGCATGCCATCGTCGCGGGGAAAAACTATCGGTTTCCCGTTATTAACCTAGATTTCCCCGAAGCCGCGCGCATCAACGCGGAGGTGTGGGCTGTCTATGAAGAGCAAATGCATAGACTCGAGCAGAGCTGGACCCCGGACGACCGTGATGATTTTTACCATGCCGTGCACGGAGATGTGATTTCGCTGATTTTCTGCCGCGCGTCGGATTACGGCGTTGTTGAATACCAGATATATCACATGAATGTCAAGACCGGGCAGCCGGTCACGAACAAAGCATTGCTAAAGCAGGCCGGTATCAAAGAAAAAGAGCTAACAGAAAGCCTGCGCCGAAAAATCGTACTATTCTATGATGGCTATAATACGGCCTATAATTACAATATCAATTATGAAGACTATGACGAATTTTTCAGAGATTTTGACTTTGACCGTTTGCCTGACGACCTTGATCTTTTGGCTGAGGAATACAAACTATCAGGCAAACAACCGAGGATTCCCGATTTCCATATTAGCTTTTTCCGAGCAAAGGCGCTTGCCGCACTGAACGACACTGAAAGCCTGCGGCTTTACTGGAGCGGGCAGGGAAAATTAATTGCAGTGACTGAGCTCGATTTCGGCGGCGGCGCGGATTCTTATGAAGTCTTGATGGACTCGGCGCTGCCGGATGAGGCTTACTCACGCGAGAATCACTGGTTGAAGGGCAGCTGGGATATGCTTGCATAAAGGGAGCCCCCTATGAAACCCGAACTCCTCGCCCCGGCCGGCAGCGCCGAAGCCCTCCTCGCGGCCATACGCTGCGGGGCCGATGCGGTATACCTCGGCGGCGGGGCGTTCAACGCCAGGGCGGGCGCGCGGAATTTCGACCGCGATGCCTTGGAAGAGGCGGGCCGCCTGTGCAAATCACACAATGTAAAACTTTATTTCACGCTGAATACCCTGCTTACCGATCGGGAACTCCCGCGGGCCTTGGCCCTTGCCGAAGAAGCGATCCAAGCCGGGGCAAACGCCATTATCGTGCAGGATTTGGGGCTGCTGCTGCGGCTGCATGAAGCCCGGCCCGACCTGCCGCTGCACGCCTCCACGCAGTGTTCAACACAGACGGCTGGCGGCATGGCCCTGCTGAAAGAGCTTGGGGCTGTGAGATGCATCGTGCCGCGGGAATGCTCGAAAGAAGAATTGGCGGCTCTCGTGAACGAAGCGCTGCTGGAGCTAGAGACCTTCGTCCACGGGGCGCTGTGCATGTCGGTCTCGGGACAGTGCCTGCTGAGCCATGCCCTGGGCGGCAGGAGCGGCAACCGGGGCACCTGCGCGCAGCCATGCCGTTTGCCGTGGGCAGTTGACAGTGGACAATGTACAATGTACAATTATGGGCTGAGCCTGAAAGACCTGTCTTTGCTCGATGAAGTCAAGAAGCCGCCGCTGAATCAAATGGCCGCGCTGAAGATCGAGGGGCGGCTCAAGCGGCCGGAGTATGTCGCGGCGGCGGTAACGGCCTTTCGCCACACCCTTGATGGCACGGCCTCGTCGGTATTTTGCGACGATTTGCGACGGACGTTCAGCCGCTCGGGGTTCACGCAGGGGTATTACCGGGCGCAGAGGGACAAAGCCATGTTCGGGACAAGGCGAAAAGAGGACGCCGCCCCGCCAGAGACGCTGCGGCGCATGGCCGCGCTGTATGCAAAGGAGATACCGCCAACCTGTAGGGGTGGCCAGCAGGCCACCCGGGCACAAAAACAGAGTTTTGTTTCACCTGCGGGCGGCTTGCTAGCCGCCCCTACAGCGAGGATAAATGAGGATGTTTTGCGCTTCCTCTCCTATGAGCAAATACCCGATAATGTTCCCGATAATATTCAAATCTTCCTCCCCTGCTCCACACCACCCGAAATACTGCAAAAGAATCGCGCGCAGGTGACGATACCGGCGGGGGTATTCGGGGATTATGGAAAAGTTCTTGCGCAGCTGCGGCGTGCAAAAGAAGGCGGCGCTTCGCTGGCCATGGCGCAGACGCTCGACGGCTTGGCCTTGGCGCGGGAGGCCGGGCTTGTCTCCGTGGCGGGCGAGGGCATGAACGTCCTCAACAGCGCGAGCCTGGAGGCGTTGCAGGGTCTTGGCTGCGCGGGCGCGGTGCTCTCGGCGGAGATCACGGCGGCGCAGGCGAGGGACTTACGGGCGCAGATAGCCATCGGCGCGATGGTGTATGGCCGCCTGGCGCTGATGCTCTGCCGCAACTGCCCTGTCAAGTCGCAGATTGGCTGCAAGGCGTGCAAAAATACGAAAAATTTGATTGATCGAAAAGGCACGGCGTTCCCCATGCGGTGCGAAAACGGCTGTGCCAAGATATATAATTCGCGGCCCATATGGCTTGCCGATGTGCAGGATAAAATTCCGGCGCTGGGGTTCCAGCTGTTCAGCTTCACAATCGAAAGCCGCGAGGAATGCGCAAAGATAATGCGGGCATATCAAAACAGAGAGGCGTGCGGGGGCGCGTTCACGAGAGGGTGGTGCAAATGAAGCTCGTCATGATCATAGGCCCGCAGGCGGTGGGCAAAATGACCGTGGGTCAGGAGCTCGCCACAATCACGGGCCTGAAGCTTTTTCATAATCACGAGACCATCGAGCTGGTGCGGCCGCTGCTCTCGCTGGACAGGGCCGAGGGCTGGGCGCTGGTGACGGAGCTGCGCGAGAGCGTGTTCCGCCACTTTGCGCGCAGCGGGCAGGAGGGCATGATCTACACGCTGGTGCGGGCCTTCGACGAGCCTTCGGACCGGCTATACTACGAGGGGATTCTTGATCTGTGGCGGGAGGAGTGCCCGGAGGTCGAAATTTATATTGTGGAGCTGGAGGCCGATTTGGAGACCCGCCTTGCGCGCAATCGAACCGAAAACAGGCTGCTGCACAAGCCCAGCAAGCGCGATTTTGAGTGGTCCGACAACGACGTGCGCGAAAGCAGTGAGAAATACAGGCTCAACTCCCTGCCGGGGGAGATCACCGAAGCGAACTATCTGCGGCTGGACAACACGGAGCTGAGCGCGGAGAAGGCGGCGCAGGCGATCAAGGAGAGGTTTGGGTTGTGATTGACAAATATCACATTTTATGTTATAATTATTATGAAGTAGTATCGTAAAAGCAAAGGTGATCCTTCTATGCCAGACCCCGGCGCGGCGCAAATCCTCGGGCGGTTGTCGCTGCTGTTGCTGTTAATACTGGTCAACGCGTTCTTCGCCATGAGCGAGATCGCGGTGATCTCCCTGAACGAAAATAAAGTGGAGCGCATGGCCGCCGAGGGCAGCCGCAAGGCCCGGCGCATCCGCGCGCTGATGAAAAACGCGGGCCGCTTCCTGTCGATGATACAGATCGGCGTGACCCTGGCGGGCTTCCTGGCCTCGGCGGCCACGGCGCAGAACTTCGGCACGCCGATGGAGCGGCTGCTGCTGAAAATCCTGCCGGAGCGCATGGAGGGGCTGGCAGCGCCCGTGGTCACAGTGCTGCTCACACTCGCGATCGCGTATGTCTCGCTGGTGCTGGGGGAGCTGGTGCCAAAGCGCCTGGCGTTGAAATACCCCGAGAAGATTGCGCTGGGCGCGGCAGGGTTTTTGAGCGGCTGCGCGGTGCTGTTCCGGCCGCTGGTGTGGATCGTGTCCGCCTCGGCCAACGGGGTGCTGCGCCTGCTGGGCATCGACCCCGACGCCGCCGAGGCCCCCGTGACCGAGGAGGAGATCCGCATGCTGGTGGACGCCGGCGGGGATTCGGGCGTCATCGAGGAGACACAGCAGGAGATGATCCACAACATCTTCGAGCTCGACGACCTGGACGCCGGGGACATCATGACCCACCGCACGGACATCATCGGCGTGGAGGCGGACGATCCCCTGGAGAACGCCGTGAAGGCCGCCATGGAGGAGGGCTGCTCGCGCCTGCCGGTATACGAGGATGACCTGGACAAGATCATCGGCGTGATCTACATCAAGGACCTGCTGCCCTACGTGGGCCGGGAGCTGCCCGGCCAAAGCCCGCGCGAGGTGATGCGCGAGGCGCATTACGTCCCCGAGAGCAAGCGCTGCGGCGAGCTGCTCAAGGAGATGACCGCCAGCCGCATCCAGATCGCCGTAGTGGTGGACGAATACGGCGGCACGGCGGGCCTGGTGACCCTCGAGGACGTGCTGGAGGCCATCGTGGGCAGCATACAGGACGAATACGACGACGAGGAAGAGGATATATCTAAGATAGACGAGAGCACCTTCCTGCTCGAGGGCACGACCGCCATCGAGGAGATCGAGGCGCTGACCCACGTGCCCCTGCCCGAGGGGGACTACGACACCATCGCGGGCTTCGTCATCCGCGAGCTGGGCTATCTGCCCCGGGCGGGCGAGCGCCCCGAGGTGGAATACAAGGGCCTGAAGTTCACCGTGGAGGAGGTAGAGGACCGGCGGGTGGCGGTGATCAAGGTAGAGATCGGGGAGAAGGAATGAAATTCACAGAGCTTGAATCGGAACGGCTGCGTTTTCGCATATTTCGCGAGGGCGATGCGGAGATCGTTTTCCGTTGGGCAAGCAACCCGGAAAACATCAAATATACCCGTTTTGACGGCAACCGGCGGATTGAGGAATCCCAGGCGTTCATCTCTGAGTGCATCGCCCTTGCCGAGGCCGACCCCTGCTTGGATTTCGAGTTCATCGTCGAGCTGCGGTGCTGAACCACGAATGGCGCGACGAGCTGGTGTATGCGATTTTGAGGGAGGATTGGGATGCGCGCAAGGAAATCACATAATAATGCCACGGCGGGCCAATGGCTCGCCCTACAGGGATTCGGCCCGGGGCCGGGATTCCTGCCGCAACAGCCAACAAAGGGCCATTGGCCCATTCCCTGTAGGGCGCGGCATTGCCACGCCGCATACATCATACAAATACATATCACATGACATGAATTCGAGGCCATCATGAAAAAAGTAATTTCCATCATCACCGCCCTGGCCCTGCTCTGCGGCGCCACCCTGCTGCTCCCCGGCTGCGACTGGTTCAATAAAAAGAAGCCGGGCGTGCCCACAACATACCCATTCGTGTTCGTCCACGGGCTCAACGGCTTCGGCGACGACACGGACAGCCCGATGGTCTCCTACTGGGGCGGTACCGCGGGCACGCTGCTGCCCCTGCTGCGGGAGCAGGGCACCATGTGTTTCGCGCCCTCCGGGAACCCCATGGGCTCCGCCTGGGACAGGGCCTGCGAGCTCTACGCCTCCCTGGCCGGGGGCGTGGTGGATTACGGCGCGGCCCACAGCGCCGCCTATGGCCACGAGCGCTTCGGCAAGGACTTCGGCGAGCCCCTGTTCTCCGACTGGGGCGCCGTGGACGAAAACGGCAACCTGCGCAAGGTGAACCTGATCGCCCACAGCTTCGGCGGGGCCACGGCGCGGCTGCTGTGCGCGCTGCTGCAGAACGGCGCGCCCACGGAGCATGCCAGCGCGGACTGCTCTCCACTCTTCATGGGCGGCAAAGGGGACTGGGTGTTCAGCGTAACCTGCCTCGCCGCGCCCCACAACGGCACCAGCCTGCTGACCATTCTCGACGTCAACCCGCTCATCAGCGGTCTCGCCTCCTTCCTAAGCCGCGACAGCATGGACGGCATCCTCGCCAAGCTGGGCTTCACCTGGGGCGGCATGGGGATCGGCGAGGTCTTGCGCGCGGCCAAGACGCAGGATACAGCTTATTATGACCTGACTCTGCCGGGCGCCAAGGCGGTCAACGAGCTGACCCGCAATCTCTGCCCGGATACCTACCTTTTCTCCTACCCGGTGGACGGCACGGAAAACGGCAAGCCCAACAGCGATATGACCGCGCTTTATCGCCCCCTGGGCTGGCTCATGGGGAGCTTCACCAGCCCGGAAAACGGCATCGACGACGCATGGAAGCCCAACGACTGCCTGGTGAACACCATCTCCGCCACCTACCCCTTCGGGGAGCCCAACCAGACCGTCGCCGACCCCGCCGCCCTGACCGCCGCCGGCATGAAGCCCGCCACCTGGTACGTCCTGCCCACGGTGCGGGGCGACCACGGCTCGGTCATCGGCCTGGGGAGGTCCATGGAGGAGACCCTGCCGCTGTACAATGAGATCATCCAGCGCGTTGACGAGCTGAGCAGGTATGTGACGGGGTAATCACGTAAAACACAACAGGGGCGGCCACACAGCCGCCCCTGTATATATTCTGCTGAAATTACAAAGCTACTCCTCGATTGCCTGCCCAACCCACATTTTCTCCCATGGCTGCCCGGCGATCTCCTCCAGCTTGGCGCGCTCCTCTTCGGTGACTTCGGCCTTGCCGTTTTCCTTGCGCTCCTTCAACACCCTGCGCACCAGCTCGTGGTCCTCCTGCGTCATCTTATAGCTGCGCAGCTGCCGCAGGGCGAAGAACAGGAAGATGAGCGGAATGACGCAATTGGATACCTGGAGGCCGAAAACCCTGTTCAGCTTCGGGTGTATGTCCATGGCTCTTGCCTTGAACGCCGGTTTTTCCGCCGTCTCGTCGGTGACGCCGAACCATTCCAGGATGACGCCGACCACGGAATTCATAAAGCCGCCGGTCATTTTGGTGATGAAGGAGCGGAAGGTCGCGATGGTGGCCTCGCGCCGCCTGCCGATGATCATTTCATCCACGTCCGTGATGTCCGGGAATATATTGGTGAGGGTGAAGCCGTAGCCGGAGTAGCCGATGACGCTCAATATCTCGCGGGCAAACAGGAAGATCGCCGACCAGGGGATGCCCCTGCCCTTGGGCGGCCGGATGAGCAGCCCCAGGCCCATGCTGACATAGAGCAGCGGCGTGGTGATCTGCGCGCATTTCTGCTTGCCGTATTTTTTCGTCAGCGCGTAGTTGATCGGGAAAGTCGCCGCCTCAAACCCGCCGGCGATCTGCAGCTGGCTGCGCAGATCCCACCGCTGCGCCACATAGCGCAGGAAATGCATGGACGACGCGCCGGAAAAGGACGAGCCGAACAGGTGGAGGAAATTTGTGAAAAAATATTGGCGGAACGCCTTGTTCCGGAAGACGTCCTTCAATTCCGTCAGGAACTGGCGCAAATTGAAGGGCGGGAGAACCTCATGCTTTGAGCTCGGCTCTTTTGTGGCTACGCCCGTGATCAGGACCGTCACGGCCAACAGCGCGCCCATCACCAATATCAGCCGCAGCAGCTTCGGGTAGAGGTCATAGGTATACTCCTGCGTGCTGCGGATGCCCACGATCGCCGCGGAAATCAGCTGGGTCGGCATCATGCCGATGGCGTTGAAGATGTAGGTCATGGAGTTATACTGCGCGCGCTCGAAATAGCCGGGCACGATGGCGGGCAGCATGGAATCGTGGGCGATGTTGAAGACGCTCTCGAACGTGGCGATCAGCAGCCCGGCGAAGATGTAGTAGACGATTTTGCTGTTCACGCCGGCGTCCTTGACAATGCCCAGGGGGTCCCAGCGCGAGAGGTAGGCAAGCGCGAAGGGAATCGCTGACCAGATCAGGTGAATCCTGTGGCGGCCCAGGGAAGCGCGGGTCCTGTCCACCCAGACCCCGATCATCGGGTCATTGACCGCGTCCCATATCGTCCGCACCAGCGCGATCAACGAGGTCTGCGTGGTGGAAAGCCCCACGATGTAATGGATATAGGGGCTGTAATGTACGTTGGCGGCCAGGGTGGACGCCGCCGAGCCGATGTTCGCCGTGCTGTAGCTGATCATGGGCAGCAGGGTCTTCTTTGTGTCGCCCTCAATGCCAACCGCTGACTTGATGCGTTCGCCGATGGTCATGTCATTCCCCCAACTCGTTTTTGTTCTTTAGTGCAAATCAAAATAGCGATAGGCAATATCCGCGCCCCAGAGAATGCCGTCTTCGTCAAACCAATAGGCAATCCAGCCGCCCATGCCGTCGAAGGCTCCGGTCACATCGCGAAACTCATGATTGTAGAACACCGTGTCGGATTTTTCCGTCACATAGATATTACCGCTGCTCTCCGGGTAAGCCGCAAAAACCTCGGCCTTCGTGCAACCAACGCGCAGGCCGCGCGGCAGCTCCATATCAGGGCTTATGATGCACACCGTCTTGACGTC
>Ga0082212_10004283_pt1 | contig 19828 bp, 2 predicted proteins | sample TergutNt197P3_FD_71548 | JGI IMG/M metagenome (GOLD analysis project Ga0082212, IMG submission 71548) | Neocapritermes taracua P3 segment gut microbial communities from Petit-Saut dam, French Guiana - Nt197 P3 | ecosystem: Host-associated > Arthropoda: Insects > Digestive system > Gut ... | reverse complement strand
GGGGGGGGGGGGGGGAGGGACACAAAAAAAAAAAAAAAAAAGAAAAGAGGAAGGAGGGGAGAACACAAAAGAGGAAAAGGGAGTGGGGGGGGGGGGGGGGGGGGGGGGGGCAATCTTGTGAGTATTGCTCTCGTAGAAATTGCTGTTGTAATTGCGGTCGCTTGGCTTGTGATCGCCGATGTTTCACGGTCTTGCTACGGACAAACAACGCCTTCCAGTTCGGCTACGGCTACCGATGTTTCCGTTGATCCGGCGATTGAGCAAGGAATCAAGCAAGCGGTTGCCGCTTTCAATAAATCAGATTTCGCCGGGGCATTAGAACAACTCAAAACTCTCTATGCCACATTCCCTAATCTTGCTCCGCCACAAATCGTGCTGGCACAGTGGTATGCACAAGCCAATCTTGGTGAAGCGGTACGAGCATCGTTGGAAATGGCAACCGCCGAAACACCGGATGATCCAGAAGCGTACATACTGCTCGGTGAAATTTTGTTACGGCAACGTTATCTGACTGCCGCCGAATTGCTCTTTGAAAAGGCGAAAGTCAAACTGGATGCCTACAATGCGAACCCAGAACGTAAAAAATTGATTACGTCTTCTTGGTTGCGTAATGCTGTTATGCTGGCTGAAAACCGGGAGCAGTGGGATATGATGCTCGCCTTGATTGACAAGGCGATTACGCAAGACGGAAAAACACCGGCACAGTTGCGGCAAAAAGGAATTGCAATGTTCCAGTTGAAGCGGGATGCTGACGCACTGAAACAATTTGCGGAAGCAGACAACCTTGCGAAAACGGCTACTGAACCGGATGTTGGATTACCAGCCGAAGCCGCGATTGCTCAACTCTATCAACTGCGAGGCGACAAGGCAAACGCTCAAAAATATCTCGCCGAGGCTCTGCAAAAATATCCGAAGTCCAGAGAAGTTGTCGTTTTGTCCATCCAATCCCGGATCAACGAAAATCAACTGGAAGATGCCCGCAAATTGGCAGAAAATCTACTGAAAGAAAATCAAACTTGGCAACCTGCTAAACGTCTGTTGGCAACTGTTGCGTTATACCTCGGCGATTATAAGGAATCGGAAAAATTGTTCCAAGAACTGATTCTCGACTCACCGACGGACGAGCAAATTGCGAACGGACTGGCGTTGGCACAGTGCGAACAGGATGATCCACAGAAATTGCAACGTGCTTTGGAATATGCCCGTGAGAATGTTCGCCGAAATCAACAAGAATCGGATTACTGGGCGACTCTCGGCTGGGTTTTGTATAAGGCTGATCAGATTGAAGGAGCAGGTCAAGCATTGAAGCAGGCGGCGGCAACCGGTCAGGTCAATGCGGCAACGGCATACTATTTGTCTCGTTTGGCGATGCGGACAGGACAGACGGGGGAGGCGATTCAGTTTCTCGAAGCCGCTCTCAGTACCCCGGCACCATTTGCCAAGCGGCGTGATGCTGTCCAGTTATTGGAAGCACTGAAAAAGTAATCGAAAAGTACAAAGCGTAGGAAGTAACAATCATCACATCCTTTTTGGAGACGTAACTATGAGCAAAAGAATTCGTTATGAAATTCTCGTTTACCTGTTGACCGTTTCATTGGTTTTCGGTCCGGCAGTTTCCACGGCTTTAGCGCAGAATCCGATTGTTCCCGACGGACGCACTCAAACGTCAGTCAACGTCAATGGAAACATTACTGATGTCCGCACAAACACCATTCACGGGGCGACCGGTTACAATTCTTTCGAACGGTTCAATGTCCCCGGCGGGAATACAACGAATCTCTACGTTCCCGACAGTGCAAAGAATCTCGTCAACCTCGTCCATAACGAGAAGAGTACGATTGATGGAATTCTAAACTCGTACAAAAACGGTCAGATCGGCGGTAATGTGTATTTCTTGAATCCGCATGGCATGGTCATCGGTCAAGGCGGTACGGTCAACGTCGGATCATTGCATTTGGTAACACCGACGAAACAATTCATGGAAGATCTGCTTTCAAAAGGCGGTACGGTCAGTGCCGTCCACGAGCAACGTCTCTTCGAAGGGAATGTCCCGTTGAGCGAAACGGGCGTTGTCAGTGTTAAGGGAAAAGTGAATGCGGTGGACACCATCACGGTTACGGCGAACGAAGCCAACGTGGATGCCGGTGCATCAATGCGTGCTGGTCGGCAGGTGCAAGTTGAATTCGGTAGTATCGTCAACACGCAGGGAATTCAAGCGGGGAACGAATTGGTGGTCTCTCCCGAAGGCAAAATTAGCATTGTTGCGGCGGGAAATGCGAATGTTTCCGGTCGAGTTTCGGTCGATGGCATCCAAGGGGAGCAGGCGGGTAATATTGACATCAAGGCGGGAAATGATATTAACGTCAATGCCGGTGCGGAAATTTCGGCTCGTGGTGTCGGTACAAATTCCGATGGCGGTGAAGTCGTCATTTTTGCGGATCGCAATTCTAATTTGGAAGGCGGAGCGGTCGTCGATGTCAGTGCCGAAAAGGGCAAAGGCGGTTTTCTTGAGTTCAGTGCGGTTGATACGGTTAACATTGTTGGGAACGGTCTGCGTTCTTCTGCTGGGGGAGCGATTTTGATTGATCCAACAACGGTTAAATGGGACGGAAATAGTGATTCGTTTCTCGGCGACGTGGACAAAATCATATCTTCTAACGGAGCTAATTTAACCGTAACTGGGACGGACATTACGTTAAAGAATGCAATTATATCCTCGCAGAATTCGGATAAAACAAAAGCAGGCAATATCGATATAACAGCGCAGAATCTGACGATGATAGCAAGTTCAATTCTTGCTAACGGAACGACGGAATCGGGTGATGTGAAAATTACGTTATCCGGCGATGCCGTGTGGTCGCTTAATCTCGCGAACATAATTGACATTGATCTGCCGTTTTCGCCGCTGTTGGCTATGTTTGATATGGACGGAAATTCCGAAATTAGAGGAAAAAACGTTAACATTACTCTGGAGCCGAAACGCGGAAAGTTGGTTGAAGTTGCTACAGAGGAAATCGCGAACATAACGAAGAATACGATAATATCAGCATTAACCATTGAGGACGGCGGATATTCGCAAACATTATCAGGTGACAAAGGAGATGTTTTTGCCAATGTTGCGGCTGATATTTTTGATGATTTGCTGGGTAAGTTGACAGGCGGAGCATCATCGGATACATATTCTATCGAGAATAAATTCGCTGGCGTACTCAACTACGTTGTTGCGGACGTATTGACGGACATACTTGACCAAGCAAAAACAAAAGCTGATGAAGGAGTCGAAAAACTCAATGTGTACTTAGACGATGAGATAAAGAAATTGGTATCAAAAATCGAAGATATAGTTCACGGAAAAATTCGATTCGAAGACGTAACATCAATAGCCAACATTAGCGGGAAAATAATCGCAGGTGAGGACGTTAACATTACTTCCACTGCGAATGCAAATGCCTCTATCGACAATGGCGGTGAAGGGCTCGGTTGGTCCTTCTCTTATCTCAACGCAAAATCCGAAATCAACATTAACGAAACGGCAAAAATTGAAGCAGGAAAAGACGTAAACATCGTTTCCACCGCAAACACGAAACTCGACACAAAGCAAAAAGAAGAAAACGCATCGTCCGGCTTGTTATCGAATGTCGATATTGCTCTCGCCGTTGGAATCGCCAATTCGACCAACAGTATCAGTGTTGCGGATGGGGCAGCAATTACAGCGCAGGGCAACATTTCTATAAAAGCCTTGACCGAACGGTCTCATTCGCTTTCTGTTGAGGGCGGTAGTGGACAGTCTTATATGGGACTTGTTGTCGGTGTTCTCGTCGGTCATGCCAAAACCGATGTCATCGTCAGCGGTGCATTGAATTCTGGGAAGGATGTTACATTATCGGCAACGACCGATACGAAGGAGAATTCCGTTTCTACGACGGCAGAAATGCGTGGCGGCGGAGATTCCGACAAGAACGAAGTTTCAGAAGAGAATGCGAAAAAAATCCAAGATGCTACCACAGGAGTATTTGCTAGTCTCGAAGGAAGTGGTGCGGGTGTTGGTGCGGATGCCAAACTTTTTGACAAATTTGGTTTGGCAGGTGCCGTTTCCGTTACGTATGACGATGTGAAAACCAATGTCGCCCTCGGCGGAAAAATCATTGCAGGAGCCGATGTTAAAATTTCCGCAAACACTGTCAATGAGATTGTATCCACCGCTTTCGCACTCATTGGGGAATATAAAGTCGGAGACGATAAAGTCAAGAAGGACAATGCCCTTGCTCTTTCGACTCCGATTGTCATTATGAACAATTCGACCAGTGCGGTGGTTAATCCAGGTGCAATAATTACAACGACAGGAAAAGTTGATGTATCGGCTAAAACGGAGATTCCGCTTCCCAGAGAACACGCAATATACGAAATATGGGACAAACTCGTCAAGGATAAGGAGAACATCACGGAATTGCTTAATAAAACGGGGAAGGCAAAAGAACAAATTGAGGAATTGATAGGGGCTGTTAGCGATGGAACGAAAGACTTCGGTGCATTGATAAAAGAATTGACAGGTAGTAATAATATAGAAGAATTGTACACTTTGATAGATGAATGGTTCAAGGACGCGAAGGATCAAGCACAAGAAATTAAGGAGCTGTTTACCGCATTGAAGGATAATGCTAATGAGATGAAGGATTTGTTCACGCGGATCAAAGATCCGAATGAGAATGGCGTAAAAGAAGTGAAGGATCTGCTGGAATCCTTATCCAAAGCCAAGGACAGCGGCACTTATGAAGGGCTTTTCGATGGACTCCTAAACACATGGGGACAATCGAGCGCACAAACCGACGAGTTCGGCGGTGCAGCAATGGTCACGTTTTTAGATATTAGCAATACGACTGTTGCACAGATAGCCGGTGGGAGCATCACAGCCTCTGATCTCAAAGTCGATGCACAGACGACAATGGAATTGGCGAATCTGGTTGGTTCGTTTGCCGGTGCCATGACGACCAAAGAGGGTGAGAAACCAAAAGCCGACGACAATACCATTCAGTTTAACCCAGTAAAAGGTCTTTCAAGAAAAGCGTGGGAGAAGAATTATTTAGAAGGTATTCCACAACTCATAAAAGGCAACTCGGAGAACACTGGCGATTCCGTTGTTGGAGGAGCAGTGGGTGGAGCGTTGCTTTTGACGATTCTTGATTCGACCACGATTGCGAGAATTGACGGCGGAGTCATCAATCTGACCGGAGGCGACCTTGACGTGAATGCCAAAACGAAAGTGCTGGATATTGGCATCGCCATCGGTGGTGGAAAATCGGGATCTGTCGGCGTTAATCTCATGGCAAATCCTTCGTTTTACGACTCTTATACTCTTGCTAAAGTTGATGATGCCGTCAAAGTTACTGCCAAAAACGTTTCTATCATCGCCGATGACGTTGCTTATCGCATCGGCGTTTCTGGAAGTCTGACGAATAGTTCGAATGTCGGTGTTGGCGTTTCCGGGAGTTTTTCTATTATGCTCCGAGATGCTCATGCTGTCTGGGGAAATCTCCTCGATGAATTTGGTGAATTAGCCTACATAAAAGGGGATAAGGATAAAGAATCACTTGCGGACAGTGTTGTGGAATCAGTGGTAACGGATAATGTTACCATAAGGTCAAAACTTCATGGTGTGAACGTGATTGCGGCGGTCGCCGGGGTTAGCAATGACGATTCTAAACAGGTGGAAGTGGACAAAGAAAATGCTAAAGCTCAATCTGAAACAGAAAACTTTAAAAAACTGTTAGAAGCCCGTGATGCTCTTGTGAAATATGTCAATGATCCAAATGTTCAGAAAATGAGGGGAGTTAACCCGAAGAATGAAGCGAAGTACCAAGAAGCCATACAAAAATTGAATGAAACCCAAAACGCTGTAAATGTGCACGGTAAGAAAGAGCATAATGAATTGGGTATATCCGGTGCAATCGTAGTCAGTTACATGGACGAAAACAGTTCCGCAGGAATCAGTGGAAATGTTAAAATCAATGCTGAAGACATTAAAGTTGAGGCATTAAACAGTATATTCGATGTGACCATCGGCGGAGCGGGTGTTCTCCAAACGGGGTCTGATACTAATACCGGAATCGCTGGCGGAATCGCCGTCAACATACTGGATGGAAGTACCGTTGCGTACATTCAGCCGAAACTGGACACAGCAAGACCCACTGCAAATCAGATCACCTATGAAACCTTGAACGTCAATGCCAAGCGGTCTGGGAACATCATTTCCGTTGCGGCAGGTGCCGCAGGATCAACTTCCGGGGACGGACTTGAAATAGGCGGAAGCATTACAGTCAATCTTCTCGACCATGATACCTTTGTCCGCATTCAAGATGCGAATCTGCAAAAGAAGACAAATGCTACCGGCGATGTAACCGCAACGGCAATCAATTCGGCAGGAATCTATTCTCTCGGTGGCGGTCTTGCCGTTGGCGGAAGTGCTGCTTTCGGTGCATCTGTCGCTTTCAATTATCTGGGTTTGAATACTCACGCAAATATCAGCAATTCGATCATTGGTGCCAGAAATCTGACACTGATTTCCGGCAATGCGTCGTCTATCGTAACGATTGCCCTCGGCGGTGCAGCAGGAAAAAATGCGGTTGGCGGAACAATTGCAGTGGTAATCTCCAACAGCACAACGGCAATCGATATTTACAATTCCGACATTACGTTGTCCGGCAGTATTGTTGCCAATGCACTGAGCCAATCCGCCGTCGGAGCGAAATCATACTACGATGCCGTGCATAAAGAGATTCAAGATACCGATAGTAAAAATACCGACGAAAAAAATAAAAAATCGGGTTTAACAGATGGAAAATTTGACATCGGTGCCGCAGAATACGAATATGACCACGAAGAAAATAAAGAAATAAAGAAAGGTATGAATGAGCAAGCTGATCTCGGTCTTGCCGCTCACTCCCCAAAAATTGTAACGGCTGCGCTTGCCGTTGCCGTCGGAAATAGTACTGCCGTTGGTGCCAACATTGCTGTAAACATTCTGACCGATACCACATCCACAACCATTACTGGTTCGACCATTACATCCGGCGACGATGCTCGCTATACAGCGGAAACCAACGGCGGTATCATTGCCGTTGGGATCGGCATTGCCGGTAGTAGCGGCAACGTTGCGGTCTCAGGGAACGTCGGCGTGAACATCATCGGCGGTAGCACTGCCATTGCAATGAGGAACAACGACGAGTTATCCAGCAAGGGAACATTTACCGCCCAAGCCCAGAATAGGTCAGGCATTATTGGTATTGGAGTTAACGTTGCCGGTAGTGGCGGGACTGCTGTTGGTGCTTCTATCGCTTACAACCAAATCGCTCACGGGACAAAAGTTTTGATTGACCACACAGCGATTACCGGTGCCACCGTCAACCTCAAGGCATTGAATGATGCCGGTTTGGTCTCAGCTCTTCTTTCGGTCGGAGGTGGCGGTGGAACCGGAGTTGGTGCTTCGCTTGCTATAAATACCATCGGCAAACTGGGTACTTCCCAAACTAAAGATGATTTCGGTAATAATTATTTGGACGAAGTCAAAATCGACCAATTCGTTGACTTTGACGAAGCGGACTCCACGAGTGAAAACTTTGATAAAGACAAAGTGGCAAAAGCCAAGGACAGTAATACAGCAGAAAGTTCCGAAGCTGAGGAAGACAAATTGCGAACGGGCATCGCCAAGCAATTCGGTAGCACAGGTGTTATTGAAGCGATTGGAAAAAGTGAAAATGTTACGCAAGTTGTTATAACCAATGGTTCGAAAGTGGAATCAAAAGAGAGTGGTGTCAATATCAATGCTCAGAACAGTGGCGGAATTCTGTCGATTGCGATTGGTGCCGGTGGTGGAGGCACAGCCGGAGTGGGCGCAGGACTCGCTTACAACAACATCGGTAGCGGAAATGGAATTATCACCAACGATGCAACAATCGACTCCGCAGCAGGTCTATCGGCACGTTCGGACAGCACCAACCGTATTATTGCGGTCAGCGTTGGAATGGGCGGTGGTGGAACTGCTGGAATCGGTGCTGGTGTTGCCGTCAATAATTTGTCAGGAAAGAATCAAGTTTCCTTTACCAACACAACAACGACGGCGAAAAACAACATTTCGCTTTATGCACACAACAGCGGGGAGATCATTTCCGTTGTTGGCGGTGTCGGTGGCGGTGGTGGGACCGGGATCGGGGCTTCGGTCGGTGTAAATCTATTGAAGGGTTCAGTACTGTCTGATATTTTAGGCGGTACAACAACCAGCGTAAATGGTTCAGTCAGTGTCGAGGCAGAAAATGCTTCGAAAATCATTTCTGTTGCCTTCGCCGGTGCTGGCGGCGGGGCTGCCGGTATTGCCGGTGCCGTTGCAGTGAATTTAATACATGGGACGACCGCTGCTCAAATCGGTTCGTCTGCCCAAGCAACAACAATCAATAGCAAAACAGGCGTGAACATTGATGCTCAATCAAACGGAGACATCATTTCGGTTGCCGTAGGTGCCGCAGGTGCTGGTGCGGCTGCCGTTGCGCTTGATGTCGCAATCAATATTATTTCTCGAACGACCGGAGTGTATCTCGAAAACGCATTGCTGTCGGAACAACAAAACACGGATATACTGCACATGCTGGCGGACAGTAACCACAAAATTAAAAGCATTATTGTCGGGCTTTCCGGCTCCGGGGTTGCGGCTGTCAATGTACTGGTTGGAAGCAATACCATCAAGGGAACAACCGAAACAGTGGCGAAGAATTCTACTGTATATGCCAAAGATATAGACATCACGGCAAAGAACTATTCAGAATCTCTCGGTGTTTCGGTTTCGATTGCTGGTTCCGGTATCGCTGCGGTCGGCATCCAAACAGATATACATACACTGTTACAAACCGTCCAAACAGTCATCGACCAAAGTAACCTTCACGCTACGAAAGGTAATTTGCTGATTGATGCCATTGATACAAAAGAAGTGAACTCTAACACCATTGGCATCGCCGGTTCTGGAATTGCTGGTGTGTCAGGGGCGGTTTCGGTACTTGTGTTCAATGGACATAATAACATCTATGTAACAAATTCGACTCTTCGGGCGCACAACGATTTGACCATAAATGCGACTAGCAAGGCAACATTAAAGCAAATTAGCGGTGTAATTGCCATTGCAGGGATCGCTGGTGTCGGTATCGCCACCGGCGTAAACGTATTTGACCAACACACGAATATCGTCACAAATACAACCACCAAAATGATCGCTGGAAGAGATATTTCCGTGACAGGAAGAAGTGAATCTGAAATTGATCGAATCGATGCTTATTCTGTCGGTGGTGGTCTTGCCGGGGTTGCTGGTACCGTGATCGTTTCTGTTGTTAAAAATACTTCCACTGTAACCCTCGCTGGTGAAATCCAATCAGACAACAATGTAACCATTGCTTCAGAAAGTGTACTTAATACCACCTCCCGCGTGGGTGGTGCCGCTGGTGGCTTCGTCGGTGTCGCTGGTGGCACTGAAGTTCTTGTCGTCGGCAACAATTCAACTTTATCAATTGCAGGAACGGTCAAGGCTGGTAACAACATCAACCTGAATTCCAATCTCATACGTAATGTCCACTCCACGACGTTTGCAGGCAGTGCGGGTGTTGTCGGTGTAAGTGCTGCAGTTTCCGTGATCAATATGGGTGGCTCGGTCGATAAAGACCAACAGGAGGCATTTCTGGAATCGGTTGCGGAAGTGAACAAAATGGCACAAAATGCCAATGGCACCACAATTGGAGAGGTTACGAATGTCTCCGGCGGCTCCGTTACCCTACAAATTGCAGGTTCGCTCACTACAGTGAGTGGCGATATTTCCGCCAAGGCTGAAGTGAATAATAAAGTCGTCCAAAATGTTATCGGAGTCGGTGCTGGTCTTGTAGGTGCCGGGGCAGCGGTGGGCGTTATCAACGTTAAAGATAACATCGCGGCATCTTTTACTGGTACGGCAACGGCAAAAGGAGATTTCACGCTCCAAGGCAAAAGCATCAATGCTGCTAATATCAATACGATTGCCGGTGCTGGTGGCATCGCAGGTCTTTCAGCAGCGGTCAGTCATGCTAATTTTACAAGTAATGTCAATACAAATCTTGGAAAAAACAGTGCCATCCGAGGATCGTCCGTCAATGTTAACGCAATTCAATCGTTCAATGGTTTTGACGTTGACACTGATGGTGGAGCCGTTGGTGCCGTGGGACTGGGAGGAGCATTCAGTACACTGAAATTGAGCGGCAACGCCACTATCAATATCGGGGATGAAGTTCAAATCTACTCACCGAACGTCACATTCCGAGCAGAGAAAAACTATAACAGTATCCAAGCAAATACTTTCGGTCTTGCCGGTGGAATTAGCGGCGGTGCTGGCATTGAAACAAATTTAATTCTCAGTGGAAATACAAAAGTCATGATCGGCAGTACAAAGATTTGGAGTAATGAATTCGATAATCCTTCTGCGGCGGACAGCGTGTTGATCGAGGCAGTCATTAGAGTTTCAGACACTGCGAACACGGGAAACGTCGATGCCGGTGGACTTGCTGCCGCAGCGCACGGTAATACAAACCTGGCAATGATATTCGACACATTGATTAACATTAGCGGCGCGGATATTTTGACGGGAACTATCTCGACGGATGCGTGGCAGACATTAGATGCATCTGCTCATCACACGACATTTGCGGCTGGAGCCGCCGGAGTTGCTGGTGGTGATTCATTACTCACATGGACGGGCTCCAACAAGATCAATGTTGAAAACAGCAAATTTTATTCATGGTGGAGAGATACAAGTTTTACGGCAGGCAAGGGGTTCTCGAAATTGGATGCTCAAACCCTTGTATTCAACTATTCATTAGTACCGGTTACGACCAGTGGAATGACCAACGCCACGACCTTTGTCAACGTTGTGAACGATCTTACCTTTGCCAACGAAAATTTTCGTCCAGATGAATACTACCTGCGTTCTGCCAAAGACATCAGTTTGAATACTGGTTTAGAAATTCTTGATCTTGGTGCATATGACAAATTTATCAACATCTACAACGGTGAAAGTGGTGATTTTGTTACAGGGAGTTTTGCCAGGGCAGAATCCAGCGGAAACCTTAACACGAAATTTAGGAATCTTGTGTCGTTAAATAATACCCATCTCGAAGCAGGATACCATTGGAATTCTTTCGTGTGGATTGATAGCAATGGAAACATTATTGATAAATCGCCGTGGATTGACATTAGTCAAGGATATGGATTGGATGATGGCGGACAAGTGAGCATTTATACGCTGTTCGAAAAGCAAATCAATGCACTTAAGGATAAAATTGCAGATATAGAAAAATATACGGAGAATCAACGCACGGCATTTTTATACGAAATTGAACAATTGCAACGGCAGTTAATCAATTATATTGTCTTTGAAGGAGGAGATCCGCTAAAACCGCAGGACAACTACCCCAGTGTGGATGTCATCAGCATTACGAAGACCATCGAAGCGGCTGCTGGCGATATTCGCATTTACGCCGACCGTGTCATTACTGGTGGTCGCAACAACTTGACCGCCCACGATGATCCGTACATCGAAATTGTGAACGATTCGGAGGCATTCCTCGAAATCGCAGCGGATTTGACGATTCCGAATCCCTTGTTAGGTGGGGGGCGCATTTTAGTCAACAGTAACATCGTTGCTGCCGATGCAGCAAATGCCGCTGAATATGGTTTCACAGTGGGTAATACGAGAGATATACTTCAATCCGTAGGCAATGGAAACAGAGTCACTCCCTATATTCGGATTGAAAACACTTATGAAGGCGAAGGCAATACTCTGGCAAGTGACTTATTCCTGACCGGTGCAATGCTTCTCAATCCCGGCGGAAAAATCGAACTAAACAGCGTGGGGAGTATTTGGTTGAACAGTTCGGTTGTTGATGCACGAGACATTGCCATCGTAACTGCTGGTTCCTTTTTTCAAGGGTACACAGAAGGACTGACTACCATCGCTGGAAATCCATTTGGTAGCGGAACAAACATATCGGCTGAAATTAATGCTTGGTTCAGTGAATGGTTGCTCTTTGACGGTGGTAAAATTTCTAAGACGACTTTGAAAGATTTAAGTGATAGATTGGCTGTCGACTTGGAACAAGCCTTGAAAGATTTCAAAAGAGAGTCTGATGGGCTTGAGTATGCTGATGCGGAAAATGCAATCAAAACTGCACAAAAACAATACGACGATTTGGTAGATAAGCTCGATGGTCTTGAATTACAACTTAATTCTTATGGAGACTGGGGAAAATACGAAGTCGTAAACAAAGATGGAGAGATAGAATTTAAAATCAATGACCTGAAAACTAACGCTGAAAAACTGAAGGGAGACGCACAAAAACTCATTGAGGACTACATGAAACAGCAGGAAAATGCAGATACTGCCGAATATAATAGACTGCAAGGTCTGATAAATGTCGAGCAAGCCACGGTGGACAAATGGAATGCGGTAATCTCTCTTTGTAATCAAATTCCCGGTGTGGATGCTGAACGTGAATTAGCTGCCGCTAACTGGGAAAAATATGCGAGATCCGTTCAAATTGAAAGTATCTTAGCCTTGCAGAAAAAATTGAATGCATTCAATGGTAAGGAATTCAGCGGTGAACTCCTCATCCAATCACTCGCTGGTTACAATGATTCCGTAATTGCCCTGCAAAATATCGTTTCGACCGACTCGTGGAAAAAGGTATTCGAAAACGGTTTTCCACCGGATGTAACCGATATTGAGACATATCTGATTGAAAATTTGCGTCAAAAAGAAGGAAACAAGGCGGATATGGCACGCATAATCCACGATTACGTCGAGTCAAGGCAGGAATACGAAGTCTATCTCACCATTGCTTCGACAATATTTATCGAAGGTCAAGTCACAGATTATGATCATGCTAGAGTCCCTGATAGTACATTAGACACACACAAAGAAAAAAAACCAACTGACGTTCATGGTAATCCCATTATTTTTGAATCAAATAAAGCCGCTAATCTAGTATCTAATAAGGAATCCGGGATAGTAGCCATTATTGACACGGAGTTGCCCAATAACACTGGTTTTATCTACGGAGCGCGTTCCGTCTATATTGCCGCAGAAACGCTGGATATTAATGGAACTATTCAAAGCGGTACTCAAAAATATGAAATCGACCTAAGTGGTGCCGCTGTAACACAAGCGATTCAGGATGCAATACGAGGCGACAAAAACAATGTTGATTTGACAGCCTTTGTGTTCATTAACATTGATGGATTGACCAACGGATACGACAAGGACACTCACTCTTTCGATTCCAAGGGAGCCAATGATACGTTTAATTCTGAGACAGGCGAAGGCAGACAGCACATGATTCTTCCGACGGTTACGTGGCGTGATGGTGCCATTCACTTGGGTAACATTGAAGCAATAGGGGGCGATATTACCCTTTTTGGCAATATCATTAGTACCGGCGGTGGAAAATTGGTCGTTGCCGATGGTTATGGCGACATCACCATCACCGGTAACGATACTTATAATCTTGTCCTGGGACGTGTCGATACTGGACTTGGAGCCGAAGGAACTATTCGGATCATTGATACGGCAAAGGGAGAACCGGGTAATCCTCTGACGACGCTCTATACCCGTACAAATGGGATAGTCAATATCGAACAGTACCGCCTAAACGGAGATGAAAAAGTTCTAGTAACGGACGGTATTAGTGATACCGCTTTTTATAATCCAACCAAGAATCGATGGTTGGAAACGGTTATAGGAATTTCCACATCATTACGGTGGGATTACATTTATGAACGGAACACTAGAAGAATTCTTTTTGGCGTTTATGATGGTTTGGCGAAAGACCATAATGATCTTACAGGAGTTAGTGGAGTTGCTACGATTAACAGAACTCAGCCCGTCGGAACGTTTTTGAGGCAGATGGAAGAAGGCTATTTTGTTGATTCTGATGCAACTCTTTATGGTCAGTATGTGAGAAAGGCAGACCAATCGAAAGAGACGTACACATACAAGAGATCGGGTTTTTCGTTGTTAGGAATTGGCAAAATCACCCATAGATACGAGTTCACTGCCACTCAGGATTTCACTGAGACGTTTACGACTTGGCTGAACGCTTCGCAGCCGATTAAGATTGAATTTTTGGGCGATGATCGGGACCCCGGTAACATTAAAATAACCGGCGGAGCATCGGTTACACTGGGCAGTTTGGTGCGCAGTTCAGATAATCTCTCGATTAACGTTGGCGGCGACATTCTCGCAGGCACCGGCGTAAAGGACAAGCCGCTCCTGATTGCCGCAGACATCAACCTGACAGCGAAAAACATTGGAATGGACAATAATCCGTTAAAAATTGAAACCGCTCTGGGTGGCACAACGATAAACGCTACCGCAAATGGTGTCGTCAACTTGGATGCAGTTGGTCCACGATTGTTCGTCGATACCATCAAAGGTCATGATGTTAAAATTGCCACAACCGGCGATCTGCTGATGAAAAATGGTGGTACCGGCATCACTGCCGGAAATACCGCTACCATTTCGGCAGGATTCGGTGGAATCAGCCAAGAAAATGGGGACTATTTCTTGATGAGTGCCGGTGGAGACGTTACGGCAACCGCAAACGGCGATATCCGAATCAAACACGATGGTGATTTATTGATCAACCAAATTGCCAGTTATGCCGGTGATTTGGATATTTGGGTCGAGGGGGACATTCTGAACCGCAATCCGAACTTTGCCGTTGATCCGAGGAGCGATGCAGAAACGATGGACTTTGGAAACTTGGGATTGATCGGCGGATCAGAAGAATATAATGTCCGACTTGCCAATCGAATTGCCGCATACGAACAAGAGTTTACCGAATTCTACTTCGCTGCTTGGCTGGAAGCCGACTTCGATGCCGCAAACTACGATCCGAATTACGTGTTCCGATATAGTGATGAGCAAAAGGAAGTTTTCAAAAATTCTTTGTCGAGCGATGCGGATATTCTTAACGAAGAGCAGAACCGAACCGATGCTTACCATAATGCCTTCAAAAATGCTTTTGATCCCATGTTTTCCTACAAAGTTACAGATGCAGAAAGAGAATCTCTGACGGCATTTACCGCTTGGACAAAGGAACAACTCGAAAACCAAATCGTTTTACCGACCTTCTTGTTAACACAGGATGCCGGTACTCGAAACAAGACGACAAGTCTTATTAAGGAACCGAATTTTATCGGAAACAACATTACTCTCTATGCAACCGGAACGATTGGAAGTCGAGACCAAGAGCCTACTGTTACAATACCTGCTGGGAAGGATATTGAGTGGCTTAAAGCACAGCCGGAATGGGATACGTGGCGGCAGACGATGGCTGGTGCAGAGTGGGACGATGTTACGTTCAATTACAAAGCAGACGGGCAAACATTGGAGTCGGTTTCGTTCAAACTTTACGACGATATTACTATCGAAGCGACCGGTTGGTTGAAAACGGAAACCAGAGACGGTGCGACCTATTTGGGGTCGAATTCCGACGTAACCATCAACGAGATCGTTTCTGGAACAAACGGAACGACGAAAGGTACGGAATCGCTTCGATTCAAAATGTCAGGCAACATGATTCCCATGATTCATAACACGCCTCAAGCGCACATTTATGCGAAGAATGCCATCCTTGAAGCCGCGTGGGGAACACTCGGAGGCAGTGCCAACTCGCCATTGCTCGTTAACCTGACTGGCGGCAATGCTGATACCGGTTGGATCACGGCAAGAGGAACTGAAGGCATGTATCTTTCCTTTGTCGATGCGTCGAATGGGGCGGCGGATGTCTATGTCCGTGAAATCGGCTCTTCCAAAGGCGATATACATCTCACCGCTCGTACAATCGTGGATGCACAAGCGTATCTGGATTTTGCGAAAATCGGCGGACGCAACATTGTCCTTGAAGCCCTGGGTGGTTCCATCGGTACTGATAGTACGTGGATGTGGATTAAGCAAGCGACCGGCGGTTCTCTGACCGTTTTGGCTGCCGGAGACGTTTTTCTGCTTGATACAGGAACTGCCTTGAACATTGTGTCATTGATTGTTGGCGGTAGCGTTGACATCTCCGCTCGCGGCGGTGATCTCTTGGCATCGGGTGCCCTGTTGGATGTTATGGGAAATGCGTCCTTCTCCGCCATTGGTGATATGATTTTGAGCGGAACAACGGCTCGTTTTGGTAATGTCCGATTCACTGCCGGAAAAGATTTTGCCATATTGGATTCCAATGTGACGGCTTACGGTACCATGATTCAAACTGCCGGTCAGAATAATTCCATAGCGGATTCCAACATTACGGTTCACAGTAACATCACTCGAATTGCCGGAAATAACATGTCCACAACAGGTTCCCGCATATTGACTTATGGTAGCTTAAGCGAGTTTGCCGGGAATGATCTGTCCACAGCGTGTTCGATTATTACGGCTCACGGAAATATGACAAAGATCGTCGGGCAAGATATTTCCGTCAATGGTTCAAACATAACAGTTTATGGTCATGTAACCGAAACTGCCTGGAATAACATTTCCCTAGCGGCTTCTAACATAACGGTCTATGGTCATGTGACCGAGACAGTCGGAAATAGCATTTTCTTAGGCGATTTGCGGATGTTGGTTCACGGAACGCTCACCAGAGTTGCCGGAAATGGTGTTTTCGACACCGATTCAGGTTTTCCATCACAAGTGAGTGCCGTCGGTATTATTCAGGATAATACTTCCATAAAGGGAAAAATTGGTGCTGATGTTGCCGCATATCCGTTTGACTGGAGTTTTTACATGAGAACGGCGTTACCGAACAATGCTGGCATCTACGATAATTGGCTGAACACTACCGAAGAAGATGACGATGATATGGACAAAATCATCGGCGGTCATTGGTCGGAAGAGGAAGATATACTCCCCGTTACGCTTAATGACTGGCAGCAGATTGCCACACCGAACGCACAAGAATCCTATTTTGTTACCAATAACAAAGTGAGTGCGCTGTAATGGATGGAGCGTCGCCAAATTGATGAAACACTATTCGACAAATTTCCTTACAACCCCTTGAGCAAACAATGAGCATGCTTTTTAATTTTATCAGTCACCTTTGCGACAGCATTACCACTTCTACTGCACACTCGTCGAGTAAAACAAAGCGGCAACGCAGTCGGGCATTGCGTATTGAAGAACTCGAAAATCGGGAGATGCTCTCGATTAATATGCTCGGCTTTACTGTCGATCCATGCACGGATTTGGCGAACGTGTATCAGGATGACGATTGCACATTCACCGAATTTATCACCGTTGCTTCTGCTCCTACTATTGCTGCCGCTGCGCCCGGAGATGCCAATGCCGATGATCTTGCTTGCTACAACGATCTACTGGCTCGTGGCTGCGTAGATACCGATTTCACTTGGCAAGACGGATATATTACAGAAATACGGGTAAGCGAGAGGGAACACACAGGTACATTGGATGTTTCGGGTTGTGCAAACCTGGAATACCTGTGGTGTTATCGCAGTTCGGTACTAACATCTAGTAACCTTAATGCAAACGACTGGAATAAACTCAAAAGCCAGGGCATGGAAGATTATACTACGGCGTGGCGAAGCATTGACGGCGAACTGCGGCTTGTTATGGTCGAAGGCAATGAGTTCAACGGTACATTGAATCTTTCCGGTTGTACAGCACTGGAATATCTGCAACTCTGCGACAGTCAACTGATCTCATTGAACATTGCCGATTGCACGGCTTTGGAAGGGCTATATTTCGACAACTGTGAATTGACTTTGTTGAATGTTTCAGGACATACGGCACTGACGAGTCTGACACTCGAAAATTGTGAACTGACCGGATTGAACGTTTCTGGCTGTACATCTCTGGCGAGTTTATCGCTCGAAAAATGTGAACTGACCACGTTGAACGCATCCGGTTGCACGGCTCTGACCGATTTGTTACTCAAAGGTTGCGAGATGACCATGTTGGATATTTCCGGTTGCACAGTGCTGACGAGTCTGTTACTCGAAGACTGTAAACTGACGGGGTTGAACATTTCCGGTTGCACGTTACTGGCGAATCTGACATTCAAAAACTGTGAACTGACTTATTTGAATGTCTCAGGACACACGGCACTGATGAGTCTGCTACTCGAAGACTGTAATCTGATCGGAGTGAACGTCTCTGGTTGTATAGCACTGGACAATCTCTCACTCAATAACTGTGGTGTAAACACTTTGAATGTTTCCGGTTGCACTGCTCTGACACGGCTGGAGTGTGCTTCCAACCGATTGACGGAACTCGACGTGTCCAGTTGCATAGCTCTGACATATCTGAGTTGCCACAGCAATCTTCTGAAAGAACTCGACATGTCGAATAATCCAGCTCTAACATTGTTAAATTGTAGCGGTAACCAACTGACGGAACTCGACATGTCAAGCAATCCGGCTTTGACATCACTCGATTGTAGCGGCAACACTTTGACCTCGCTTGATCTGTCTGATTGTGCTGCTCTCATTGAATTGCGGTGCAGTAATAATCAACTGACCTCTTTGGACGTGTCTATGTGTATTGTTCTTGATGCTTTGGAGTGCGGGAACAACTATATGAACCCAAATTATCCCACCTTGAATTTGCCTTCTCACCTCAAAAATGATATAGCGATTTACCTTGGCGACCAAGAAGGGATTCCAAAGCCGAGCTCGAATGGTGCCATCCCAGTAAAAGCCAGTGGAGCCAAGAAAAGTAACATTACACTTTCGACCGCCATTATTTCTTGGAAACCCAACGACGTAAGAAATAAGTTCTACGAGGTTCAGTGTATCTCGCATTTTGTCACCATCAGTGAGTATAAGTTGGTCAATGGCAGATATACGGTAGCGATAACGGGATTAAACCCCGGCATATCGTATAAATTCGTCATCATTTCATATAATGGCGAAGTACCTGCAAAGAAAATGGCTAAAGTTACCGTGAAGACAAAAAAATACGTTGCCGTTAAGAGTTTCAAGGCACCGAAAGCCATGAAAACCCATAATTCGCTCACGCTCACTTGGAAAGCTTCACCATTCCCGGAAACTAGTGGCTATGAGGTACTTTGCTATAACACATCGGGCAACCTTGTGGCTCAGCAACCGGTTACAGGCGTAGGCACGACCACCACGACGTTCACCGGCTTGAATCCGTCCACGAAGTACAAATTCGAGATTCGTGCCATTTCGGATCAGTTAGATGGTCTCAAATCGAAGGTTTCAAAGCTTTCGGCTTCGACATTGAAACTGTAGGTACCCGGCGAGAAATCTTAAAAACATCCCCCTTTCGTGGTAGTAAAAGATGATGAGAAATCGGTCTCATCTTAACCCACTGGAGGAAATTATGTACAGATCACAGATGAAAGCCGAGAGCATCGACGATGCCTCGCAATTCCGGTATCCCTGTTATGTCAGTGAGAAACTGGACGGATGGCGTTGCCTCATCAGCGACGGGACGATGTACACATCAGGCGGCAAAGAGTTCAAGCCGCCCGTGCAAGAGCGGTTCAAGTTGATTGTCGATTCTGCAAAAGCGGCAGGACTTGTCCTCGACGGCGAACTTTACATTGAAGGCAACACCGATTTCGGTCTATTGTCTTCAACACTTTCCACAAGCGTTGAAGTAATGGCAGAGCGAGGATTGAAGTTTTACGCCTTCGATGCCGTCACTTACGACGAGTGGCACGGTCGAACATCGCAAGAGCCGTTCGATGACCGGCTGGCTCGTTATGTTATGTTTTGCCAAAAGCAAATCGCCGACTAC
>Ga0082212_10004282_pt1 | contig 19834 bp, 19 predicted proteins | sample TergutNt197P3_FD_71548 | JGI IMG/M metagenome (GOLD analysis project Ga0082212, IMG submission 71548) | Neocapritermes taracua P3 segment gut microbial communities from Petit-Saut dam, French Guiana - Nt197 P3 | ecosystem: Host-associated > Arthropoda: Insects > Digestive system > Gut ... | reverse complement strand
CTCTTCCGTATAACCTGCATTGTTGGCGTTGTATACCACCAGGGAATCATCCGCATCCTTTATCATAATGGAACATATTTCCGCCTGACATACATTCTGCAAAAGTGAAAAAACACCCTGTACAGTCTCTTCCAGCGAAGAAACTTTATGGGACAATTCGGCAAGCAGCCCGATAAGAGTTGTTTGAAACAACTTGTTGTCCAAAAGGTTATTTACCATTTCTATTAACGAATTATCGTTAATTCTTTTTCCTTCCCTTTTTATTTTTTCGTAGTCAACCGGCGGACTTTTACCCAGTAAATTCTGGATTTGCTTTGAAAGCTCGGCAAAATTTTCAGGAGACTTTTCTATGTAATGATCGGCGCCTGCCTGTTCACCCCAAAATTTATCCTTTGATTCTCCAAGAGAAGTAAACATAATAACCGGAATATCCCGTGTTGCAGGCCGGGACTTGAGCAGACGCGTAGACTGATACCCCTTAAAAAGCGGCATTTCAACATCCGAAACGATCAATTCGGGAAGAAAACTGTAAACCTTTTTTATTCCTTCAAGACCGTTTTCGGCCCGATCCGTTTCATAACCTTCCTTTTGGAGGAATTCCAAAAGCATATCTGCAAAGATGTCTGAATCTTCAAAAATCAATACTTTTCTACCCATTAGCTTCTCCGATTAATTCACGCACAGCGGCAACTAAATTGTGATTGTTGAAAGAGTTTTTTACAATATAGCGGTTTGCCCCCAGAAGAGCCGCCCTGTTTTGATCTTTTTCGTCTGTTCTGGAAGAAATAACAATAATAGGTATATCCTTTAATTGATCGTTTTTTCGTATGTTTTCCGTCAGCATAAAACCATCCATGTTCGGCATGGCAATATCGGTGCAAATCAAATCGTATTGAACATTTTTTGCCGCTGCCAGCGCTTCTGAACCGTCCGCCGCCGTATCCACTTTATAACCCTCAGCTTCAAGGATATCCCGTTCAATATCACGGGTTGGCCGGGAATCGTCCACCACCAGAATGGATTTACGCATACGCTCAAAGTCAACATGCCGTTTTTTCATGTCGATGGTTTTTGTACGCCGCGCCATTTTAATCACTGTCGGGATATGCAAAGCCGGTACCATTTCATAATCCTCGCTCAGCACCACTCCCGAAAAAACATCCATTTGTTCTATAAAAGACGGCATGGTTTTCAGAATTACCTGCCGCATACTGCTTATTTGATTAACTGCAAGGGCTACAGTTTCTTCATAAGCCTGAACAATTACCACAAAGACCGAATCACTGTCATTCTTTTTTTCGTCTGCATGTATTTTCAGGATATGATGCAGATAAAACAGTTTTATGATCCGGCCGTTATATTTAATACCGGGACGATCTACAACGGTGATAATGTCTTTGGCATCAACCAGCATGACCGTATCTACAAAATTGGCGGGGATAATAAACTTCATATTACACGAAGTAATCGGGAATCCCATAAGGGACGCCATCGACAGAGGCACTGAAATAATAAAAACAGTCCCTTCGCCAACCCTGGTTTGTATCGCAATGCTGCCCTTCATAAGTTCAATATTGTTTCTGACCGCATCCATTCCCACTCCCCGGCCCGAAACATTGGAAAGTTTTTCTGCAGTAGAAAATCCGCTTTGGAATATGTAGTTGATAAGTTCTTCTTCGCCAAGAATCGCAGCAGATTCCGCAGAAATCAGACCCTTGTCAACAATTTTTTTACGGATTCCTTCTACGTTAATACCTTTTCCGTCGTCGGCGATTGTTACCTTCATATTTCCGCTTTCCCGGACACAGCGAATTGTCAATTGGCCGGTTTCATCTTTTCCGGCGGCCCGCCTCTCTTCCGGAGATTCAATGCCGTGATCGATGGAATTTCTTATCATGTGAAGGAAAACTTCGGACAATGATTCAATCAGGTTTTTGTCGATTTCATTTTCTGATCCTTCAATTTTGATCTGTACCTGTTTGCCCAATTCGGATGCAATGTTAAAAACATACCGCGGATATGCATCAAGCGCCGTAGAAAGAGGGAGCATCCGCAGGGAAATTACACTGTCGTAAGCGCCCCTGATGTGATTGCCCACATCCAAAGCGTAATTTTTTACCAGGGAACCCAGCTTGCTTGTCAGCAATTCTATTGATCTGAATTCCCGCAGTAACGGTGAATTCCAGGATTGCTCTGCGCTGATAAGCCTGGAAAACTGCCGGGAAGCTTCGTTTATGGTTTCAGTGTCCCTGGCAATATTCCTTGCGGTGATTTCCAGGGACTGAAGCGCCGCCATGCTATGAATTATTTCGTTGATTCGTTCAAGGGAAATCCTTATACTTTCCGATTTGGCTTCTTCCAGTTTATTCCGTTTGGAAACACCGGCCGAAACTTTTTTATCGATCTTGGGAGGTAATTGTTCTGATGATACCGGCTTTTTTTCGGACTCTGTACTTTCACCGGCAGCCGATGGCTGAACTTCACTTGCTGCGGGGACGTCAAAGTCTTCATTTGCAGAAAGAGCTGTAAATTCTTTTTGAAATATCTCTGAACGAATATCATCTTCGTTTCCGGATTTAACCTTATTAAGCCCGGTTTTCAGTTCATCCAGTCCGGCAAGAAGAAGGCGTATTGATTTATCATTAAGAGATATGCGTTCTTCCTTTAAAGCGGAAAATACTGTTTCCATTGTATGAGAAACGGTTTCTATTCCCTTGAACTCCAGCATTCGCGCCGAACCTTTTAAGGTATGCAGGGCGCGCATAAGAGTAACCAGATCATCCTGTACGGAAGATCCTTCTTTTATTTCAAAAAGAAGCGTTTCTACCGTCGAGATGTTTTCAAATCCTTCTTCGACAAATTTGCCGATATATTTGGATTTATCAATCGTTCCTGCAGTCCTGGCGGATTTTGGCTGTTCACCGCTCACTTCTTTTGCCGGAAGCTTCGCCTCTGGCAGGGCTTTTTCCTCCGAAACAGGAACAGCAGGTTTAATATCCGGTTCCGCAGGCAGGGCAGCCGAAGCCTTTACAGGAACGGTAAAATCTTCGTTTGCGGAAAGCGCAGTAAGTTCCTTCAGTAAAAGCGCCGGATCTCCGGCATCCTGTTCACCCGATTTAATCAGTGAAAGTCCGGTTTTTAGATCGTCCAGTCCGGCAAGAAGAAGGCGTATCGCTTTATCATTAAGAGATATCCGTTCTTCTTTTAAGGCAGAGAACACCGTCTCCAGAGTATGAGAGAGAGTTTCGATATTCCTGAATTCCAGCATCCGCGCCGAACCTTTTAAGGTATGCAAGGCGCGCATAAGGGTAACCAGATCATCCTGTACGGAAGATCCTTCTTTTATTTCAAAAAGAAGCGTCTCTACAGTCGAGATGTTTTCAAATCCTTCTTCGACAAATTTGCCGATGTATTTGGATTTATCTATACCCATATTCACCTTTTCCGGTTGCATTTTCCGCCGTCAGAAACTGTTCCAGTTCAAAGGTACGTTCCGACAAGGTTCCAACCGATGATGCTGCCTTTTCTGCAGAACCCATAAAGCGCTTTATCCTTTGGTAAACTTCGGAAACGGTTGAATAAATCTGTTCGCTGGATTTTAATTGCTGCTGGGTGGAAACCGTTATGGTCTGAGCCTGGTTGGAAGTTATTTCCGCACCGGATTTAATTTCCTTAAAAATATCTTCCAAATCCTTGATAAGTTTATAACCCTCTGCAATTCTGTCGGAGCCTTCTTCGCTGTATACGATAAGCGAAGAAGAAGAACTTTGAATTTCCTCTACCTGTTCCCTAATCTGCCGTGTCAGAACAGCTATATCATCGGCCAGCCGGTTTACCTCTCCTGCTACCACGGCAAAACGTTTTCCTGTTTCTCCTGCACTTGCCGCTTCCAGCGCTGCGTTAAACGCAATTACCTTTGTTTGATCGGTAATTGTGTTAATAACCCGTACAATATCACGGATTTTGTTCACTTTGTTGCTTAACGAAATAATTCCGTTAATAATTCCGGAATTTTTCTCTTTAATATCCTCCATCTTTTTTACATTTTTTTCCAATACGGTAAATCCATGCAGCACATCATCTTCCATTTTGGAAGCAATGGTTGCAACGCTGTTTGTTTTTTCTGCAATTCCCGCAATAAGCCGTGAATTTTCGTCGATGGTGGTTTCGATTTTTTCGATACTGCCTGATTCGACACCCTTCGCAATCAATTCCCCCCGGCCGGAAATGGAAACAGCAGACTCATTAACAGCGGCAACAAGTTTCATGGTTTTATCCCGAAAATCATGCACGCCTTTGGCAGACTCTGCGGTACGGGTTTCCAGTCTATTGACCTTGTTTTTATAGGAACGCAATAACGGGAACATAATTATTCCCATTAGTACAATTCCGGCAATTAAAAAGAGAACATATCCAAGCATAAAGTCTCCTCTTAGGTTTCAGTACGGTACTTATCCACTTTTCCCTTTAATTCTTCCGACATACCGTTTAAACTTTCGGCAATTTTGGAAGTGGAAGAAGTGGCAATTACAAATTGCTTTACTCCGGCAGAGATTTCCTTGAGGGCGCTGAAAATCTGCGATGAAGCCAATTCCTGCTGCTTGCTGAGGTTGGAGATTTGCTGGGAACGGGTGGCAACATTCTGAGAATTATCAACAATATTCTCAAACACAATTTTTTGTTCGCTCATTCTCTCATAGCCGATTTCAATTTGCTTGGAGCCATTGTTGGCTTCAGCAATCAAAGTTTGTGAAGCGCCCTGAACTTCTTCTATTTTTTGCTTAATCTCCCGTGTCGATTCAACCACATTGTCGGCAAAACGCCTGATTTCCGAAGCAACAACAGAGAACCGTGCCCCTGCTTCACCGGAAGAAGATGCTTCAAGAGATGCGTTAAAAGCTATCAGCTTTGTTTGATCCGCTATGCCGTCAATAATCCGAATAGCTTCGCTGATCCTGATAATCATATCCGACAGATTCCGTATTTCATTTATGATCTTCTGGTTTTGCTTCCGGATATCCTCCATCATGTTCTGGTTTGCTTCCCTGAGTTCGGCGCCTTTACTGCTCAAATCCTGGGTCTCTATGGCAAGGCCGGCCACCTCGGTAGTTTTAAAAGCGATCTGCTCGGACAGATTCTTGCTGCTCTCCATTGTACTGACAATTTCCGAAACGCTGGCAGACTGTTCATTGGCAGTTGTGGTGATTTCCTTGGATGACGAAGAAAGATCAAAAACCGAATTGGAAACCAGTTGGGCGCTTTGCTTAAAACTTCCGAATGTGGAACGAAGCACATCAAGGAATCCGTTGAATGCTACCATCAACTCGCCGAATTCATCCTTGGAATTAATCTGCAAAAACAGCGTTAAATCATTTTCGTTCAAACCCTTGAACAGCGTTTTCAGGCTTTTTACAGAACGATTAATATCCATCGTAATTAACACTACAAAAGCCAGAGCCAATACCAGCGAAATCACAACTATTGAAAGATACCAAAGCAGCTGTCCCCGTGCTTTTGCTGAATTGCGCTGCATTAATGTGTCCAGATGGAAAAACGTGTCTGCCCACAGTACCGCCAGATCCGTATTCAAGTGAGACAGAGTTTCCAGGAATTCGGCTGCCGTACAGAGGTTCGGCGTATTGGAACCGGACATTCTGCCGTACTGTTGCGATAAAATACCGACTGTATCCTGATATTTATCCAGCTTTTTCTGAAAATCCTCAAATTCATCTGCGAGCCTGGTATCTTCTTCCATTGCAGATTTCAGGCTGCCGCTGATTCTCTCCCTGTCCGAATCAAACAAAAGATTACTGTTCCGTATAAGCTGAAACTCAGTGGAAACAAACATATTTAAAGTAATGTTCCGGGGATCACCGTCATAAGGTCTTGCCGAAAGCCTGCGTCCCTGAGCCTGGGCATCTGCAAGTTCACCATTCCAACGTTCGATTACACTTTCGGCTTCAAAGAGGTTTTTACGGACCAGATTTCCGATATTAATCAGACGTATGGATGCTTCCGGTATGCTGGAAAGCCCCGAAGAAACATAATAATATGTTGTAATATCATTAACCAGGATCAGCCGGGAACGTTCTCCAATCAGGTCTATCAGATCCCTGACAGACTGGACATAATCCAGATATTTTTGATATATCGCTTCGTCATTTTTTTCGATTTTTTTTAGTGATTCCCAATCGGTTACAAAAGCAGCATGTTCCCTTTCACTCTTGCTGTACCACTTCATTTCATTATCCAGGGCTCTTGCAGCCTCACTGATCTGGTCGTCCAGACGCCTTAAATCTCCCTGTTCCAGGCCCAGATAAACATTAAGATAGTTGGGCAAATTCTGCATTACTGTTACAGCAGGTTTAAGAGAGTCTATTCCGTTCCGGACATTGCCGCTTCTTCTAATCATTCCAACAGTAATGGAACTGATAAACAAAAGCATAACCGCAACGGGTATTAAAAATACGGCGCTGGAAATAAAAAGTTTGGTAGAAATCTTTAACCTGGAAAAAATCATCTTTCCTCCTATCCTGCTTTTTGTTTTAAAAGCACACTTGCATAATAATCCGGGGAAAAACCCCCTATTAATACTTCATACTGTAAATCCCGTCCCCGGCGAAGTCCTTCCAGGGCTTTTTCCACCCGGTATTTCTTCAGCGCTCCCGCAGAAGACAGGGAAGACAGCCGGTATCCCGCAGGCCAAAAAGCATCGTTTTTTATCAGGGAAATTCTATAATACAATTCCGCTTCTGTAAATAAATCCTGCAGAAAAAAGAATTCTCCCCTTAAAAACGCCGTGACAGATGAATCATCCAATGTCTCCAAATACTCCAGCACACTGCCTGCTTTTAAAAAATCCCCTTGTTTAAGCAAATGCAAAACCGAAACCACCAATTCGTTTCCGTCCAACCCGCAGGAAAGGGAATTATCCTGCAATGTCAATTGAATACGTTCTGTCAGCTCCGCGGCTTTTTCTTCGCAAGAGAGTATATCGCTGACACTGGAAATATCAAAGCATAGTTCTTTTTGCCGCTGTTTCCGCGGCATTACCGTTTTTTGGTATTCTTCTACAGGATAGTCCGCTTCCGGATATTCCGCCGAACGGACAAAATCAGGCGCCGGGAACGAAAGTTCGTGCGGTTCTCTTCCCGTTACGGATTTCTGAAAATAAAAAACCTCATTGCGGTTTTTCTCTTCAAGCCCGTCATGGTGTACCCCCGCAGTTTCCGACACTCCCAAAAAGAGGATTCCGCCTGCTTTTAAAACCGCAGAAAGATTTGAAAGAACCCGGCTTCTGTACCGGGACGTAAAATAAATAAAGGCGTTCCTGAAAAAAACAATGTCGTACTCTTTGGGAGGAAGGGCATCCATGAGGTTATGCACAAAAAAATTAATATTCTTTTTTAAATCATCCTTTACATGGTAACTGTCTTCCTGTTTTTCGAGGTAAGGCTCTGTCATATACCTAAAACAATTCCCGTCTTCCCGAAGAGTGCGTGTACTGTAAATACCGCGGCAGGCTGTTTCGATTACATTCGGATCAATGTCAAATGCATCAATATGATATGCAATGGGCCGGGCGGCGCCTTTGTTATACGACTCAATCAGCATTGCGATGCTGTAAGCTTCACATCCGGCAGCAACTGCGGCAGAACATATCTCTATCTCTGTTTTTTCAAAAGAAGGCAGTAAGTCAAGAAGCATTGCAAAATGAGCGGGTTCTCTGAAAAAATATGTTTCATTCACCGTCAGAAAGCCCGCTGCTTCTCCGGAAGAAAAAGCATTGTTAAGAATTCCGGCATCTTCTTTGCCGTAGGTTTTTCCGAGATATTCCTGCAGTTTTTTTATATCGTCCGGATCTGCCTTAATCCCGAACCTTTCCTCCGCTGCCCGGCTGAGAAAATTGGTCATTTTGTAAGCCTGACCAGTTCTTCGGGTATCTTTTCCAAGGGCAGCACCATATCCACACATCCTGTTTCTGCCGCAGCTTTCGGCATACCGTAGATAAGCGAACTTTCTTCATCCTGAGCCAGAGTAATGCCTCCCATCTCCCGAATCTTCTGTGTTCCCGCAGCGCCGTCATTACCCATACCGGTAAGTACAACGGAAATAACCGACTCTTTATAGCTTTCCGCCGCAGTCCTGAACAGAACATCCGCCGCGGGCTTCTGATTATTTTCCGGCTCATCATCGTTGTAACACATATACCAATTCTGGGCGTTTTCTGAACGCAGCATAAGATGTTTATCGGTTTGAGCGATATATACCGTACCGGATTTGGGAGTCTCTCCTTCTTCCGCAAGTTTGACTTTTAAAGCCGTAAATGTATCCAGCCATTGGGCAAAATTTTTATCAAACCCCGAAGAATTATGCTGAACAATCACAATCGGCACGGGAAAATCACCCGGAAGCAGAGAAAAAAATCTGGACAATGCTTTTGGTCCGCCCGTGGAAGAAGCCAGAACCACCGCATTAATTTTTCGTTTTTCAGGCTGTTTTACCAATGCAGGTTCAGATAAAGCCGATCTTTTTGCCGCCTTAATACCGCTTATCCGTTTAAGGGTTTCGTATATTTGCTGCTGTTTTGCCGGACTCAACGAAGCCGTAAATGTTTCTTTGGAATAAAATTCCAATGCTCCCCTCAGAGTTGCTTCATAGGCTGTCTTTGCCGTATCCAGGCTGGTAATTACGACGATCGGAACAGAAATCTTTTTCATTACCGTCTCAATCACTTCAAGGCCGTTCATCTTGGGCATTTGAACATCCATAGTTACAAGATCAGGATTCAGCGACAAAATCTTCCGGACACCTTCTTCCCCGTCTGCAGCCTCTCCGATAATCTTAAATTCACTGTCACCTTCAAGAAAATCCCGAATAATGCCCCTTACAAGAGCGCTGTCATCCACAATAAGCGTATTAATCATTGTATTTTTCCATTAGTTTTTCTGTATTAAGAATCAGAACAATGCTTTCTTCCGTAAAATATACTCCTCTGAAATACCTAAAAAAACCAACAAAGGCTTCCGGCAGGCTATGAATGTGTTCTTCGGGTATCTCCAAATCTATATCAATCCGGGGCGCCAGCAGCACTGTTTTAAGAGTTTCAATTCCGTCATTCGGTTTAAGAACAACCCCGTGCAACGCAGTAGAATCTTTTTGCAGAAACAACATTGGCAGGGATATAAAAGCCTTCCCGTTATCGTTGTCTGTCTCAAATACCGCAGTCTGCATCCGTGTAACCGGAATAATCCGCTCCGTTCTTTCCGCAGGAATGCCCAGATTTATCTTATCCAGTGTGCAAATAAAATATCTCATACACATACCGCCTCCTGGCGGTAAATTATAACCAATTTCCTTGCGTTCGCGGCCCAAAGGGACGCTTATTAGGATTCCTTTTGCTCAAAGTCCTGTTTTATACGGCTGACCAGTTCCCCGATTTCTATGCAAAAAACATGATGCTCTTTCCATTCAAAGAAAGCATTTACCGAACCAACAAGGGCGGTTTCTTCCTGTTCAATTTTCATTAACTTATCCGAAGAAAGATCGGCTATATCCACCACATCGTCAATAAGAAGGGCTAGTTTATCCACTTCTTCTTTAAGAACGATCACTTTTTGTGCGTTTGAAACATCTTTAAACAGAAGAAAACTTAAATCAATAAGCGCATAAGGTACGGAATACCGGTTAATTATGCCGCGCACATAATCCGGCACCAGCGGCAAAGGAAAAACTTTTTCGAGCGCCGCTACTTCGCTGATTGTTTTGGATGGCAATGCGTACCGTTTTTCCCGGACAGTAAAAACAAGGTATTTCTCTATAATAGCATTTTCAGATATGGTATTTTCGGCCGGATTTTCTGTAATATCAGACATAGGAAGAGTATATCACGATTGTTTTGAGGCTGCAACTCCGGCTAAAGCAGCTACCCCGTGCCGCCGCCTGCTATGGGTAGAAACTTCTGCAGACTTCCGCAGCGCTGGCTGCATCGGCAGAATAGGCGTCTGCGCCGATTTCATCGGCAAAGCTCTGTGTTACAGGAGCGCCTCCAACCATTACCTTTACACTGTCGCGGACTCCGGCGCTTTTTAGCGCATCGATCACATCTTTCTGGGCGGTCATGGTAGTGGTAAGGAGCGCAGAAAGGCACACCACTTTTGCTCCGGTTTCCTTAACCGAATCCACAATTTTCTGTGTATCACAATCGACACCCAGGTCTACTGCTTCAATACCTTTGCCTTCTATCATCATTCTGACAAGGTTTTTTCCGATATCATGGAGATCCCCTTTAACAGTACAGATAATCGCCTTTCCAACGGGGTTTACACCTGCTTTTGCAAGATGGGGCTTTAATGTTTCGGTTGCTTTGTTCATAGCACGGGCGGCAATTAAAACTTCCGGCACAAAAACTTCGTTCCTCTTGAATTTCCCCCCTACTATATTCATGCCTTCCATCAGGGCTTTTTCCAGGATATCTCCGGCGGGAGCACCGGCATCCAGCGCCTTTTGAACCGAAATTACAATATCTTTGGCTTTTCCCTTTTGAAGAAGTTCCGAGATTTCGTTAAACAATCCGTTAAAATCCGCATCAGCCATTGTCTGCTCCTCTTAAAAATAAATTCACCCGCTATACACAGTACATCCTGAATCGTCTTTATTTCATTGCCATTCTTGCCATAAACCTGTAAAATTTTGCTAACAAAAACCTCAGTCCCCTGCATTCCATAACGTCATGGAAAAATACGTTACCGTATTGGGCCCATTATTGTAGGTAATGCCTGCCGCCTTGCTTAATTCGGTCACATTGATTCCTGCCGCTTCAATGGAACCGATTTTTTTTTCAGGAAACAGACAGGGATCGGGAAAAGCGCAATGGGTTTTACCGTTTTCGTCTTTACAGGAAGGACAGCTTCCCGCTCCGTAAACCGGAAAAGCATCTCCCAGGCCGGCCTTAAATTCCAGGGTTAAAAAGGTATGTAATTCCTTCCCCTTTGTCATTCCTTCATAGTCAAAAGAATCTTCCAATTCATGTTTGGTGGTAAAAATAAAAGCATTTTTAAAGGCAAGAATTTTTTTTTGCTGTTCTTCCACGGTTCCCGAAGCTGGCGGGCAGGTCCAGGAACTGTTATAATGACCGCAGACATTGGTTTCGCAGGATTTTAGCAATTCCCGGGAAAAAACCAGGGCGGAAACCGGAAGCTCGCCATATTCATGAACGCGCACAGCGCTTGATGTTTCAGCTGCGGCAAGGGTTTTCCTTATGATCTCCGTCATGGTATAAAAGGTAACCGGGCATATCCTGTCTGTCAAGAAAAATGCCTTATAATTGATTATTGATTGCGAAGCAAAGATATAGCAAGAATTTGCTATTTTAGAGCAAAATAAACGCTATCTAGCTCTAAATAAACGTCATTATTATTATCGAAGAATATTATTGTTCCTATGGGGTATGGATGACATCAAGGGAAAGAGTTCGTTTAGCTTTGGCTCATAAAGAAGCGGACCGGGTTCCCATGGATCTTTGGGGCTGTGCCTCACGTCTTCACAATAAAGTTTACTTTGGCGTTCTAAACGAGCTTGGACTAAACGGAGAGGGTACGTTAATAAGACCCGGAACCCTTACAGAATATGAAGATTACCGGATAAGCGATGAACTGAACATAGATTTCCGCCATGTCAACATAGGAAAACCGAAAAACTTTAAAAGCCATACCGACACCAACGGCAACGTCTTCGATGAATGGGGTATTGGTCACTTAAAAAACGACAAATACAATGCCATTTCCGTTCACCCCCTTGCAGAGGCCGATCTGTCAAAACTGGATTCATACCCCTGGCCCGATCCCGATGATCCCGGCCGTACAGAAGGAATAGGCGAAATTGCCCGCAATTACTTTGAAAATACTTCCTGCGCCGTAACGGCAACAACCGCAACCAGCGGCATGATGTTCGAGTTTGGCCAATATCTCTGCGGCGCCGAACAATTCCTGATAAACCTTTACGAGGAAGAACTGTTTACAGAAAAACTAATAGACAAACTTACCGGAATAATGATCCGGATTTACCTGAACTATCTGCGTCCTATTGCACCGTACCTTGAATGGGTGGAATTCGCCAGTGACCTTGGCACCCAAAAGGGCCCATTTATGTCACTCGAAATGTTCCGGCAGTATTTTAAAAAACCCATGTCGGAAATATTTGCGGCAGTTAAAAAAGAATATCCCGGTATAAAGATAATGCTCCATTCTTGCGGGGCTATGAGTTCCTTTATACCGGATCTTATCGACTGCGGAATGGATATATTGAATTCGCTTCAGCCCCTGGCCCATGATATGGATTCCGCCAGGCTTAAACGTGAATTCGGAGATACAATAGTCCTGCACAGCGGTGTGGACATACAAAAAGCCATGCAGGGTACAAAAGAAGATGTAGAACAGGAAGCAAAGCGCGTAATAGGCGCTATGGCAAAAGGGGGCGGATATATCTTTGCTCCGGCCAATCATTTGCAGGGGGACTGTCCTCCGGCAAATGTTATTACTTTGTACCGGTGCGGCGAAAAGTACGGCCAATATCCGATAAAAAACTCAGCTTAACGAAACGGAGGATGAACAATGGCGGAAAAGAAACTGGTTCTTTGTGTGTGCGGTGCAGGTATTAACACTTCAATAAATGCAGTAATGCAGGTTCAGGAGTATTTGGAAAAAAAGAAGATCAAGGACTATCAGGTCACGCATTGTACGGTGGACCATATGGAACCTTATAGGGGACGGAAAAATCTGGTTGTGGTCTGGATGACAACCATAGATGAAAAATTTGATTCCCCCGGAGTACAGGGACTTCCCTTCCTTATAGGATCCAAAAAGGACAAGGAAGCTTTAACAGATAAAATCATAGAATTAATGAATTCAATCTATTCACCATAAGGAAAATAGTGGTTTTTTTTGGAGGAGTTGTCCGGTAACAAATTAACCGAACAACTAAATAATTTTTTGGAGGTTGTTTTTATGGATGCATTTAACAGTGTTGTAAACGGCATTCTGTTAAGTCTGGGGGGCCCGATTCTGGTTACCATCGTTATGTTTATACTTGGTCTCTGTTTCCAGGCCGGATTCAAAAAGAGCTTACGGGGAGGTATATACTCAGGTATCGGCCTCGCAGGTCTTTTTGTTATTACTGGCGCCGCCACTGCTGCCCTTGAGCCGGCCGTAACCGCTCTTGCCCTGATGATGGGAAAAACCGAGTCGGTAGTTGACACAGGCTGGGCAAACGCAGGATTGGCATTCTCATGGCCCGGCGCTGCTTTCACAATCATTGCGGTAATCGCAGTAAACCTTGTTCTGATTATGCTCAGAGTAGTAAAAACCATGTGGACCGACATGTGGAGCTACTGGCATGGGCAAGTTATTGGCTGCTTTGTGTGGGCAATGACCGATAACCTGTTATACGGTATTGCTGCAGCAACGCTGTTCCTGACGGCAAACTCATTTTTTGCCGATTACAGCGCAAAGCGATATCAGGAATTCAACGGTATGCCCGGTATTGCCGTACCCTGTACAGTATCCGTCCTTGCGCCCTTTGCCAATCTCTTTAATAAATTGATTGAAGCCATTCCGGTGCTGAATAAAATTGATGCATCTCCCGAGGCCATCAAGGAAAAAATCGGCGTGTTTTCCGAACAGGGCGTTATGGGCGCTATAATCGGGTTTATTATCGGTGTTGTGGTTTGGCTCGGCGGTCATGGTACCTTCCCCGGCGCTCTTAACCTTGGCGTTCAGGTCGGCGTTCTGATGGTCTTCCTGCCCAAAACAGTTTCTGTTCTCTGCGAAGGAGTTATCCCCATTACCAACTCGGTAATTGAGTTTGTTCATGAAAAATTCGGCGACAGGCGCGAGATATATGTTGCTGTAGACTGCGCCGCCCTCCTTGGACATCCTTCGGTTATGGCCAGCGCCGTTATCCTCTACCCGCTTTTGGTTGTATTAAGCGTTCTTCTGCCCGGCAACGGGATTATTCCCCTCGCAAGCCTGGCGATAATTCCCTACTGGTGCGGCGCCATAGCTCCGTATCTTAAAGGCAATGTTTTCCGCATTGTGCTTTTCTCCCTTATTTGGGCAATTCCGGTAACCTATTTTGCAACCATGCAGGCCCCAATTCACACAGCTGCTATGGCAAAAATGGGCGGCGATGCGGCAACAATCACAAGCTGCTGGGACGTAGCCGGCGATCCTCTGGGTGCAGTCATTACTCAGGCGTTCAGGGCAATATTTGTCAAGTAAGGTATCAATGTAATGCTCACGGTAACCGAAGAAAACGTTCTGGTTAACGTTGAAGCGGACAGCAAGGAGGAGGTCATCCAGATTATGGTTGACCTCCTTGTTAAAAACGGTTGTGTAAAACCGGAATATTACGGCATCCTTATTTCGCGGGAAGAAAAGTATCCAACCGGACTTCCCACAGAAGGCGTCCATGCGGCAATTCCTCACGGCTGTTCGGAAGGCAGTGTTTTAAAACCCGCCATTGCGGTTGCAACCCTTGCCCGCAAGGTAATGTTCAGAAACATGGCTAACAAGGAAGAGGAACTGCCAGTCGGAATTGTTTTCGTACTTGCACTGACAAGCGAACAAACATTGGCAGATGATTTAAACAGAGTGATGAGCGTATTCTCTGAAGGTGATCTGCTGACTAAAATATACGCTGCCAAAACCGGATCGGAAATCGTGAAATTAATGAGTAAACCGCTTACAGAAGATCAATGAGGCTTTCCGCAGCTTTTTCCAAATTAAAAGAAACGAATAAAAATCCCCCGCAGGAAATCAAAACAAGAAAAGTATTAATCGCAGGAGGACTGTGCGGCCCGACCATGATGATGGCGGCAGAAAAAATAGAAGAAGAATGCGCGTTACGTAAAATACGGGTTACCATTAAAATTCATAACCTGTGGGAATCCCATTATCCCGGGGAAGGTTTTAATGTAATAATAGAAATGTTCAAGTTCTTTGAAAACGAAAAATGTCCCGTTATCGACGGTAAACCTTTTATTGTACACAGGGGCGAAAAAGAACTGGTTAAGGAAATTGTGGATTTACTTGCCGTGTAATTCCGGAAAAAAGCAGGATAAAAACGGTGACCAAAAAGATCTATGCGGATCATGCAGCGACAACTCCCCCGGACAAGGAAGTCCTGGAAGCTATGCTTCCCTTTCTGAACGAAAGCTACTATAACCCATCCGCCCTTTATCCCGAAGCAAGAGCTGTCAGGGCTGTAATAGAAAAAACCCGCTCTGATCTGCTGGACTTTATTGGCGGCGGCAAGGATGGACGCATCGTCTTTACCGGCAGCGGTACGGAAAGCATAAATATGGCGCTGCATTCGGCTGTTTCTGGGTTCCGCGGTAAAAACCGCATACTTGTTTCGTCTGCTGAACACCATGCCGTCTTAAACTGCGCCCGCTCATTTAAAGGCGATGATTTAACAATTGAAGAACTGCCGGTTGACCGTTACGGCGCTGTATCCCCGGACACGCTTAAAAAACACATAAAACCGGATGTACACCTTGTTTCCATAATGACAGTTAATAACGAGACAGGGGCGATTAACGACACGGCCGCATTATGCCGGATTACCCATGAGGCAGGAGCAAAGTTTCATACCGATGCAGTACAAGCTCTGGGTATAATGCCCATTGCAGCAAAGGACATTGGAGCCGATTATATAAGTTTTTCGGCGCACAAGATCTACGGCCCGAAAGGTATTGGCGCTCTGTACGCTGCTCCATCCGCACCGGTTTATCCGTTAGTGATGGGAGGAAACCAGGAAGGGGGAGCAAGAGCGGGTACGGAAAACACCGTCGGCATTGCCGGATTCGGCTGTGCGATTGAAATACTGCGTAAACAACAGGAAGATGATATTACTCACCTTGCAAATCTTAAAAAGATTTTTCTGGAAGAAATCGCGCCTATTCCCGATCTTTTAATCAACTCCCCGTCCAGCGGCGCTCCTCACATTATCAGCGTCAGCGCCGCAGGAGCCGAAGCGGAACCGTGTCTTCTGCACCTGAGCATGGCCGGAATACTTGCGTCGATGGGAGCAGCCTGTAACGCTTCTTCGGTTGAACCTTCCCATGTAGTGGAAGCCATAGGCGTTCCCGCCGAATACAAACGGGGTACGCTCCGGTTTTCCTTTGGCAGGGACAACACGGCAGAAGACGTTAAGAAGGCAGCGCAAGCGTTAGCTTTTGTTCTGAAAAAACTCAGATAATTAAAGCTGTTCAAACACTGCACGGATAATGGCTTCCAGACCCGGCTGTGTTTTTGCGTCGTATAAAAATTGCAGAGCCCTCCGGCTTTGATCAATAACAGTTCGGTCATTCAGGTCAGAAGGAGTAAAGCTGCCGGGCGCAGTTTGCGCTGTACCGCTATGAATGATTTCTCCGGTAATACTATCAAACAGGGCAAAACGGCAGGAAGCGGTAATAAGAGGCGGTATACGGTATTCGGGTAGTCCCATTTCCAGTCTGGTATCCGAATAACAGATTACAAGATAACGCGCCGGAAAAGCGGCATGGTTGTTTTGTATATGCCGGATTACGGCGTCTTCGTCAACTGAGCCGGAAAGGTACTGGGCGGGAACAGTAAAATTAACCGCCTGCATATTAAATTGCCTTGAAGCAATTGTTTTAAACTGGTTAATTACAATCGTACCGGAGTTTACGGTTTGACCGCTTTGGGTTTGAATTGTTTCGAGTCCGATAATAACGAATTTTCCGGAATCCTTTAAGGCGTTAACGGCTGCCCTAAGGTCGGCAAGAACAGTTGTTGTCAGTGGTTTTAAAAGAAGATGCGAACTTTCACGCTGTATGGTAAACAAATTTGTATTTTGAAATGCCCGCAAGAGGCCGTCATAATATTTGCCCGAGTTGTAAATAATACGCACGCCGCGTCCGTCTATAACTTGTGCAAAGACAACGGCGTTTTTGTACAGTTTTTTTACAAACAGATCGATCTGTTCAAGCAGTGCGTTTTGGTTTGAATGATCAAAAGAGACAATTATACAGGCGTTCCGCAGCCAGGAATAGTAATCGGGAAACCCCTGCGGTTTGCTTCTGCTGTCCAAACGGGGAAGCCCAACATTTCTTTGCTCGAAAAAACGGTATGCCAGAAAAGCTGCTTCTTCGTTTTCTACATATTGGCGGGCCTTGTTGTAATCTTCTGTGCTTATGGACGCCAGTACACGGGCAACATAGCGGCCGTTTTGATTTGTAACTTTCCGTGCCTGTTCATGCACACCGGATACAGGTACATTGGTAGAAAAAGAAGATGTTTCAAGTATAACGGTATACGCATCTTCTATATCGCTTGTACGAAACTGCGACTGGACTGTTATATCGGTTTGGCCCTGAAAGCGGGTCGCTATTGAAGAAGCGAATTGCCGTACAGCATCCTGCATTGCGTTTTTTAATGCATCCTGTTCTGTTGCAGAGGGCTGTGAAACGCCTACAGCGTATTTGTGCGCAGCTGTGTCCCTGGGCGGATTTGTGTCCCAGTTTGGAGGGATTTGGGCAGAAAGAGCAACGCATATTACCGCTAACAATCCAATCGTTAAAGTTATTTTTTTCACGCTCACTCCCCTACTATCTGTCCATTTTCAATCCTGAATACTTCCCATAAAATACCGGTACGGTTTTCCGGTATGCGGAAATTTGCAATAAGCCCGTTGCGGTTGTATACACGGACAGCAGCGCCGGAACGGGACAGTTCCTGGGACGATGGTCTGCTGCCATTGGTATAGTCATGGACATAAACACGGTAAACGGCTCTTAATTCGGTTTCCATTAGCGTAATGGTTTCGGGACCAAAGCCGTTACGCGCATCACGGTCGAGTGTTACAGAGCCGTCCGCCGAGCTGTGCATATTGCGATAGGAAATGTGATATCCGCCTTCTTTGACCAGGTGCAGGTCGAGATCGGCCGGACGCTGACCCCAATCCAGTACAATACGCAGATAATCGCCGCGCATTTCGGGAGAAACGGAAAAACGGTTACTGAAAACATTGTTCAGTTTAACTTCGAATTCTATGCGGGAAGCGATAAACCCCGGTTTGGAAAACTCCAGGATATAAAAACCGTCTTCCTGTTCGGGAAAGGTGATAATTCCTTCGTGATCGGTGGTAAAATTGCCAATGCCCTGAACGGAAACAAGCGCGCCTTCGACGGGTTTACCATCCAATGCGTTAGAAAAACGCAGCGGGATAAGGCCGTCCATTTTAAGGCGCATCATACGGTTAAGAATTGCCAAATCTTCGCCGCCGGCTTGTGCAAAAAGCGCCGCTGTTATTACCGCGCTCAAAGCCATTAAAAAAAGTTTCTTCTTCATGGTTTAATCTCCTTGTTTACTATTTTTATTGATGGTATTGTATAACCATGACCATAGAACAAATTGTTGATATTCCTGCTGATTATCGAATTTCTCTTGAATTGCCTCATTCGATCCCGACAGGTGTAAAAGCACGAATTGAAATAAGTTTTCCCGTCCCGGTACAAAAAGACCAAAGTGATTCCATGCCTCCACCGCAAGTTTCGCAGACTACAGAAATTGAAGATGTCCGACAACTTTTGCAAAAAGAAATGACCGAAAAGGGAACTTCGGCAATAATGGCGACAGCAGGCGACGGCTGGGAAACCCATGTCAGGGAACACTATGCCGAGTCTTGATACCAATTGCCTTTTGCGCTGGCTTTTAGGTGATATTCCTGAACAGGCAGCGTTGGTAACTGCTCTAATTAATTCAGAAACGAATATTACTGTAGCTGATGCAGCTCTGATTGAAACCGTTTTTGTTCTTGAAAAACTCAAAAAAATAAGCAGAGAAACTATAAAAAAAGCGATAACAGTGGTCGTTGAAAAAGAATCAATTTCTTGTAATCGTGAACTCTTCATTGATGTTCTCTCCGTTTATACCGGACATCCCAAACTTTCTTTTACCGATTGTTACCTTGAAGGTCTGGCTCGAAAGACAATGGCCTCGCCTCTTTTAACGTTTGATAAAAAATTGGCAAATCAACTTCCCGGAACACAGCTCTTATCTTTATAGGTGCCAAAACGCCCTGCTACTAACCTCTCCCCACCTTAAAAAACCCGAATAGCCCGAACAGAACCTGAACTGCTCTTGCTGTAGTCGTACTGATAGCCATCACTGAAACGCTGCTTTATCGCGTAATTATTACCGTACTGCGACGAAGACCAGTACGTATCATTTCCAAGCCCTGCAAGATTTCTTTTGCGCAGATTTACATAAATCGTGTTTAATTCGTCTTGTGTAGGTAATCGCCAGTCAGAAAATCCTCCGCCTTTATAATTTCTTGCAACCTCTATTGCATCATTCCAGTTGTATGAACCTAACGGCAGGCTAACTTCCATATAAACTCCGCCTTCTGTATGAAATATAAAACCTCCTCCCGGCCCTCTGTCGCCGATTTCATACGACTTCTGCCCTTGGCCGGTCTGTCCTATTCTGCCGCCTTCGGAAGACAGTCCCGCAACAAACTTATTCATTAAAGCGGTTATTCCGGCATACAGTTCCCGTGAACCGCTCCCCATAATATCGTCAACACTGTGGGAAAATTCACCGGAAGATACGTCAAGCACTTTTACCGTAACCGCATAATCATTACCTATCGCATCTACCGAACCGGTTACAATGTAACTTATGTTTTGTAATTGCAGTTTTTGAATGTTTTCTGCACTTGATATTCTGCTTACCTGTATACTCTGATTTGCCAGGAGTTTGTCAATTTCTTCCCGTGTTATAATTTCGTACTTTCCGGTTCCTACCAGGTG
>Ga0082212_10001031_pt1 | contig 19834 bp, 19 predicted proteins | sample TergutNt197P3_FD_71548 | JGI IMG/M metagenome (GOLD analysis project Ga0082212, IMG submission 71548) | Neocapritermes taracua P3 segment gut microbial communities from Petit-Saut dam, French Guiana - Nt197 P3 | ecosystem: Host-associated > Arthropoda: Insects > Digestive system > Gut ... | reverse complement strand
AGTCGCGGAATCCAGATACTACAGTTACCACTACTGGGATTGTCCGTGGTTGGTGAGACTATTCAGCTACTCCCCACTATGGATGATGCGGATTCTGGACCCTGCGACTTCGCGCAGGGTGACAGTAGTGGGAGCACGGGGTGGCTCACCCTCAGTCAACGAAATCGATGCCTGATTCGAATTCTTGTACTCTCGTCTCGTAGGCTTGCATGAGTTCCGCTTCGTAGGGGAGCTCACTCAAGGGTGCGTCGCGGTCAATTACGCCCAGCAGGTAGCGGGTGAACAGTGGATTTTGGATGAGCAGTGGGCCCAGGAGGTAGGTTGCAAAAAGGTTGTTGACCTGAATCCCCTCATAGTTGACCTCCGGGTTCATCCCTAATCCTTGGGTGACACTAAACAACCCCTGGGTCTGATCGTACCCATAACTGTGGGTGAACCGACTGGTGTACCCAACGATCTTTGTCTGAGCGTGCTGGCCCAAAAACAGCGAGTTGAATCGGGTGGGCAGATGGCGTTTCACCTGGATATCCAACAAGCCGAGACCCTCGATGGTTCGTCCTTGGTCGTCTTCGATGCTGGCAGCAAACACTTCGAAAGCATTACCAGTCAGCAGGAACACCACGCCATCATCGATCATCGTACGTAACCGTTCACGATGTGGGCGCAGTCTTTCGATGACTCTCTCTTGGGAGCGCTCACTCATCGAACATAGGTAAACCATGTGGGGGTCTTCACTGGCGAAACGTGGAGTTTGGGTCACATGAGTCGTGGCCAGTCGATCCTCGCCCAAGCACAAACCGAGATATCTGGCATTGGCTTTGTCCCCAAACAAGCAACACACCTCAGGATAGAGCACTTCTATCATGGCACCCTCCCCACACTCTTACAGTGCGCGATAACAGCATGCTTGACTTTCATCGCTAACTCATAAGTTCCTGAATCATAGAGCAGATATATCCGTGACACATCGGTGTAGTCGAGCTCATTTAAACGAGCAAACTCGTCACGGTCAGCAAAGATTCGCTCACGGTCAACCCCGGCGATGAGCAGGCGTACGATGTAGTCGTCGCATCGTGGGCCGAGGGCAGCTATCTGGCGGATATTGTCGGTGGCTAAGAATTCGAAGTCTGCATCATAGATCCATCCAATGAATTCCGAGGTGTTGACCCGATCGTAATAGTCATCAAGCAGCAGGATCACTAGTGAGGGTTGGTCTGTGTCTTTGACAAAGTCCAAGGTACGGGTGGTGGAGACCGCGCTTTGCCCCTTGGCCATGGCTTGGATGATGGTCCATCTGCCCACCGTGGTTTCGTCTAACCGAGAGTCAGTAACGGCAAGGTTGCCCATCAGGGTCGCCACCTTCTGGGAGGGGATACCCATATGGCGCAGCAGGCAGATGACAGCGAGTTCGTTATAGAGATTGAACACCAGTGGGTTGATCACTGGATAGTCCTCTGGTTCCCCCTGGGTCGTCACCACCATTGTCGAACCTGTGACCTGTGCACTGGAGTCGGGCTGCGGGGAGGAAAAACCGCAGGCGGGGCACCAGGAACGCCCAATATGATGGTATCTCAAGTAGTGGTGTTTGAGCAGGGTGTCACACACCGGGCAGGCTGCATGGTCGGTAATGAGATTCACCGATGTTTCCACGTCGCTGGGCAAGGCGTCAATGCCGTACAAGATGCGGGTGTTATCTGGGGCTAACTGATTGGAACCAAGATCATCGGCGTTGATGATGAGGGTGGTCTCACGGGGGATCGAGGAGTTGATGATGTCAAAGATGAACTCAGGGTGGGCATTGCGTTTGAGGGAATCGCGGAAGATATTGGTCACCACAAGGTAGTGGGGTGCAACAAAAGGAAGAATCAGCGGGCAATACTTTTCGTCAATCTCCAGGACCGCAGCATCGCTGAGTACCTTGCCTGTCAGGCTCACCCCTTTCATCAGCGCTGTGGCAACCCCAGTGTTGATATTGGCCCCTGCCCTGTTGGTGACCACAGTGCGCCCATCGGCAACCAAGCAATCAGCAATCATGTTGGTTGTTGTGGTTTTCCCATTGGTCCCACTCACACACACCACCACAGGTGGTTTGGCGATGGCACTGAGAAATTGTGGGCACACCTTGATCGCAACCAGCCCAGGAAAGGTTGAAGCCTTGCGCCCGATGGCGCGCATCGACCAAGAGGTGAACTTGGCGATCAGTAGTGCTAGTAGATACCGCGTGGTCTCATCCTTTTCTTCCGGCCCGCATGGTCGATCGCGAACTGCCCACCATTGTCGCCCATCACATCGCAAGGTGGCAAACGCGCTAGGATAACTCGAAGTGACCTGGCCGAAAGGAAACAGTGTGTCGCAGTGTGTCGATGTTCGAGTGGATGGGATCCTACAAAACTATGAGGTGATCACCTCTTTGGCTCAGTTACAAGGAATCCAGTGCACTACTGTCACCAAGGTTTTGGCAGGATATCGTCCACTTCTTGATGTTCTTCTGAGCGCTGGTGCCCACTCGATTGGTGAGGCCCATCTGCAAGCTCTCCAGGGGTGGAGTGAACTTCCACAAGAGAAATGGATGATCCGCGCCCCTGTGCTCAGCGAAGTCGACCAGGTGGTCCACTATAGCGATGTGAGTCTCAACACCGAGGCGGCAACCATTAAGGCCCTAGGGCAAGCAGCACAAAACCAAGACAAGCAACACAACATTGTTCTCATGGTGGAGGTGGGGGATCGACGAGAGGGAATCATGCCTGAGGATGTTGTCGGCCTTGCTCAGCTTGTGGACCACACCCCCGGTGTCAATCTGCATGGTCTGGGGGTTGCCCTGGGGTGTTACGGTGGCATTGTTCCTTCGCTGGACAACTTGGGCACCTTGGTGGATTTAGTCGAGCAGGTCGAATCCCATGTTGGTTTCGAGTTGGCGGTTGTCTCTGGTGGGTCTTCAAGTTCCATCCATATGCTTCAAGAAGGAACCCTGCCAAAGCGCATCAACCATCTGCGTGTGGGGGAGGCCTTATTTACTGGTCGAATTACTGATTACCGTACCCCAGTATGGGGAGGGTTCCTTGACCCGTGCACTTTGTCAGCTGAGATCCTCGAAATCAAAGACAAACCCTCCCAACCCAGTGGTCCTCGAGTGCCAGGCGAGGTGCCTGCCGATGCCGATCCGCACTACCTTGACCAAGGGGTACGACGACGAGCCTTGGTGGGGGTGGGACGCCAAGACACAGCCATCAAACACCTCATCCCTGTCGACGATAAACTTCAGGTCCTCCATGGCAGTAGCGATGTTTTCGTCGCCGACATCACCGACTGTGAGACTCACTACCGTGTGGGCGATCGCCTCTACTTCTCTTTGGACTATCACGGAATACTTCGAGCAATGGTCTCACCCTTCGTGACCAAGAACCTGATCAACTACGGGCCCATCAACTGAGCAGGTGGCCCTTTTACCTCTTGACACCTTCACCCATAGAAGAGACGATCACCGGGTGGATTATTGCCCACCATCTCAGGGTTGAACACGTAGAGCACCGACAGAAACCCGAGAACAAGACTCTTGGCCTCATCACCTTGGATGAAGTCCACCTGGCATCGAGGCAGTGCATCAAGAGCAGTGTCGATGTCGGGAGCTAACTGATTGGCCACCATCATGGTGGCTGCTTGTTGTTGATCTAACGCTAGGACATCTGAGGACTGTTGGTTTGCTTGGAGGAATTCTTCAACAGTGGAACGATGGGCAGCCTCAAAGTCTGTGTTCACCACAGTCACACTGGAAATGACTGGCGATCCGGTGATGCGGGAAAATTCTTCACTGAGATCAACAACGCGGATAAAACGTGGATCAGTGGCCAGCAACCCGGAGGCGAAGGGTTCAGCGATGACAAACAAGTCAGCAGAAGACGAGGAAACGGTGGCTATGGCATCGAGGGGATAGGGCTCATAGTCCACACTGACCTGGTCGGTGAGCCCGTGGTGATCAAGGATGATATCCATGACAACATTGGGGGTCTCACCTGGTCCACCTGACCACACAGTGTGGCCACCAAGTTCACCGATTGAGGTGATGGTGGGATCACGTGACACCAGAAACAACCCACCTTGGGTGTTGACAGCAGCGATGCGAACAGCACCGTTGGCGTGGTAGGCCATTGCTGCCACATTGGGTGCCATAACGGCAATGTCGAGATCTCCTTGAATGAGCCCGGAGGCCAGGGCAGATGAATCCTGGTGGACGGTAGTCTCAGCGTCAAGTGAGCTAAGTGAGGTGGAAGGGTCCTGGTCAAAGGTGAGCAAACTCATCTGAGGGGCACCAGGAAGAGTGGACACTCGAAGCGAGGTCGCTGGTGTGGTGGAGGTGGGTTGTGGTGAACACCCCACCATCACAGCCAAAGCCAACAAAACCCCAGGCAATATTCGTAGGCGATTGCTAGTTGCCTTCACTGTTTCGCAGCTTTCTTGTCAGCCTTCTGCTGGGCTTTGGCCGCTTTTGCTGCTTCTTTGGCGTCTTTGGCGACTGCTTTAGCTTGGGTTTTAGCCTGCTTTTTCTCAGAAGAGCTGGGCTTATCTGAGGAAGTGGGCTTGTCTGGTTTGGGTTCCTTGGTTGTGATCTTTCCTTCAGCCACACGACGGGCATGTCGGGCTTTGCCGATTTTCACGAAGAACAAGATAATTCCTGCAAGCACCAGCAGGACACCGAGCCCACCCATACCATAGAAGACATAGTCGATCGCTTCGTAGACTGCCTTGCCTCCGCCTTTCATGGTGGTCATCGAGACGTCTGCTTCGATAAAACCAGTGAAGAACCCACGCCCATCATTCCAGTGGACGTAGGAATACCCCACAGACTCAACAGAGACCACACCGGTGTTTGAGTCGAGATCGGCTGTTCCTTGGCCGAGATTCCACACAATGTTCGTGGAATCTTCTTCAGCCAAGGTCAGTTCGGGCAGAGTTGTTGTTTCCCCATATCCCAGTTCCCTGATCACCCGTTGGTTGGCAATAGTCAACGTGGAATATTCTTCTTCTTCGCTCTCTTGGCTATATTCCTGCCACACAGATGTGATGTAGCCAAGGTCAAGCATAGAGATATCGACAATGGCATTGCCTTCTAGGCTCCACTGGACACAGGGCCCGCCACCCTCGGTCACACAGTTCAAGGTGTCGGCGATCGGGGTTAAGTCCTCTATTCGATTATTATGAAGCAGCAACTCATCGGTGGGGCGTACATCCTTGAGACCACTGATATCGACAATGTCATTATTGGATAGATTAAGGCTGAACAATGATGTCATTCCTGCTAGGGCGCTCACCTCTTGAATGTGATTTCCTGACAGGTCTACGTGGGAGACTTCACTCAGCTCTGCGAGCCCGGAAATATCTTCGATCCCAGCATTGGTTATCGACAGATTCTGCAGGTTCTTCACTTCCCCCACAGCTGAGAGGTCTTCTATGGGGTTTCCCCCCAGATCGAGTTGGTAGAGCCTGCTAAATCCAGCAACGGCGGACACATCGGTGATGTTGTTGTCGGTGAGATCCAAGATCGTCAGCAATGTCAAAGATTTGATAGCATCGAGATCAACGATCTTGTTGTTGTACGCTGAAAGGCTATTCATCCTAGTCATCGCAGCCAGTGGGGTGAGATCCTCAACCTTGTTGACTCCGAAATCAAGTTTCTCCATGGATTTCATCTCCGCCAGCCCACTGAGATCAGAGATGTGATTTCCTGCTATCACTAGGGATTTGATGGCTTTGAGCTCTGCAAGAGGAGCGACCGTGGTCACCCGGTTATTCATCAAGGAGATGTCGGTCAACTTGGTCAGTTCCGACAATGGCTCCAGGTTGGCCACATTCCCATTGTTGATGTGAAGAATGGTCAACGACGGCTCAGGGATCAACTGAATCCCTTCAAGGGAGGTGATGTCCTCACAGGAGAGTCGTTGAGCCGATGACAGCGCAGCCAGATGCTCTTCACTGACCGACTCCATCACCGCATTAAAAGCTGGTGATCCCTCAGCATATTCCTCGTTCATGGCAGCGAGGGTGTGCGCAATGCATTCACGCAATTTGGCATCAGGGACAAGACCAGCCGCGTGGGCAGGTGATGGTGTGAACCCGGCACCGGTAATCACGATCATCACCAGCGCAAGAACAACACGGAACGCAATTCGCGGCACCATTTCCTCCAACTCTGTGGGATATCCTCGGTTGAGCTAGCAGGCAGAACACAACTCGCGAGGATATCGGCGGTTCCACCCTCGGGTAATATCATACCCCGACGATTCACTAGCTGGGCGACACGTTCCCACCCTGGGAGCTGTTGAGAGAAAATCATGAGAAAATAGTCACGCTCACCTGGCCACGAATCACCTGGAAGAAGGAATCGAGATGACTGATCGAGATCTCATCATCATTGGATCAGGTCCTGCCGGGCTCACCTCAGCAATATATAGTGCACGCGCTGGACTCAATCCTCTGGTCCTGACTGGTACCCTCTCAGCAGGAGGAGCACTCATGACCACCACTGAGGTCGAGAATTTTCCGGGGTTTCCCTCAGGTATCCAAGGCCCTGAGCTCATGGACCACATGATGGAACAGGCTAAGAAATTTGGGGCAACACTCATCACCGAGGATGCAACCAACCTTGAGCTGACAAGTGAGATCAATAAGGTCACTGACTCTAGTGGGACCACGTACAACGCCACATCTGTCATCTTGGCGATGGGTTCGGCCTACCGCAAGCTTGGTCTCTATGATGAAACTCGCCTCGCTGGACGTGGAGTGTCCTGGTGTGCCACCTGTGATGGGTTCTTCTTCCGCGACAAAAACATCGCTGTGATCGGGGGAGGGGATTCTGCTGTCGAAGAGGCCCTCTTCCTTTCTCGTTTCGCTTCAACAGTGACCATTGTCCACCGCCGAGATCAGCTGCGTGCTTCGTTGATCATGCAACAGCGAGCGGGTGCCAATGCGAAGATTCGTTTCGAATGGAATAGTGAAGTCAGCGCCATCACCGGTGAAACCAGTGTCGAAGGGGTCACCCTCACCGATACTGTCACAGGTGATACCCGTCACCTCGATGTCGAGGGGGTTTTCGTAGCGATAGGTCACGAACCACGCAATGAGTTGGTTGCCTCCCAGCTCACGATGACCGATGGAGGGTACGTGGTGGTGGACGACCCTGGAACCGCTACCTCGATTCCCGGGGTTTTCGCCTGTGGTGATCTGGTGGACTACACCTATCGCCAAGCTATCACCGCTGCCGGTTCGGGTTGCCGGGCAGCACTGGATGCTCAAAACTATCTCGCTTCACTACACTAAGGAGAACTATGTCTGTGATTGTTGCTACCGATTCAACTTTTGCCCTGGAGGTGCTGGAGAGCCCGCTACCGGTGGTGGTGGATTTCTGGGCCGAATGGTGCGCACCCTGCAAACAGCTTGCACCCATCTTGGAGGAACTGTCTGATACCTATGATGGTCGGGTGAAATTCGTTTCCGTCAACACCGAGGACAATCTCCAAACCATGGCTGACAACGATATCCGTAGCCTGCCAACGGTCTATGTCTTCTCAGGGGGCCAGCTACTGGAATCATTCATCGGTGCTGTCCCCAAATCAAAGCTACGCGCAGTCCTGGATAGCCTCTGAGTCATCCATGACTGTTCCCGACAAGCGAGTTTCTACACGCCTTGACCCCTTCGTTGATGCGTACGCTGAGCGTACCGAAGGACTCAAGGTCTCCGCAGTACGCGCCTTGTTTGCTGTGGCTAATCGCCCCGAGGTGGTCTCACTGGCTGGGGGGATGCCCAATATCTCAGATCTGCCTTTGAAGGCGCTCGGATCAGCGATCGGTGGTCTCATCGAATCGCGTGGACCGCAAATCATGAACTATGGCAGTGGCCAAGGTGAAGAGAAATTACGGGAACAAATCTGTGAGGTGATGGCCCTCGAAGGAATTGAGGCTTCACCAGACAACATTGTGATCAGTTGTGGTTCCCAGCAAGGACTGGACCTTGTCACCCGTATTTTGGTCAATCCTGGTGACGTGATCTTGGTTGAATCACCGACCTATGTGGGGGCTTTGGGGACCTTCTCCTCCTATCAAGGCAAGGTCATCCATGTTGACACAGACGACCAGGGGATCATCCCCAGCGGAGTCGTAGCAGCCACCGAGATGGTACGTTCCTCAGGGCGCACAGTGAAATTCCTCTACACGATTCCTAATTTCAACAACCCTTCTGGGGTGTTGATGAGTGTGGAACGGCGCCGAGAGCTCATCGCAGTCGCTCAAGAACTGGATATCATCCTCGTGGAGGACAACCCCTACGGGTTATTGACCTTTGATCTTCCACCACAACCAGCCTTGAGATCTATGGACGCAGATCACGTGATCTATCTGGGGTCTTTCTCGAAAACCTTTGCCCCTGGATTTCGTGTCGGATGGGTCTTGGCGCCTCCTGGCGTACTAAAAAAGCTTGTTCTTGCCCAGGAATCGGCAACCTTGTGTCCACCTGTTTTCTCACAGTTCGCTATCTCCGAATATCTGTCGACCTGTGATTGGAAAGGACAAATTGAACAATTCCGCTCCATGTACAAACAAAGACGGGATGCATTGTTGAGGGGCTTGGAGGATCACATGCCCCCAGGAACCTCCTGGACGCACCCTGAGGGCGGTTTCTTCGTGTGGTTGACACTTCCTGAGGGGTTCGATTCTGATCAGCTCTCAGCGCGAGCTACCTCTCACAGAGTGGCATACGTTCCAGGGACGGGTTTCTACGCCGATGGTTTGGGCTCACGCAATATGAGGCTCAGTTTCTGTTTCCCAACCCCTGAGCGTATCTATGAGGGCACCAGACGCCTCGGCGAAGCGATCGCTGAGGAAGCAGAATTGCGGGCGACTTTTGGATTCGTCAACCCCTGCGGGTCTCCCTCGGGGTTACCCGCCCCAGGAGAATCATGATGTCCTCTTATAGTGGTCTCACCCGCCCGCACTCTTCCCCAGGATCTGGGGTTTCCTATCCAGGTGTTTTGCCTATTATCTTTTTGGAGGTATCCAGATGGTACAAGAAGTAATCGTTGTGGCCGGGGGGCTCTCCCATGAACGTGAGGTGTCCCTAGAATCAGGTCAGCGTGTCAGCCAAGAGCTCACCCACGCCGGTTTTCAGGTCACCCGCGCTGATATCGAGCCCTCACTCATTGAGCTGATCTCCTCACGCAGTGGGGTTGTTGTTTTCCCCATGCTTCATGGAGGCGCTGGTGAGGACGGAGCAGTACGTGAGGTCCTGGAGTTGCTCGATGTTCCCTATGTGGGTTCTACTGCCAACGCTTGCCGAGCTAGTTTCGATAAGGCTTTAGCTATTCCTCAAGTCGAGAGGGCAGGACTGCCGGTCCCGAGTCGAGTGATTTTGCCTCACGACATGTTCCGCGACTTGGGAGCTTCCACATTGATGACCTTGATCGAGAACCGCCTTGGTCTTCCTGTGTTTGTGAAACCCTCCACCTCAGGATCCTCTCTGGGTGCCACTCGTGTGGATCGCATCGAGGACCTTCCTGCTGCCATGGTCAATGCCTATAGTTACGGGCAGGTTGCAGTGGTGGAAGAGTTCATCAATGGAATCGAAGTGGCTGTTCCGGTGTTTGATCTCGGTCATGGTCCTGTGGCCTTCCCCCCAGTGGAAATCCATCCCACCTCTGGAGTCTACGATTTCGAGGCGAGGTATACCGCTGGTGCGACCACCTACCTCTGCCCGGCAAATGTTGACCATCAAACGATGGAAGCCACCATGGCAGCTGCTGTGAGGGCCCACACGGCCTTGGGGCTGCGGGACTTCTCCCGAGCAGACATCATCATCCGCGACGGTGTGCCAGTCTTCATCGAATCGAGTGTTGCCCCTGGGATGACGGAAACTTCGGTGGTTCCTCTTTCACTGGAAACACAAGGGGAGTCCCTGTCCCACATGCTGGCTGAATTGGTGACACTGGCAGCAGCAAGACACCCGTAGATTGCTTTATCGACATATCGACATAGCGATAGATCTTAGTCGAGCAGGCTGAGGATGCGATCCAAATCATCCTCCCCAGCGAACTCAATGACGATCTTGCCCTTCTGAGCAATAGTCACCAGCACCCTAGTGTCGTACCTCTCAGACAAGGCTGCCGCAATAGTTGCCGCCCGAGGATGAACCTTCTTGACCACCACAGTACGCGACCCCCTCGAAGGTTGCGAACCATCGAAGAGGGTCACGGCCTCCTCAGTAGCCCGCACAGACATCCCTTCAGCGACCACGCGAGCAGCCAGCTTCTCCATGGAGGCAGAATCCTCCAACCCCAACAAGGCGCGAGCATGACCAGCCGACAAGACCCCAGCAGCCACCTTCTTCTGCACAGAGGAGGGAAGCTTCAACAACCTCATGGTGTTGGAGATCTGAGGACGAGACTTCTTGATGCGATCAGCTAGTTGCTCCTGGGTGCATCCGAAGTCTTTGAGCAGTTGCTGGTAGGCAGCAGCTTCTTCCAACGGATTGAGCTGAACCCGTTGAATATTTTCCAGCAAGGCATCGCGCAGAAGATCCTCTTGATCAGTGGGGCGTACGATGGCAGGAATCTTAGTCAACCCTGCCAGCTTGGAGGCCCGCAAACGCCGCTCCCCCATGACCAACTCAAAGTGCCCGGCATCCAGGGGTCGCACGACAATGGGCTGGAGTAACCCTACATCCTTGATGGACTGCGACAATTCGGACAACTGCTCAGGGTCAAAAACACTGCGGGGCTGTTGAGGATTGGCCCTAATCGCTGACAGGGGAATCTCCTGGTAGGAGGAACCCTCGGGCATCTGTGATCGAGGATCACCATGATCACTGACAGTCGTTTGTTGGAAGAGTTCACCTAGTCCTCGACCCAGACCTGGTTTCTGTGCTGCCATCTCAGCCTCCTTCTTGGTGCTAAGCCTATCTGGCTCGGTTGGCTATTTCTTTGGTAGCTTGCATGTACGCCTGACCACCTGCGGAGCCTCGATGGTAGGTGATGACGGTCTGCCCATAACTCGGGGCCTCAGAGACCCGCACAGAGCGTGGTATGACAGCCCTCAGGGTTTCGCGAGGGAAATACTTGCGTACCTCGTCGGCAACCTGGGAAGACAGACGAGTTCGAGCGTCGTACATCGTCAGTAGCACGGTGGAGACCTTGAGGTCATCATTGAGGTTGCCCTTGACCAAATCGATCGTGTTACGCAACTGGCTGACCCCTTCCAAAGCGTAATACTCACACTGAATGGGAATGAGGATTTCTTTGGCGGCCACCAACGCATTGAGGGTGAGCAATCCCAGGGAGGGTGGGCAATCGAAGATCACGTAGTCCATCTCGTGGTTGTCGAGATAGGTGGTCAGCGCATCCTTCATCTTCCTCTCTCGACCTTGGATGGACACCAATTCCAACTCTGCACCAGCCAAGTCAATCGTGGCGGGAAGAACAAAGAGATTCGGGGCCTCTGAGCTTTGCACCACATGCCATTCCATCAAGGCATTGTCGAGCAGTACTTCATAGGTGCCTCGGATTCCCTGGCGATGATCCACACCTAAAGCAGTGGAGGCATTACCCTGGGGATCCATATCGACCAAGAGCACCTTTAATCCACCGAACCCCAGGGCGGCAGCCAGGTTCACTGCCGTGGTGGTCTTACCAACCCCACCTTTCTGATTGGCGATAACGATGATGCGAGTACGCGAGGGTTTCTTCAGTGTTTCATGTGAAACATTTCCATTCACGTCCTCCATGGGTTCCGGCTCCGCTAGGGGCGGGGTTTCTGGGCCATCGAAGAGTTCTGATCGCGTATGGGAAAACAGGTTCATCACATGCCTTTCATCAAGGGGCTTGTTTATCTTAACCTCAGCGGGTCCATTGAGAAACTTTCAAGGGTATCCACATGGGTCAAGGTCAGTCGGTGATGGCCTTGCGTATCGTCACCACCGTGCCCACAGCGTTGGCGTTGACTGTGGCATTCTCACGTGTACTGTGCGACACAACAGTGATGATCTGAGCTTCCAGATGGCGAGCTGACAGAACCTCGCGGGCGTCTTCGACTTCTTGGGCTGCTTTGTCTCCTTTGATGGCCAAAAGGGGAGCGTGGTCAAGCAGAGGGCCAGCAATGGTGACGAGTTTGGACACTGGGGCCAAGGCACGGCAGGTCACAACATCGGGGGGAACAGGCGGTTGGTAGTCCTCAGCTCGACTCTTGATGATGCGCACTCGTTGATCAAAAGGAAGATCCCCTGGCTCATAGTCTTCTACTGCAGTGATTTCTTTGAGACATAGCTCTAAGAATTTCACTCGCCTTTCTTTGGGTTCCACCAAGGTGACCAGCAGGTCTTTGCGATAAAGCGCCAGTGGGATCCCTGGCAGTCCTGCTCCAGAACCAAGATCAACGACGATCTTGCCCCGATCGATCATGGGCAAAATCGACAAGGAGTTGAGGATATGTCGCTCCCACAGCTTGTCTGTTTCTCGTGGCCCCAAGAGCCCCCACTGCATCCCCTCATGGGCCAGAAGCCGGAGATAAGTCTCCACCTGTTCCAAGCGTGGCAAAGATTCCTTATCCAAGGTATAGACCGCCTCCATGGAGTTCACCAATGCTGGTTGATCATTCAGTGGGGGGAGCTGGGTTAATCACGACGTGGCGCCCACGGCCTTCACCTTCGGAGGCTGAGGTGAGACCTGCCTCAGCAACGGTGTCGTGAACAATTTTCCTCTCGAAAGGATTCATGGCTTCCATGGCCATGGCTTGTCCTGTGTCTTTGACCTCTAAGACAGCAGTAGCCACAATATCTTTCAGTTCTTGGCGACGGCGTTCCCTATGCCCGGAGATGTCGAGGATGAGACGCGAGTGGCGACCCAACTTGGTGAGCACCGCCAGTCGTGCCAGATTCTGCAGGGCCTCAAGAACCTCACCGTTGGGTCCCACTAAAGTATCTCCTTGGGCATCAAAAGAAACATGGGGACGTCCAGCTTCGGTGAAGGTGTCAATGTCACCATCAATGTCAGCAATGTCGAGGAGTTCTTCAAGATAGTCAGCAGCAGTTTCCCCTTCCTCGATCAGAGGATCCATCACCTGGGATTGATCCTCACCGTCAGTGGAGGGGACATCTGTTGGTTCATCCACCACAGTGGTGGAGGCGTCGGGGATATTTTCACTCGCCTCAAGGGCTTCTGGGTTCTCATCGGTCATGCTTGTCACTTCTTTCTTGTTGCACGGGTTTGACGGGTGGGTTGTTGGCGCTGGATTTGTTGGCGCTGAACCCCGGAGGTTGGCACTTGTTGTGTGGAGGATTCGTCGAGGTCGCCTCCCTTGGCTGATCCACTGATCTGGCGGGAGGTTGGTTCATTGCCAGGATTCTTCACTCTCTTGGCTAGTCGAGCAGCAGCGACTTCCTTGGGATCAAGTCCCTTCTTGATCATGCGGTCTTCCCACTCCAGATAGGCCGGTGTTCCTGGTGTGGGATTATTTCGGATGAGCAACCATTGCTGAACTAGGGTCCAGATATTATTAGTCACCCAGTAGACCAGAACACCCACGGCAATCCACAACCCAATGAACAGATACATGATTGGGAACATGTAAAGCATCATTTTCTGTTGTTGAGCCATAGGCCCTTCCATTGCCTCCGGTGGCATGTTCTTACCCATGAGCTGCTTCTGGGTCACAAAGAATAATCCAGTCATCATGAGGATGAGCACAACAGCCATGATCTGTGTGGCTCCAAAATCATTCCAGTTTTCCAACCAGAAATGCCCAGCCAGACGAGCCCCAAACACCTTGGTCTCATAGAGGGACTGGACCAGATCTGGATGTTGAACGAAGAAATATCCCCGAGGAGTGTTCTGCGCTGCGGCGTACAACACCTGATACAAAGCGAAGAACACAGGCATCTGCAACAGCAAGGGGAAGCAGGAGGCCATGGGGTTGACTCCTTCCTGCTTCATCAGTTTCTGCTGTTCAATACCCATTCTCTGACGATCGGCGCCGTACTTTTCTTGTAGGACACGTAACTTGGGTTGGAGCAACTGCATATTGCGCGCTGAGTTGATCTGTTTGACAAACAAGGGAATCAGCAAGGTACGCACGATCACGGTCAGTGTCATGATCGCTAGAGCCCAGGTGACTCCTTGATCGGGACCGGTCACCATCGACCATCCGCGGTAGGCCCACATCAAGATGAAGGAAATCGCAGCATGAAGCGGCGTCATGATGGTGGAGAAGAAATCACCAATACCGGAAAACATCAAGGCCGTCACAGGCACACTCCTTGTTCGGTTGGGCAGGGTTGCCCGGCTTGTTCTTGTTCCCATTCGACAGCTGCTTGAGTTCCTGGAACAGGATCATATCCTCCTAAAGAGAAGGGGTTGCATCTGATGATCCTCCACAGTGTCAAGCCAACACCCTTGATGGCTCCATGGGTTTGAACACTGATCAACGAGTATTCTGAACAGGAGGGGAAATACTTACATCGTGGTGGATACATCGGTGATATCCAGCGACGATAGGCTTTCAGCAGTTGGGTCAGAAGAAAAGTCATGAGGCGATCTCCCGCGCTATCTGATTCCATGCGGATATCATTTCTGCTCGCAGGTTTCCCCCCTGGCGAATAGCTCGCACCACCACCTCGAGGCTGGGTGGTTGCCCCATGAGTTCACCGGCGGTATGGCGAAGGATCCTCTTGGCGCGATTACGCTGGACAGCATGGCCATAAGCTTTGCCAACAATCACTCCAAAACGAGGGTAGTCGGCTTCTTTGGCATGCAAGACGATGGACGACCGATGTATCTTTCGACCGAATTTCATCACCGACTGAAAATCCGCACTTGTGCGCAGCCGAGATTGCTGCGGCAACATGCCCTAGACAGTCAGCTCTGCGCGCCCCTTGGCCCGACGGGCAGACAAGATAGCGCGGCCAGCACGAGTACGCATACGAGTACGGAACCCATGCACCCGAGTTCGACGCCGATTGCTCGGCTGATAGGTACGCTTAGTCATGAGTTGCTCCACAATTCTGCTATCCTGCTGTTTCTCAGCAGGGGATGATCGCCACTGATAGCGACTCAGCTACGATACGCCGAATCTGCCCACAAGGCAAATTACATCATTGATGAGATTGTTCCCTCCTGGTGAAGAAGTGGAGTAATGTTGAGCCCCCTCGTACTGATATAACCGTACACACCATGTGGACAAGTATGTGGATAGCTCGTAGACCAAAGGAGGTTTCGTGAACACACCAGAATCCTCTGAATTACTGCGCCCCATGTGGGATCATCTTCTCGCCAGTGTCGACCAAGGGGCGCGTGCTTTGTTGGTGACCTGCCAACCAGCTGGCTTTGATGGGACGACCATGCATCTTCTGGTCCCCAATGATTTCACCCGCTCGCGCATCGACAATCGGCTCAAAGGCAGGATCCAAGAAATCGCCTCGGCCTACTATGAGACAGATGTCCTGATCGACACGAGTGTGGATGAAACTCTGCCTATTCCCGAACCCACACTCGCCACTGTGACAGAATCCACCCCAGGACCGGATCTGGGATCGCGCCACCATCAAGTTCAAACACTGAATCCTCGTTATACCTTTGAAACCTTCGTGATCGGTCCCTCCAATCGTTTCGCCCATGCCACGGCAACAGCCGTGGCTGAAAGCCCAGGAAAGTCCTATAACCCACTGATGATCTATGGTGAATCAGGGCTAGGAAAAACACATTTGCTTCACTCTATTGGTCACTATATTCACCTCTACCATCCCCATCTGAAGGTAAAATATGTCTCCACTGAGGAAATGACCAACGACTTCATCAACGCTATCGCTGATACACGCACCGTCCATTTCCGCTCGATGTATCGCGAAGTTGATGTTCTGCTCATTGATGACATTCAATTCCTGGAAAAGAAGGTGCAAACCCAAGAAGAGTTCTTTCACACCTTCAACACTCTCCACAACGCCCAAAAACAGATTGTGATGACCTCTGATCGCCCACCAAAGAAACTGGAACTCCTGGAACCTCGTTTGCGTTCACGGTTCGCCTCCGGTCTTCAAGCCGATATTCAACCCGCCGATTTGGAAACAAGGATTGCTATTCTGAGGAAGAAAGCTGCCGCTGAGCGTCTCGATGTTGACACCGGGGTCTTAGAATTCATTGCTGAAAAAAGCCAGTCGTCTATTCGGGAACTGGAGGGTGCTCTCATCAGAGTCACAGCCTATGCTTCCCTCAACAAGCAACCGGTGACATTGTCGATGGCTGAGATTGTCCTCAAAGATCTGATGCCCGATGATGAAGAGCGTACGATCACTCCAGCGACCATCATGTCCACCACAGCTCATTATTTCCATCTCACCAAAGAGGACATCACCGGAAGCAACAGATCAGCTAATGTGGCCCTCGCTCGCCAAGTTGCCATGTATCTTTGTCGGGAAAAAACAGATCTCTCACTGCCGAAGATCGCTGCTTTGTTTGGACGCGATCACACCACCGTGATGCATGCCTACCGAAAGATATCCGACATGATTGTCACTGATCGCGGAATCTTTACTGCCATCCAAGAGATCACCACCCGGTTGACTCAATCCCCCTAGATGCTCCACTGGTGGCGATGCGTCGCTGAGGTGGGTTCTTCATGCCTCCATGTCGACTTATCCACAGATGTGGTGTCCACCTGTGAATAACCCTGGGGGTTAGTGGCCTGCACCTGTGAATAGAGCCGTGAGCTCGATATGGCCATGAAGAAATTCACATTCTATCCACAGTATGCACAGGGTTATCCACAGAAATCCCATGAATGTCATTCAGAGGTTTCTAGCGTCAACAAGGGTTATCCACAGAATTCACAGAGGTGATGACTATGATGAAGAGATAAACAAACAAAGATATTCTTCATCAGCTCCGATCTGTTGTGTGGATAAACCCTTGGTGAGTTGTGTCAGCACTTTATGCACAACAGTAGTCCGCGTGATGTTCTTTCGTGTTCGCAGGTGAGAAAGTGTGTCACCTGTCCTCATAGAGCAGGTAGGATGCTAGGAGCAAGGAGTAACCATGAAGATTCAGATCGACAAAGATATTCTCTCTGAAGCCGTGTCGTGGGCGGCGAGAAGTCTCCCGGTACGCCCGAGCGTGCCCATCCTCGCTGGATTACTCATCAAAGCTGAAGCAGGTTCGGTGACCTTGTCCAGCTATGACTATGAAACATCAGCACAGGTGAGCATTAAAGCGGAGGTTGAAACACCAGGAGTTGTCTTGGTTTCTGGTCGTCTACTGGCTGACATCACCAAGAGTCTTCCTCCGAACAAGGTGACGTTGACCGGCAATGAATATGAGCTGGATGTAGAATGTGGTTCAGCTCGGTTCACCTTGCAGACCTTGCCGGCCACCGATTATCCAGAGATGCCTGCCATGCCTGAATCCTCGGGGTGGATTAGTTCAGAAGAATTCCTCAAAGGTGTCTCTCAAGTCGCCATTGCCGCAGGCAAGGATGAACTTCTTCCCATTTTCACCGGGGTGAAAGTGGAATTGGATGGAGAAAACTTCTCTTTGTTGGGAACTGATCGTTATCGCATGGCTCTCAAAGAGATGACCTGGAATCCAGCTACCACCTCCTTGTCTACTTCTGTTCTTGTTCCGAGCAAGGTCCTGGTTGAAACAGCAAAATCCATGATTACCTCACCGAGAATCACCCTCGCCTTAACAGATGGCTCAACAGGTGAAGGGATTGTGGGGTTCCAAGCAGAAGGAAATGAGGGTGTTCGCCAGATCACCACCCAATTGCTGGATGGAGAATTCCCTCAACTGCGTCACCTCATGAGTGTGGCTGATGATTTGATCGTACGAGCAGACACCACCGATCTCATGGCTGCGGTACGACGAGTGGCCTTGGTGGCTGAAAAGAACACCAGTTTGCGGATGAGAATAGATGCCGACCAGCTCACGTTGGAAGCGTCCCAAGGTGATCAGGCACGAGCAGTGGAAACGGTGACAGCATCCATCACCTCATCAACCGATGAACCGGTGCTCATTGATGCTGGATTCAACCCCCACTATTTGCTGGATGCTCTCCAAGCTCTCGACACCCCCTATGTGCACTTCTCTTTCACTGGTTCAGGAAAACCCTGTCTGTTAATGGGGCTGTCCACCATGGAAGGCGAACCGGTCCAAGATTATCGCCACGTCATCATGTTGATGAGGTTGAACCAATAGGGCTGTGTATCTTTCCTCTTTACATCTGAGCAACTTCCGCTCCTATGAGTTGGTTGATCTCGACCTTGACCCGGGGGTAACAATCCTGGTGGGTTCCAATGGGCACGGGAAAACCAATGTGGTCGAAGCGATTTACTATCTGTCAACCCTGCGATCCCATCGGGTTGCCAGTGACCACCCTCTCATTCGTGATGGTGCACAGGTTGCGACTATTCGAGCCAAGGTGCACGCAGGAATAGGTGATGACCGGGCCCTGAGTTTAGCTATCGATATTAAACAGGGAATGGCCAACAAAGCGGTGTTGGGTGGGTCTGCGGTCAGGCCTCGTGAACTGTTGGGTGCTGTGCGCAGTGTCGTGTTCTCCCCTGAGGACCTCTTTCTTGTGCAAGGTGATCCCGCAGGGCGTCGTGGGTTTCTCGATGACCTGGTCATCAGCAGGTGGCCTCGCCTGTCGGCGGTTAAGATGGAATATGACCGCAGCTTGAAACAAAAAACCGCTTTATTGAAAAACCTCTCTGGACGTAGCCATCGAAGTGTGGGAGCCGGCGCCCGGGAATCATTGCACTGCTGGAATGAAGAAATAGTACGTTCGGGAGCTGAACTGTTGGCAGCTCGGTTGAGAACCTTGGATGAAATCCACTCCATGATCAAGGACAACTATTCCAGGATCGCCCCGACAAGTGCTGTGGCATCGGTGAGGTATCAATCCTCCTGTTTGCCACCAACGTACTCTAGTGATGTTGGCGAACTCACCGCCGTACTGAGAGATGCTCTAGAAACCAGGGGGCAAGAAGAACTCACCCGAGGTGTGTGCCTGGTGGGGCCCCACCGAGATGATCTGGGTTTGTCCTTGGGAGAGCTACCGGCGCGCGGGTATGCCAGCCACGGGGAGTCATGGTCTTTTGCCCTAGCTCTCAAACTAGCAAGCCTGGATCTTTTGCGCAGTGATGGGGTGGAACCCATCTTGATCCTTGATGATGTTTTCGCGGAATTGGATGAGTATCGGCGTTCCACCGTGGTCGAAGCTATCGACACCACAGAACAATCGTTCATCACTGTGGCAGTTCGCCAGGATATTCCCTCGACACTCCAAGGGCGTCAGCTTGCAGTGACACCGGGAACCATCACTGAAACGCCCACCATCCGGGAGACCCCATGAGTGAACAACCCAGCTCACGTCCCCATGATCCCACCGGCACCCAGGTTGCCCAGCGGATCGCTGCCACAGCTCGTGGTGGTGCACCAGTGAAAAGAAAGAAACCGCGATCAGTGCCACCACCGCAGACATGGTCGGGGTCAGGGCCCTCCAGCAGAGACCCTCAAGTTGCCGGTGTTCTGTTGGACTTAGTTCTCACCAAGAGAGGATGGAAGAAGCAGATTTCTGTGGTGGCGCTCATGCCACGGTGGGCAGAATTTGTTGGGGAGGTCAACGCCGCCCACACCCATCCAGAGAAATGGGAATCCGGGGTGCTGACGATTAGAACAGACTCCACCACATGGGCCACCTCGCTCAGGGCGATGGAACCGCAGATTATTGCTCGGCTCAACGACATTCTGGGAGCAAAAACAGTGACCAAGTTGAAGATTATGGGTCCCCAGCCACCCTCGTGGAAGAAAGG
>Ga0082212_10004281_pt1 | contig 19840 bp, 16 predicted proteins | sample TergutNt197P3_FD_71548 | JGI IMG/M metagenome (GOLD analysis project Ga0082212, IMG submission 71548) | Neocapritermes taracua P3 segment gut microbial communities from Petit-Saut dam, French Guiana - Nt197 P3 | ecosystem: Host-associated > Arthropoda: Insects > Digestive system > Gut ... | reverse complement strand
TTTTTCAATTTTCTTATAAACATAAAAATAATTTGCAACACCCAAAATCGCGCAAAAATAAATAAAATATTTTGATTATCAATTATTTATGCGGGTGTTGCAAAAAAAGTGCGGAAAACAGGAAAGAAAATTTGGGGAGACGACAGCTACTACAATGCCCGCAGTATGGATGTTTACATCACAAAACTACGAAAATTATTTGCTTCCGATCCGAATATTCAAATTATTAATGTACACGGTATTGGGTTTAAGTTGGTGATGTAATATCAATTACCTTACTTAAAATTTCGTGCTTTTCTAAAATTGCCCTCAATCTTTCTTTATCGGTATCGGTAATAAATACTTGCCCAAAATGATGTTGCCCTACCATATTTAACAATTGAGCAATACGCAAATTGTCCAATTTGTCGAAAATATCATCTAATAGCAAAATCGGTTTTATCTTTTTTCGGGTGGCAATATAATCGTATTGTGCTAATTTTAAGGCTAATGAAAAAGATTTCTGTTGCCCTTGCGAACCAAAGCGTTTCAAAGGCATCGCATCTATCAAAAATAGAAAATCATCTTTGTGAACCCCAAAATTTGTGTATGCAGAGCGGAAATCATTCGCCTCATTTTCTTGTAACCCTTTTTCAAATTCAAAATCAAAGAGTTGCGATTGATAATGAATAGAAACCGTTTCATTATCGCAGGAAAGTGTTTGATAATAACTTTGAAAATCGGGTAAAATATTTGCGATAAACTCTTTTCGTTTTTCAAAGATGTAGTTTCCTAACGGAATGAGTTGATTGTTATATATTTGCAACAACGACAGATCCGCTTTTTCTCCTGATAGATGTTGCTTTAACAACTGATTGCGTTGCAGCATAATTTTTTGATAAGCGATCAACTGTTGCAAATATTCCTTATCAAATTGCGAAATGCAGATATCGAAAAACTTTCGCCTGGTTTCACTGCCTTCATTAATAATATCGCTATCGTAGGGCGACACCATAATTAAAGGAAAAAGCCCGATATGGTCGCTTAATCGCTGATACTCTTTTTGATTGGCTTTCATAATTTTGCGACCGTTTTTAAAAACGCAGCCTATTTTAGCCGTTTTATTTTCAACAGTTTCAAAAATACCGTTAATGGCAAAAAAATCACAATTAAATCTAACAGAATAAGTATCTTGCGATGAAAAGTAGCTTTTACAAAACGACAAATAGTGAATAGCATCTAACAGATTGGTTTTTCCGCTACCGTTTTGTCCTACAAAGCAATTCACATTTTCGTGAAAATCAAATTCGTTTTCTTCGTAGTTTTTAAAATTAGAAACGTGTAAGTGTTTCAAATACATTATGCAAATTCAATAATGACAAAAATAATGGCAAACACAAACGTAATCGCCAAAATGCCGCGTCCGGTTAAATCGTATTTTAATTTTAACAAATAATAACGCAGTAACAACACATTAGGAATAATGCTAATTAGTATCAGCCGTTGCAAAGTAAAGACATTTCCATCTCTGATGGGTTGAGGCAGAAAAAAGAGAATGAGTTCCAACAATCCGAAAATGAGCGCCGGAATGATTGCGCCAAGCAGCAATCCCATCCAAAAAGAATCTTGACGAAGTTTATCTATCATATTCCATATATTTTAATTGTTCAATTGTTTTGTGTGAAGTCATATCAAAATGGACGGGCATCACCGATACATAGCCGTTGTGGAGCGCCCATTCGCAAGTATCTGTCGCCTCTTTTTCCAAATTTTCCAAATGACCGGCTAACCAGTAGTATTTTCCTCCGAAAGGGTCTTCATGCTCTTCCAAATCTTCGTACCAATAGCCCAACGTTTGTCGTGTAATTTTAATGCCCTTTATTTCTTCAAGTGGTAATTTAGGAATATTAACATTCAAACAAATATGTTTAGTCAATCCATTCTTCAATATTTTTTCAATAATTTGTTTTGCAAACGCTACAGCGGCAGAAAAATCGGCTTTTGGCGAATAGTCTAATAAAGAGAATCCTATGGCGGGTATTCCTTCAAAACTGGCTTCAATGACAGCCGCCATAGTTCCTGAATAGATGATACTTACAGAAGAGTTTGAGCCGTGATTGATACCGGAAAGTACCAAATCAATTTTTCTGTTTCGTAATACTACGCGCTGCCCCAATTTCACGCAATCCACAGAAGTACCGTTGGTTCGGTAGTATGCAACTTCATTTTCGGTTTTATAGTGTTGTACGCGCAGCGGCACATTCATTGTAATGGCGTGCCCCATTCCGGAGCGCGAACCATTAGGGGTAATCACTACTATTTCGCCGAAATCTTGAGCGGCTTCTACTAAAGCTGCCAAACCGCGGGCTTCAAAGCCGTCATCGTTGGTAATTAATATAAGAGGTTTATTGTTCAAAGTTTAAAGTTTAAGGTTTATATTCGTGCTTTTTATGGATATGAATGCCCTATGGGTAAGTGTTTGTATTCGTTATTTATTTTTGGCATATTTGTTCTTTACAATTTGTCTGCAAAAATATATTTTTCCCATAAGGTATCCCTGTTCATAAAAAATGGATATAACTATTTGAATCATAATTAACTAATAAAATTTTTAATAAATTTTCAACTTTTGTATCACATACACTAAAAAAGATATATATTCGCAGCCTCTGTAAACTCGGGTAGAATGAGTAAACGTTGGATAATTAAAGATCAACCTGAACAGGCTGTTATTGAAGATTTTGCTATTAAATTAAAAATCGAAAAACCGCTTGTTGCTCTATTATTAAACCGTGGCATTAGTACCATGGAAGCGGCTACAGATTTTTTTAGTCCGGATATTAACAAACTCCACGACCCTTTTTTAATGAAAAATATGGATGTTGCAGTGGAACGATTATCGCAAGCCATCATTAATAATGAAAAAATATTGGTTTATGGTGATTATGATGTGGATGGTACCACCGCCGTCGCCCTCGTGTATTCTTTTTTAGGCGAAATTATTGGTACTGATCATAAACAATTTATTGAATACTATATTCCGGATAGATATAAAGAAGGTTACGGAATTTCCGATCAAGGTATTGAATATTGCCGAAACAATAATTTTAAACTCTTAATCTCTTTGGATTGCGGCATAAAAGCTAATGATAAAGTAGATTTAGCCAACAGCTTCGGAATTGACGTCATTATTTGCGACCACCACCTGGAAGGTGAAGTTTTACCCAATGCCGTAGCCATTCTTGACCCTAAATGCTCGCAATGCGGATATCCTTACAAAGAACTCTCCGGCTGTGGAGTAGGATTGAAACTGATTCAAGGCTATTGCCAAAAATTTGATCTTCCCGACCAACTATGGCTCTCAAAATTGGATCTCGTGGCAATCAGTATAGCCTCCGATATTGTGGCTATTACCGGCGAAAATAGAATATTAGCCTATTATGGTTTAATGATTATCAACCGCTTCCCGCGTATGGGCGTAAAATCTATTATTGAACAATCCGGTATCAAAATTCAGTATCCTCCCAAAGAAAATACCATCTTCTCCCGCCAAATCCAAATTTCAGATTTGGTTTTTTTTGTCGGACCTCGTATTAATGCAGCCGGTCGTATCAATACCGGACGCGAATCCGTGAAACTCCTCATCTGCGAAGATGAAGATAAATCAATGGACATCGGAAAAAATATTAACTCTCATAACGATACACGAAGAGAATTAGATAAAAAAGCCACTGAAGAAGCCATTAACATTGTGTTGGCTAATGAAGAATTTAAACATCGTAAAAGCATCGTATTATATAACTCTAAATGGAATAAAGGAATCATCGGAATAGTCGCTTCAAGATTAGTGGAAGAGTTTTACAAACCTGTAATTGTAATTACGGATTCCCCTGACGGATTAATTACCGGTTCCGCTCGATCAATTAAAGAATTTAATATTTATAATGGAATTGATCATTGCTCCGATTTATTGGAACATTTTGGCGGACACAAATACGCTGCGGGGTTATCTTTAAAAAAAGAAAATTTGGAGGCATTTACAGAACGATTTGAACAATATGTATGCCAAAATATTAATGATGAAGGATTTATTCCTGAAATTGAAGTAGATATGGAACTTGATTTAGAAGAAATATCTAACAACTTCGTGAATAACTTGAAGCGTTTTGCTCCATTCGGACCTGAAAATATGGCGCCCGTATTTATCTCAAAATCTGTTGTAGAAGAAGGTAACGGAAAAATAGTTGGAGACAAACATCTTAAAATGAGACTGCTGTATCGTAATAAATCCAGCCAACCCATTGATGCTATTGCCTTTAATCAAAAACAACATTTCGATTATATTTCAAATCAAAAAGATTTCGATATTTTATATCATGTTGAGGAAAATACATGGAACAATATTACTAATATTCAACTGAATATTAAAGATATTAGAATAAACTTGTAAAAATATAACTTTCAATTCCTCTTTACTCATTCCATACATTTTTCTATTTTTATTTTTCATTATATCTAAAACATAATCAATTTAAAAACAATATCTTATGAAAAAACTCCTCCTTATTTTTGCTGCTGCTATCTTATTGACAGGCTGCTCTAACGAACAAAAATTCCAAATTTCAGGTACTCTAACCGATTTCGGCAACCCTGACGAAACTATGATGCTCTACCTCAAAACAAGAAATGCAGATGATGTGTTAATTAACATTGATTCAACTTTTTTGGGAAAAGACGGCGCATTTGTTTTAAAAGGAAAATCGTCCGTAACAGATCTGTATCTGATTACCGATAAAGATAATATTTTCGTACTACGCTTTTTTGTTGATCCCGGTAAAAATATTACGATTAACGGAAGCGCTGCCGAGTTTCAAAATATTTCCATTGAAGGCTCTGAAACACAATCGCTTTATAATGAACATCTATCATCATTAACCTCTATCTATGATCAGCAGGAGATGCTTCAGCAGGAGTTTTATAATTATTTTTACGATACATCAATACCGGAAAATGAATTAGAAAAAATTCAGGAAGAATTAGGCATGGCGTATCAGCAATTAGAAGATGAAATAGAAATTATTAAACTTGAATTTATTAAAACACACTCAAATCATATTGTAGCCGCCTATTTGGTGTATAGAAATACGAACTCGCTTAGCGAAGTTGAAGAAATTGAAAAACAACTGCAATTATTGGATCCTGCGCTGAATAATAAATTTATTAAGTTAACCAAAGAGCGTATTGAAAAACTTAAACTGAAAATAGTGGGCGCCATACTGCCGACTATTGAACTGCCAGATGCCGATGGCAATATCATCTCAACAGAATCTTTGCGGGGTAAATTTGTATTGATTGATTTTTGGGCAAGTTGGTGCGGTCCTTGCGTGCGAGAAATTCCAAACTTAAAAAAAGCATACGCCGAATATCACGAAAAAGGTTTTGAAATTTACAGTATTTCGTTAGATACCGACAAAGAAGCATGGGTGAACGCCAAGGCAAAATATGAATTAAACTGGATTCATGTTTCTGATTTGAAAGGTTTTGAATCGCCTGCTGCCAAACAATTAGCCGTAAGTTATGTGCCGCATCTGTTTTTATTAGACCCTACAGGACTCATTCTTGCGGTGGATTTAAGAGAGGAAGCCTTAGCCAATAAGTTAGCAGAAGTAATTCGATGAACAAAAAAGAGATCATTAGGCAACTGCTTCAAGAAAACATTGTTTTGGCTACCGGTTGCACTGAGCCGGTGGCGGTGGCGCTGTGTGTAGCCAAAGCCAAAGAGTTGTTGGAAGAACCGCCGGTAAAAGTGGAGCTGATGTTAAGCAAAAACATTATCAAAAATGCGATGGGCGTGGGAATCCCCGGAACAGGTATGATTGGACTGCCCATTGCCATTAGCTTGGGCGTAGTGTGCGGCGAAAGCAAAAAAGGATTAGACTTGTTAAACAATGTAAAAGAACACGTTGAAACCGCAAAACAATGGATGGAAAATCACACCATTGATATTCAACCGGCGCAACAAGCCGAAAAATTATACATAGAATGTCGTATCTATGGCGAGGAAAATACTGCCGTAGCCATTATCGCTTACAACCACCTGAATTTCATTCATCTGCAAAAAAATAACGACATTCTATATCATCTTGAATTGGAAAATGAGGTAAATCATCAAGAAGAAATTGAGATATATATTACGGCAAAAGATGTGTATCAATATGCCGTAGAAGCGCCGTTGGAAGAGATTATTTGGGTAATTGACACGGTAATTGTTAATGTTCATGTTTCTGAAATTGGGATGCGCGGCAATTATGGATTGCAATTAGGCAAAATTCTGTATCATGATGAAAAGAAATCGCTGAGAAAGCGGGTCATTGCAAAAACCTGCGCGGCTTCCGATGCACGAATGGAGGGAGCAGATGCACCCGTGTACTCTAACAGCGGCAGCGGAAATCAAGGTATTACATGCACCATTCCGGTATATGAATTTGGAAAAGAATTGAATTGCAGCCTCGAACAAATAAGCAGAGCGCTTATTTTAAGCAACTTGATGAATATTTTTCTGAAACAGCATACCGGCAGACTCAGCGGCTTATGTGGTATTGTAAATGCCTCTATCGGTGTTGCTTGCGGACTTGTTTACCTGCAAGGCGGCGATTTTAAGCAAATTAGTTATGCTATTAAAAACATGATTAACACCATTACAGGAATGGTTTGCGACGGCGCAAAACCCTCCTGCGCCTTAAAAATTTCCACAGGACTTAATGCGGCATTCGACTGCTCCACTATCGCGATGCGAGGCATAGTGGTAAATGAAACAGACGGATTAAGCGAGGAGAGTTTAGATAGAAGTATTTGCAGCTTGGGCAAAATCGGACGCTACGGCATGGACGCCACCGACGACCTTACATTGGAAATTATGATGAGCAAGGTGTATTGCAGCAGCAGGTATTGAATAATTATCCTTTCTTTGCAACTGCGTAAAAAAGCACAATTAATAATAGTTTTTACCACTAATTATGGATATTAGCACAAAATGAAAAAATACATCCCCAACTTCCTTACCTGTTGCAACGCCTTTGTAGGCGCGTTATCGGTCGTATCTGCTTTTAAAGGTTTCTTTGAAATTGCCGCACTGCTCATACTTTGCGCTGCTTTCTTTGATTTCCTTGACGGATTTGCAGCGCGTCTTTTAAATGTAAAATCTTCTATTGGAGCCGATTTAGATTCATTGGCAGATGTGATATCATTTGGACTTGCGCCTGCCTCCATTCTTTTTATTTGGATGGAGTTTTGTTTTAACAATCTTGTTCCTGCACTACAGTTTTTTCCACTCACCCTACTCCCCTATTTTGCCTTTATCATTGTGCCTTTTTCGGCTTATCGCTTAGCAAAGTTCAATAATGACGAGCGGCAACAGACTGAATTTTACGGACTGCCCACGCCCGCAAACGCTTTCTTTATAGCATTTTTGCCCTTTGCCGCAGATAAATTACCGCTGTTGGATAATTTTTGGGTATTGCTGGGAATAACGCTCATTTTCTCCATTCTCCTCGTTTTAGAATTCCCCATGTTTTCTTTAAAATTTATAGACTATAGCTTTAATTTTAATTGGATACGCTATATTTTCTTGCTGCTATCGGTAATCCTGTTGGTAGTGTTTCAACTGGCGGCATTCCCCATTATCATTGTAATGTATATCCTCGTTTCTTTGATAAAATTTGGATTCACGAAAATTTTTCAACAATGATCATTCGTTCAATAGCATTATTTTGCGGCTCTGCCGAAGGAACACAGCATCAATATAGAGAATTGGCTGCTTCTTTTGGGCAAATGTGTGCAAACAAACAAATTACCTTGTACTACGGCGGCGCAGCGCTGGGCTTGATGAAAGCCGCCGCAGATGCCTGCCGTACCGCCAACGGAAAAGTGATTGGTATTGCCCCCTCGTTTTTCTCCAACTCTACCGTAATTGACACTACGCTGGAAGAACTTTACTTGGTAAATTCTATGAGCGAAAGAAAGCAAATGATGGAACGTGACGCCGATGCCTTTGTGGCGCTACCCGGATCTTACGGCACTATGGACGAGTTTTTTGAAGTACTTACAGACGCACAACTCGGACTACACCATAAACCCGTAGCCTTGTTGAATGCTTTCGGATACTACACACCACTTATTCAACAACTTAAAATATTCCAAAAAGAAGGCTTCCTGCGTGATTTTCATTTTGAATTATTGATAATAGCCTCAACCTTAGTAGAACTGTTTGACAAATTGGAATATTACGAAAACTCTAACGACCGGCACTGGTTGGATAAAATTAAGAAATGACAAAGCATCCTAATAAACAAAAAAACTATTTTTGCCTCTTTTTTATACCTAAATAAATGAAAAACACTGATTTTACGACAATAGCCAAGCACGTTCTTCAATCGGAGGCAGATGCCATTTTGCGTTTGCAAGATTTTATTAATGAAGATTTTGTAAAAGCATTGCATCTCATTAAAGATGCACCCGGACGTTTAATTGTTACCGGCATTGGAAAAAGCGCCATTATTGGACAGAAAATTGTGGCAACCCTCAATTCCACAGGCACTCCGGCAATTTTTATGCACGCCGCCGAGGCTATTCACGGCGACTTGGGCGTAATTCAACCCGAAGACGTTATTTTGTGTATCTCAAAAAGCGGCAATACGCCGGAAATATCTGTGCTAATTCCATTTTTCAAACAACAAGGCAACAAGTTTATCGCATTGGTGGGCAATGTTAATTCATTTTTGGCAAAAGAAGCCGATGTAACACTCAACTGTTCGGTAGAACGCGAAGCGTGTCCTAACAATTTGGCGCCTACATGCAGTTCTACGGCACAATTAGCCATGGGCGATGCATTGGCAAGTTGTTTGATTGAATTGCGAGGGTTTACTCCTGAAGATTTTGCCAAGTATCACCCAGGCGGAATTTTGGGAAAACGCTTATATATTAAAGTACAAGACCTTTACAAATTCAACGAAATTCCAATGGTTTCCCCCGAAGCCCCTATGGCGGAAGTCGTGTTGGAAATTTCGGGCAAACGCTTGGGCGTTACAGCTGTAATGGAAAACGGCAAATTGGTAGGCGCCATTACCGATGGCGACTTGCGTAGAATGCTCCAAAAAAATCCCGACTACACGCACTTGCGTGCTAAAGACGTGATGACACAGCACCCCAGAACTATCACCGAAAATATTTTAGCCGTAGAAGCCTTAGAAATCATGAAGTTAAAGAACATTACCAATCTCTTTGTGGTAGATAATTTGGAAAGATATCTGGGCGTACTGCATATACACGATATTATTAAAGAGGGAATTGCGTAAAAAAATAAACTAACCTTAAACCTTTAACCTTTAACCTTTAATCTTTAACCATTATGCCCTCCTTCTCCCACCTCCACGTTCACACCGAGTACTCCATTTTAGATGGGCTTGCCAAAATTAAAAAACTGATTCAAAAAGCCTACGATGACGGGCAGCGTGCAATGGCAATTACCGACCACGGTAATATGTACGGCGTGTTTGAATTTGTGAGCGAAGTAGAAAAATTTAACAAAACTATTGAAAATAAAGAGGATAAATTTAAAGCGATTGTGGGCTGCGAAGTGTATGTGGCGCAACGCACCCGCTTTGATAAAGATAAAACGATGAAAGAAGATCGCGGCGGTCGCCACTTAATTCTTTTGGCAAAAAACTGGACCGGCTACCGAAACCTCTCTCGTATGGTAACACTTTCGTTTACTGAAGGTTCATATTATACCCCGCGAGTGGATATGGAACTGCTTGAAAAATACTCGGATGGGCTTATTGCCTGCTCCGCTTGCCTCGGCGGGGAGGTCGCCAAAACAATTATGGCTGATAATCCAATGGATAATAACGGTACTTTTTCAGAATTTTTAAATTTGGATAAGGCTATTAAAGTGGTTGAAAAATATAAAAAGATTTTTGGAAACGACTATTACTTGGAGATGCAACACAATGGGCATAAAGTGCAACTTTTAGTAAATAAAGCCATTAAACAACTTTCTCAAATTTGCGGTGTTCCCGTTATCGCTACGAATGATGTGCATTATGTGGAAGCAGAAGATTATGAAGCACACCGTTTGTTAATTTGCATCAATACCGGAAAAAAAGTGCAAGATGCCGATGCTTCTATGCAAGATGCCGATACCGACATGGGCATGGCCTACACCGGACAAGAGTATTTGAGAACTACCCAAGAGATGATGGAATGTTTTGCAGAAACGCCCGAAGCGATTGAAAATACTCAAAAATTAATTGCCAAAATTGAGCCCATCAAGTTGAAAATGGATGTGTTGTTGCCAAAATTTCCGGTTCCGGAAGGATTTAAAGATGAGTATCAATTTTTAGAACATTTGGTGTTTGAAGGTGCTAATACAAGATGGAGTATTTTAACGGATGAAATTATAGAACGTATTCAATTTGAGTTGGAAACGGTGAAAAAGATGGGGTTCCCCGGTTATTTTCTCATTGTTTGGGATTTTATTAAAGAGGGCAGAAAAATGGGCATTCGTTTTGGTCCGGGGCGGGGATCTGCCGCCGGCTCCATATTGGCTTATTGCTTGAATATCACAAACATTGACCCCATAAAATATCATCTGCTTTTTGAACGCTTTTTAAATCCCGATAGAATCTCATTACCCGATATGGATATTGATATTGACGACTCCGGGCGCGATAAGGTAATTGAGTATGTAATTGATAAATATGGCTCAGAAAAAGTTGCTCAAGTGGTAACATTCGGAACGATGGCTGCCCGCGCTTCTATTAAAGATTGTGCGCGTGTTTTGCAACTGCCGCTGCAAAAAAGTGTTCAACTTACCGAATGGGTGCCCGGAAGACCCGGAATTACGATTGAAGAAGCCTACAAAGAGGTGCCCGAACTCAGAAAAGAGTTAGAATCCGGCGAAGAATTAGTAAAGAAAACTCTGCGATTTGCACAAGAATTGGAAGGTACGGTGCGGCAAACAGGCGTACACGCTTGCGCCGTAATTATCGGAAAAGAGGAATTGATTGCGCAAATTCCATTGTGCGTGTTGAAAAACAGTGAAATACCCGTAACCCAATTTGAAGGAAACTGGGTAGAAGAGGCGGGGTTGCTTAAAATGGATTTCTTGGGACTTAAAACCCTCAATATTATAAGTAGCACATTAACAAATATTAAGAAACGTTTTAATATAGATATTGATATTGACGCTATTCCCTTAGATGATGAAAAAACGTACCAACTTTTAGGTCAGGGGGATACTACCGGAGTTTTTCAGTTAGAAAGCGCCGGAATGCGCAAATATTTAGTTGACCTCAAGCCGGAACGTTTTGAAGATGTGATTGCTATGGTTGCCTTGTATAGACCGGGTCCTATGGATAAAATTCCATCATTCATTAACAGAAAACAGGGAAGAGAAAAAATTGTGTATGAAATTCCTGAAATGGAAAAGTATTTGAATGATACTTACGGTATTACCATTTATCAAGAACAGGTAATGTTACTTTCGCAACTGTTGGCGGGTTTTACCGGCGGGCAGGCAGACACGCTTCGTAAAGCAATGGGTAAGAAGATTATGAAAGTGATGAACGATATGGAAAAAGAGTTTTTGTTTGGCGCCGACCAAAAAGGACACGATACCGAAGTTTTGAAGAAGATTTGGAAAGAATGGGTGGAGTTTGCCAAATATGCGTTCAACAAATCGCACGCCACCTGCTACGCGCTTATAGCCTATCAAACGGCTTATCTTAAAGCGCATTACTCGGCTGAGTTTTTGGCGGCAAACCTTACCAACAACCTTGATAAGATGGATAATATCAAGAAGTTTATTGAAGATGCGCTGCAAATGGGAATCCGGATTTTGCCACCGGATATTAATGAATCTGATGTGGAATTTATTGTAAACCAAGAGGGTGATATTCGTTTTGGACTGGCGGCGCTCAAAGGCATCGGCAGTACTGCTATTGGTTCTATTGTGGAAGAAAGGGAACAAAACGGAAAATTTGAAACGATTTTTGACTTTGTGAAACGCTTTAATTCCAAAATTTGCAACAAGAAAAATCTGGAATCGTTGGTGTATGGCGGCGCTTTTGACACCCTGCCCGGCGTGCACCGCGCCAAGTTTTTTCACGTTGAAAAAGATGAAAAAATAAACTTTTTAGAAAAACTGTTGCTTTGGGCGGCACGCGAGCAAAATCCGTCTGCGCAGCAACAAACCTCTATTTTTGACGCAGATCCTGATATGCAGGAAGAAGCGCTGCCGCAACTGCCTGATTGTGAAAGGTGGAACCCAATTCAACAAATGCGTTATGAAAAAGAGATTGCCGGTTTTTATATTTCAGGACATCCGTTAGATAATTATAAAAACATTATTAACAATTTTTGTAACACCAATCTTGATCTATTACAAAGTGAAAAAGAAAAAGAAAAATATTTTGCCAAAACAGCCAAATTTGTAGGCGTAGTTTCTGCTGTGCAACAAGGCATTACAAAAAATAATAAAGACTACGGAAGAGTTACTTTTGAAGATGAATCCGGCTCTTTTGAATGGCCGCTATTTTCGGAAGATTATACTAAGTATCGACATCTTTTTGATGTTGGCAAACAGTTGTTTGTAACTGCCCGCACTAACGAGCGCCCCAGAAAAGACCCTACGGCGCCAAGACAATTAGATTTAAAACCCATCCATATTTTTTATTTGGATGAAGCGTTTGAAAAACTGTGCAAACAGGTGCGGGTTGTGATTAACATTAAGGATGTTAACGGCAAAATTGCCTACTTGCTAAAAGAAGCCATTGAAAAATCGAAAGGTAATACTTCGTTAGAAATCAGGATTATGGAAACCAATAATGTTTTTAATTCCGATTTTTCAAATTATCATTACAAAATAAATCCGGAGGTTTTCATAAAAAACCTGAATCTTCCGGTAGAGTATAAGGTAGAATTGCTGTAAAATTTGTGATTACTCTTTCACAACTTTTTTCATAACAGTTCCTTTATCCGTTGTTATTCGCACAAAATAGATACCTGCCGATAACTCTGAAATATCAATTATATTTAAGATATGAGATTGGGGATATGAGATTTGGGACATTTTTCTGCCATAAATATCAAACACTTCCACATTTTCAATTTTCCATTCTCCATTCTCAATTATTTCCTGAATTAAATTCAGGACTCCTGTAGTTGGATTGGGATATATTTGAATCGTTTGATTACTCTTTTCATCAATTTTTATCAATGACTTAAATACAACATTGATAGTTGCATCTTCCCGAACATCTGAAATCGTGTAACTATCTCCGCCTGTTTGAGTAACAGCGTCGTTTATGCTCCAATAGTCAACTTCATAATAGTCATCCGGTATGGCTGTAAATGTAATATCATCTCCACAATTAACAGTTTGAACAGTACTTGGCCATATACTTCCATTGCTTTCTATAGAAGGCGTAATGTTGAATGGGAGCATTACGAGATTGAAATCTTGCCAAACAGGTGCAGCAACATAAGCATATTCAGTACATTGCAAAACATGAAGATCTATATGAGGTAAGAGCAATGGGGGAAATGCCGTTGCAGGTGCTACCGGCGGGATTTCCCAATACACTGTTACATCAGTCAAACTGCTGCAACCGGCAAAAGCCCACTCGCCTATTGTGGTAACTTCGTTGGGAATGATGATATTCGTAATGTGATCTGCTACATCTTTCCACGGTACATCTGCTTCCGATTCCCAGTCCATCATTGCTCCTGTGCCGCTAATGGTAAGTGCACCTTTTGTGAATGTGGCAGTTACGTCAGCAGGAGTAGGGAAGCCTATCTCCCAAGCGGTGTTTGCGTTATACAAAAAATTCACCATCGGATCTCCAATGATAGACATCCCATAATGCCAAGAGATAATGTCTTTTTGGTGTGTATTCCCATACGTAGTGATCCACCATAGTTTTAATGCTTCTCCTATGGATTTGCCTTGTCCTAACGGAATATAAAACTTATTAAAACTTAGCATAGAGCCTGTTTTCGTACTTCCAACAGCAACCAAAGCCGAATTATTGGGATTATAGGCATGAACACCTCCTAAAAAACCTCGATATGAGTTGGGAGAAACTTCTGTCCAGTTACAAGCGCTGCAACAAAATAAATTATAGCCGATAGCCTCATTCGGGATATTAAATATTGTATTTGAATAGAATCCTCCGCCTGACATTTGTAAATATTCATGAGACGCGTGACAGGAAAGATGTATAAATTCGTATCTGTCGTTTTGCAAACGGCTTATATAATCTTGTCTTCCAAAACAGGCATCTTCTCCATAAGCAATTTTATCATAATTGGAATTTCCATACACATGCCTAATATCTGTTTTAAAATCAGAATACATAGCCCAATCGTGATCTGTGTAGGTAAGTCCGAATTTTTGATTTACTTGTGTAACGCCAATCCAAAAATTGTGATTTTTATCTAAATAATGCTCTAATCCGGTTACTTCCGACCAAAGCGTTCCCATATTTGCCGTAGATATTCTTCCCACAAAAATTTCAGGTTTAATATCTCCTATGTGCATATCAAAAATATCGTTTCCATCGGTGTCCATCCATTCTCCGTCAAGATCCATAAAATATAAATCGCAGGGCCACACCGCATATCCGTATTCATCAAAATCGTCTTCCATTTCGTACCATGCCACATCAATATCGCCTATTAAAACAGCGCCGTCTAAATTTTCCTGATGATCCAATATTAGATTTTTTATATCCATATAATTGCCGCCCGTTACAGTTTCCATAATAACCTCACAACCATATACCTGATGAATATCGTTGGCATATCGTGTAATTTTTGCCGACAGTGGCTCAAACATTTCCGAAGTAACGATAACAAGAATTTTAGCAACGTCTCTGTTCGCTTTTGGATTTTCTTTTAAAGTTAACACTTGTGAATGCAAAAACGGAGTCCGTAAACGTGAGGCTTGATAGTTTGCATAAATCTCGCGCGTATCCCCTTGCAGTTGAACATCTGTCGCAAACATACGGGCTAACTCGGAACGATCATTTTCTGTCAATGTTTGTCCTGTTGCTTTGTTTATAAACGCACAAACGCATAAAGCCATAAAAAATAAAATCGAAAATTTTCTCATATTTAATTTTTGTTAAATTGTTTTATAATCAACGGCAAAAGTATATTAAAAATTTTCTTTACATACCCCCAAATTTAGGGTTTTTTAAAATGTAGTGCCATAGAATTATTTAGCCATATTAAATCCTATTGTTTTTCTTTGTGTCGTTGCAGCAAACTCTTTTTCGTGCTGGTTGTAAACCGCTGCAAGCGTCATCGGCGAAGCAATGGTGGATGAAAAGCCCAATTTATTCGACAATGCTTGCGCTTTGGGAGTTTCCAATTCTGCAAATTCGTACTTGGCAATCAACCTCCCTTTGCGGGTCAAGGCGCTATCTACTCGCGAAATATCAGTATTAAAGGAACAGATGATTTGAATATTGAGACAGTCGCTCAGTAGTCCGTCGGCAAGATTCAACAATGCCGAAACCGACGATGAGCCTCCACAATTACGGTCAATGATGATATTCTCCGCATCTTCAATAACAAAAACAGAATTAGGGTGATTCATCAACACATTCATCAGCGCCGGATCGGTAATCGCCGCCGCCATGTTAGGCGGAAGAAAAATGACAGGTTTTTGAATTTTGGTAATCAGGTAGCGGATATAGGTTGTTTTTCCTGTCCCGGGTTTACCGTGCAGCAGAACCAAACCCTTGTCGTTCTTCTTCTGAAGCCGGTTCAAGATAGTTTGGTGCACCGATAAAAAGTCTCCGTTGTAGTTTTCCTCAATCAAAAATCGTGGTTTTGAAATATTCATCCTTCGGGTTTCTAAGCTACCGGCATCCGATACAAGCAGCCCAATATATTTTTTGCTGTTCTTTCTTTTAAATTTTCTGATTTCGTTTACAACTTTGTCAACCAATAGATTATCGGTTTTTTTGTACAGTAGTAAAACATTGCTCCATTCTTGATATCTATTCAAAGAAATGAGCAGGTCGTCGAACAAAAAATAAGATATACACTCATCAACATCGTTTTTTCTATGATATTCTCTTGAAAAACAGCTGTCTGTAATTTCACTACTATATGTCTGAATAATCCACTCATGTGCTTTTTTGCAATTAATCCCATTTATATCAATTTGATTAGGAATTCTTCCAAAATGTGCTATATACAACATTCTTCGATGAGGCGCCCAAGAATGACGATCATCAAAAATACTCGCAACATTCATCATATTGGTAATTTCCAAATCGGAGTGTGACGCAGGCGACAAATTTTCTATTTTGTGCGCATCGGCGGAAGAATCTTCTTTAATTTTGTTTTTGTTCATTTTTATTACATTTTGAATTACGGAGCAAAAATACAGAAGGGGTGCGCCAAAGTATGGCGTGGTTAATATTTTTTTAGCACGCAAATGACGCGGATTTAACGGATGACCGCAGATTTTTTCGAACAAATTATTAATTCTTAATACCTCTCCAGCGCCGCCCTGTAATTTTCCTGTATCTCTTCCGCAAACCATTTTGGCTCTATCACTTTTACATCTTTTCCATAAGATAAAACCTCCATCTTAAAATCATGCGTAAGATAAATATTCAAGCTGATGCGCAGTTCCTTATCGTTGTCAATCAGAATTTGTTGCGTTTCGTGTAAGGGTAACGACTTGATATATTTTCCATGAAAGGGATCGAAGGATAACACCGTTCTTTGCGGTTTTTCATCGCTGGTAATAATTATGCCAAAGCAATGTTGCAACATATTGCGGAGATCGAAATTGTTATCTTCGGTGAAATGTTCTTTAGAAATTTCTAACGCCGAAAGACGGTCTAAGGCATAGATTTTCGTGCGTTTATCATAGTCATCCCGCGCCACCAAATACCAGCGATACTTAAATTCTTTCAGCGCCAACGGATGAACGGTTCTATTTTCAGCATGATCTTTGTAGTATTTCTGATAAGAAAAGGAGATTTGCAAACGGTTTTTAATCGCATGAAGCAAACCATAGAGATGTTCGGTTCCTTGCGATTGCCTGCTTTCCAAATAGATATGCTCTTTTGTTCGCTCATTCACTTTCAAAGCGTGATACACATCAAAGGCTTCAAAAAAACGATCGTAATATTTTGGATTAAGTTCATCGTCAATGTAATACATTTTTTTTGAACGATCAAATTTAATAATAATGTTGTAAACTTCGGCAATATCCTCAACATCACGCTGAAAGGTGCGCACTGAGATATTGAAGTCGTCGTCTAATGTTGATTCTCGCGACAGATAATCTGCAATTTCTTTAAACGTTGCGCCTTGTGTTCTACGCAACTTGTTAATTATTAGGTGGTGTCGGGTGGTGGTTTGGCGTTGGGACATGGGAATTAAAAGATTTACGATTTTAGATTTACGATTTTAGATTTATGGTATGATTTTTAAGGCGATGGCGGCGCAGGCTTCGGCATCGTCAAGGGCATGGTGGTGGTTTGTTAAATTGTATCCACAGTATGCTGCCACAGTATGCAGTTGATGATTGGGCAGTAAATTTCCAAATACTCTTCGCGAGGCATTGCAGGTGCAATGAAATTCATAATCGGGATAATCCATTTGATACAAACGGAATACCTCTTGCAAACATCCTTCGTCAAAGGAACTATTATGCGCCACTAACGGTAAGCCGGCAATTCTCATCTCAATTTCCTTCCATACATGAGGAAAGATGGGGGCATCTATAGTATCCTCAGCGGTCAATCCGTGAATTTTCGTAAAACGCCACCAATACCATTCCGGCTCCGGATGGATAAGACGGTAATTTTTTTCTGTAATTATTCCATTGCGAACAATCACCACGCCCACACTACATACGCTTGAGCGGTGGTGGTTGGCGATTTCAAAGTCTATGGCGGCGAAATTTAGCATTTGGTTTTTTAGGGTTAATCAGGGCACAAAAATATAATATAAATACGCCAAAGTATGTCGTAGGCAAAAATAATATTTGAATTAAAAACAAAAAAATATTTTTGCAGTGTAATTAAAATGCTGTAATTATTATGAAGTTCCGTTGTTCCTTGTTTTTTCTATGTATATTTTTTTTATGGAGTAATCATGTAAACGCTCAAGATAACACTAAAGAATATGAAGATACGCTTGCCAACTGTTTCAAAGCGCTTACGCACTATGAACAATTAAACGATAAAAGGCAAATTTGTGATGTTTCTATAAAAATATCAGGTATATATGCCGATATGGGCAACTTTGTGCAAGCAGAAAAATATGCCAACAAATCATTGCCATTGGCGTTAGAATTGAACGATTCTTTGTATTTGGCTCAATCATATAATAAATTAATGAGAATAAAAAATGCCCAAGAAAAATGTGATGAATGTTTGAAGTATGCCGAACAATGTATCGCTCTGTTCAATGCTACCAAAGACTATCCTATATTGCTGTGTGCCAAGAATACGATGGCGTACATTTATGTAAAAAAAGAGCAGTATGCCAAAGCGCTTGAAATTGCCAAAGAGGCGCTTGAAATTAGTGAAAAAGAAGCATTGGAAGAATATATTATTGAAAGTAAATGGGTAATGATTTTTATTTATCATTTGTCCGGGCAGTTACATCTTGCGGAACAGTATGCTTTAGATGTATTGAATGGTATTGATTCTAATGATTATCGCTTGTCGTCTATTTATAAATTACTTGTGCAGATTTATGCACAACAAGGAGACTATTCAAAATTGACTGAAAATCTTGAGATTATGCTGGCTACATTAAACAGAGAAAATAACCAGTTGTTGGCATCTGCTTTAATGGAAATAGAATTAAAATATGAAACCGATAAAAAAGAACTTAAAATAACTGCACTTGAAGAAGAAAAACGATTGATGATCTGGCTTGTTTTTGCAGGCGGCGGCGTTTTGTTGCTAATGATTGCAGCCGCGTTGTTGCTGTGGCGATGGGCTGTGCAGAAAAAACGGATTTCGGAGCAGCAGATAAAACAACTGCAACAGGAGAAACAACTTATTGCTACACAATCTATTCTTGATGGAGAGTTGCAGGAACGCACGCGCCTTGCCGGCGACCTGCACGACGGATTGGGCAGTATGCTCACCGGCATTAAACTCAACCTTGAATTGATGAAAAAAGTCGTGTCTTTCAATGCAGAAGAAGAAAAATATTTCAACAATGCTATGAAAATTTTGAATGATTCGATGACCGATATGCGCCGCGTAGCACACCACCTGATGCCGAGTGCATTGAGCCAATCCGGATTGAAAGCCGCACTTAAAGATTTTTGTGAACATTTTGATATTATTGAATTTGAATGGTTTGGAAGCGAGGAGCGTCTTAGTGACCGAAAAAAGGAAGTAATTATATACTACATCATTCACGAATTGGTAAACAATGCACTAAAACATTCCGAAGCCACAAAAATTATGCTCAACGTGATGCGTGATGACGATTATATTGCTATCACCGTTTGCGATAACGGCTGTGGTTTCAACAAGGATATACCCTATCAGGGAATGGGGTTGCAAAATATCCGAGAACGCGTCTCCGCTTATAACGGGCGATACGAAATAGTAACAAAAATTGGAGAAGGAACGGAGGTAAATGTGGAGTTGAGAGTTGAGAGTTGAGAGTTGAGAGTTGAGAGTGGAGAGTGGAGAGTGGAGAGTGGAGAGTGGAGAGTGGAGAGTGGAGAGTGGAGAGTGGAGAGTGGAGAGTGGAGAGTGGAGAGTGGAGAGTGGAGAGTGGAGAGTGGAGAGTGGAGAGTGGA
>Ga0082212_10004280_pt1 | contig 19843 bp, 12 predicted proteins | sample TergutNt197P3_FD_71548 | JGI IMG/M metagenome (GOLD analysis project Ga0082212, IMG submission 71548) | Neocapritermes taracua P3 segment gut microbial communities from Petit-Saut dam, French Guiana - Nt197 P3 | ecosystem: Host-associated > Arthropoda: Insects > Digestive system > Gut ... | reverse complement strand
CTCGAGCACCGCGCGTATGCGGGCGACCCCGAAGCGGAAGCCGTTCACGTAGCCGCCGTCGCGCAATGTGCAGTCCAGTATGCTGACTTTCATAGTGTTATCTCTCCTTTTGCTATGCGTTCCCCGATCACCGAGCGCACGCGCTCCAGGTCGTGCGCCGTGTCCACCGACAGCGTCTCGGCCTCTATCGCGACGAACCTGACCTTCCTGCCGTTCTCCAGGAAGCGGTACTCGTCGATGTCCTCGATGGCCTCCACCCTGCCCCGGGGGGTCTCGGCGCAGAACTCCAGGGCGGGCTTCGAGAAGCACTGTATCCCCACGAACTTGTAGTAGTCGAACTTGGCGGAGGCCTTCGGGTAGGGTATCGGCGACCTCGCCAGGTACATGCCGAAGCCCTGGGCGTCGGTGACGACCTTTATCCGCGCGATGTCGGACACCTCCACGGGCCTCCTTATCACCGTCATGGCGTTGGCCGCATAGAAGCTGCCCGGGTCGATGCCTTGGGGGACGAGCGCGGCGACGTAGCCCGGCCTCATCAGCGGCTCGTCGCCGTTCACGTTCACGTAGAAGTCGGCGTCGACCGCCTGGCAGAACTCGGCGAGGCGGTCGAGGTGGGTGGGGTGGCCCTTCGAGGTCATCACGTGCCTGATGCCGTACTCCCCGCAGGCCTGCGCCACGCGTTCGTCGTCGAGGGCCACGTAGACCTCGTCCACCCCCTCGACCTGGCTCAGCTGGCGGTGCACCCACCAGACCATGGGCCTGCCGCAGATGTCGGCGAGCGGCTTTCCGGGGAAGCGCGTGCTCGCAAAGCGGGCGGGTATGACGCCTACCACCCTCATGGCCGCCCTCCCTCCCCCTCGATTATTCCCCTCAGGTATTGTGCGGCTTCCTCGACGCTGCGCCCGTAGCGGAAGGGGCGGTCGCTTTGGTTGTCGAAGAGGCAGTACCTGAGCATCCGGGCGGTGTGGCGCACGAAGGCCTGCCTCTGCCCCTCGGTGAGGCCGCGGCCCAGCGCCTCTCTGACGGCCGGCTCGACGGCGTCCATGGTGAAGGCCTCGTAGGCGCAGCCCTTGCCCCTGAGCGTCGTGTAGCCGAGTGTGAGCGCGGGCTTTCCCCGGATGAGGGCGGTGTAGGCCAGGCTGGTTGTTATCACGACCACCAGGTCGGCCATGTCCACCAGTTCGTTGACGTTGCCCTCCCCGGCGAAGATCACGTTTTCGGGGCGTCCGGCCGGCTCGTAGCGTGTCGTAAGGGGGTGGGGCCTGTAGGCGAGGTTCCAGCCGTTCTCCCCGGCAAGCACGGCCAAGCTCAGCATTGCCCGGTGCGACGAGTCGAACAGCGGCGAGTAGAGCTCCCGCGAGTCGCCGGTCATCGGGTAGATGCCGTTCTCGACGTCGAAGTCCCCGGCAAAGAGGACGGTAGGCCTGCCCCGGTCGAGCCGTGCCAGCGCATCTGCCGGGCCCGCGCCCAGGGCTTGGGGGTAGCGGTTCGCGCCGGACCGGCGCAGGTAGGCTATAACCCCCTCTGCGCGCCTCGCCTCCCCGTCGGTGACCGGCAGCGTCGCGAACCACCCGGGCTCGCGGGCGGCCCGGCTCCCGCCGAAGAGGCCCACCCCGTCGATAGCGACCGTGCCGGGATACTCGCCCGACTCCATGTAGGCCACCGGTATGCCCATGCCCCGGGCTATGGCCCCGATGATGCAGCCCTTGGCCTGATGCTGGTTCCACACGAGCACCAGGCGCGGCGCGAGGCGCCGGAGCGCACACTCGTAGTAGCGCACCACCTCGCAGGCGAAGAACTCGGGGTAGCCCCGGCCCATCCTGGGGTAGGACTTGCGGATCCGCTCAAGCACGACCCCGCCGACCCTCCCGTCGCTGCGCGCCTGCCTCAGGAACGCACCCCCGTACGTGAAGGCCGCGCTGCCGGGGCATCGGCCCCTCTCAAGCGGGTGCGGGACCGGGTACACGGGGAAGCCGAGCCTGTCCTGCACCTCCCGGGTTGTGAGGTAGGCCCAGCCGCAGTCCGGCATGGCGTTGCTTATTGCGCTCACGGCCCTGTAGGCGTCGGGGTGCATGCCCTCCACGAGGAGCACGCCGCGGCGGGGGGCGAGCTCGTCGGCCCCGAGCCTCTCCAGCCCCTCGTCCACCTGTGCGCGGACACCGTCGAGCACCCGGTTGCTCTCGGACCGCGCCACGGAGTAGTAGAGCCTGCGGGCCTGCGCCCAGGCATGACGGGCCTGCGGGCCGACGTGCAGCCTCTCGGCGGCAAGGCGGCAGGCCTCCTTGGCCCCCCGCTTGGGCGGGGGCCTGTCACCCTGTGCGGACGCTATTGCCATGGGTAGGCTATCTTCCTGCATCTCCCTAAGAGTCTCCTTCGGTTGAATCCCCTGGTGGGGTGCGAGTTTCACGACTAATCCCCGGCTTCGCGCCGCCTGGGCGCCCCCAGGTGCCGCCAGGGCCCAAAAAGTGTTACCTTTTCCCTGTAAGGCCTGGTGGGCGGGCCGAAAGGGGGTTCGGGGCGCCGAGTGCCAAAACCTATACTTTTTGGCACTGGCCAAAGGGTGTTGAAACAGGGATGTAGGCTTCGGAAATCCGTAATCTCTCAAAAATATGAGTAAATTACCTTTAAATATGCGCCTTCGTGCATAAATCCTGCCATTCGGCCAGATGTTGACACTTCCGCACGGCTGAGAGCTTCCCGGGCGAAGGGAAGTTTGCCTCGAAAAAACTCATCGTCTCGGAAACCGAATGGAGGATTACCACGGATGCGTAGGGATGAGCAGGGACAAGTAGGAAGGGTCACCAAACATGGGATTTTGTTTCAGTTTGTTATTTGCACCCTGGCCTGTGCTATGATTTTCGATTCAGGCGGCAGACGTGTTGGCCCATGCCGGACGGCCGACCATCTGGTGCGAGAACACATATGAAAGCAAGGCGGGATGACGACGACCACTTTGAGCAACAGCAGGGCCCAGCGCAACTGGTTCATTATCACCTCTTTGGTAACCAAGGATTTCAAGCTGAAGTACCGCCGCAGCGTGCTGGGCGTGTTCTGGTCGGTCTTGAACCCCCTGCTCATGATGATTGTCCTTGCCACCGTTTTCAGCTACCTCTTTGAGAGGTTCGAGCTTGAGAACTTCCCGCTCTACCTCATCTTGGGGCAGACCCTCTACTCCTTCATGAGCGAGGCCACCCAAGGCTCGATGGTCTCGATCATCCAGTCCGCGCCTCTGGTCAAGAAGATCCGTATCGAAAAGATGCTCTTCCCCGTCTCGAAGGTGCTGTTCAGCCTCTTGAACTTCACGATATCGCTCATCGCGGTCACGGCGGTCATGCTCTTCTTCAAGGTCGTCCCCACCTTCAACCTCCTGTTCCTCCCCTTGCTCCTGGCCTACGTCTTCGTATTCAGCCTCGGCCTGGGCCTGCTCCTTTCCACCCTGTCGGTCTTCTTCCGAGACGTCGTCCATATCTGGAGCGTCGTCACCATGGCCTGGATGTATGCAACGCCCATCATTTACCCGGTCGAGCTTTTGCGCCCCTGGATGATGGATGCCATGCAGTTCAACCCGATGTACCACTACGTCACCTACTTCCGCGAGATAGTCCTTTGGGGGACCACGCCGGGGCTTGCCGAGAACCTCCTGTGCCTGATGTTCGCGCTGGTCACCTTCGCCGTGGGGATGCTGGTCTTCCGCAGGAACGAGAAGAGGTTCATCCTCTATGTCTAAGGCCGTGAACACCTTTGCCCTCGGCCACGACGAAAGGCCCGAGACCGACGACCACCGCGAGATCATGGTCAAGGTCGACGGGGTCTCGATGGTCTTCAACATGGCCTCCGAACAGCTGAACAGCCTGAAGGAGTATGCCATCAAGCTCGCCCGCCGCGAGCTGTTCTTCACGGGCTTCAAGGCCCTGGACAACATATCCTTCGAGGTGAAGAAGGGCGACGTCTTCGGCATCGTCGGCACGAACGGCTCCGGCAAGAGCACGCTTTTGAAGATCATCGCCGGGGTGCTTGAGCCGAGCGAGGGCAGCTGCGAGATACGCGGGAACATCGCCCCGCTCATAGAGCTCGGCGCCGGCTTCGACGAGGAGCTGACCGCACGGGAGAACATCTACCTCAACGGGGCCTTGCTGGGATACTCGAAGAAGTTCATCGACGAGAACTTCGACGACATCGTGGCCTTCGCAGAGATCGAGGTGTTCTTGGACATGCCGCTCAAGAACTACTCCTCCGGCATGGTGGCGCGGATTGCCTTCGCGGTCGCAACCGTCATCGTCCCGGACATCCTGATAGTCGACGAGGTGCTTTCCGTCGGCGACTTCATGTTCCAGAAGAAGTGCGAGGAACGCATCAACGAGTTGATCGAGACCCATGGCGTGACGGTCCTCATCGTGTCGCACAGCAACGAGCAGATAGAGAGGCTGTGCAACAAGGTCATCTGGATAGAGCGGGGCAACGCCCGGAAAATGGGGGCCGCTACAGAGATCTGCGAAACCTACCGCGCCCTTGGCGGCAGGGTCGGCACCGCCGAGTCGGAGGCCCGCGTGATAGCGGCCATCAACGACAAGGCGGACATCCCCGACGATGCCTACACGATGGTCGCCGGGGACGACTTCTGCAACACTGCCGCACGGGCCGGCGCGCTCATCTGGAAGGATACGAAGTTCGACACCGTCGCCATCGCCTGTGGCACCACCCACATCAACACCATCCTGGCAAACGGGATAGCGGGCGCCTATAACGCGCCGGTCTTCCCGACCAAGATCAACCGGATATCCGACTCCTTGAGCGACCTGCTCGCGGTCCACCGACCGAAAAGGATCCTCTTCTTCGACTGCGGGTCACATGCGACAAGCGCGCTCGACCGGCTGCGGAAGCTCGAATGGAAGCCCGAGATCGTCGACTTCTCCAATAACGGCAAGGTCTTCGACCTGGCGAAGGAGGTATTCGCCTATGGGAAGGAACGCGGGCTGTGGAAAAGGAGCGCGGTGGTCGTCGACTTCGCCGACAATGCCGAGTCGATGGCTGCGGCCCCTTACGTCTATCGGGAGAAATGCCCGGTCTTCTCGTCCTCGGAGGCCATCCCCCTAGACCCGCACGAGCTCCTTGAGATACTGGTTTCTGCGGGGATAGAAAAAGTGACGATCTTCGGGAACAGCGTGCCGGAGGAAGTCGAAAGACAGTGCCGTGAGCACGGCATCGAGGTCGCCCGCCAGGCCTCAAAGCCCCTTTTCCAGTCCTGCATCGACATCTGCGAATGGCTTTTGACTGCCCGCACAGGCGGAAAAGGGGACCTCTGCGTCGCCTCCATGTCGATAGGCCTGTGGCCCGACGCCCTTGCCTGCGGGGCCTGGGCCGCGCACAGAAACGGGGCGCTGCTCCTGCAAGACCCGACCGACCTTGACAGCGTCGCGGCCTGCCTCGACTTCGTCTCACGCCACAAGAAAGACATAGGCCGCCTGGTGTTCTTCGGCGGCGACCAGAACCTCGGCAACCTCGACCGGAAGCTCCTCTACAAGGCGCTCATGTAAGGGTCGAAAAACCCGAAGATTGCGGGTCACGCCCGCAATGACGAGGGGCGGCCTGGGTGACAAACGGTCCGTCCCCTTGTCGCCTTGCGGGTCACGCCCGCAATGACGAGGGGCGGCTGACGGCAGGCAGAAGACGCATTCTAGGCCTTCAGGAGGTCCTTGATCATCAAGGCGATGCGCTCGCCGTAGCCTTCGCCAGGCACCGCCCATTTGCCGTTGAGGGCTTCGAGCGTCGGTGCCGAGCCCTTTGGCACGAGGTCGAAGCGCGTGTCGGCGAGGGGGTATTTGAGGTCGGAGGCCTTGAGCCCCTTCACCGCATAGGCCTTGAGGTGCTGGACTTGGGCCCGCGTGCCCCGCCGCACGTCCTTGAAGACCTCGCCTTTTACCGGCACCCCCTTGTCGTCGACGATCGCGTTCGTCGCGCCGAGCCCCCCGAAGTTGCACTGCCAGGCCTTCACCGCGCCGCCGAACTGCAACCACCCGGTCTCATACATCATCTGGCAGAACAGCACCTCGGGCCGCACGCCTTCCGCAACCGCCTCCTCGTAGACGATGCGGCAGAAGTCCTGCAGGGTTGCCGCGCCCTTCGACTTGTATTCCGACGCAGGGTACCTGTTGCCCGTGGCCTGGTACCTCCGGACCATCTGTGCGATCGAGGTCTGCGCGGCGCCCATGATTGGCGTGGTAACGGGCTTCTGCCGGAAGGCCCCGCTCGTGAACCCCGGGGCCGCGCCGCCCTTGGCAACCAACTTTACCTGGAGCGCTTCTAAGCGGTAGCTATAGCCTGCCGTGCCGGAGCTCTGCCCGTTCTTCGCCCAGCCGAGCCAGCCGAAGTTCTGCGCGTGCACCCGGTAGTAGATGTCGAAGCGGTTGGCCATCTCGCCGGTGAGCCGTATCTGGATGGCCTCCAGGCGCAGCGAGCGGCCCGTCGTGCCGCTCACGGCTCCGTTGGACTTCCAGCCCTGCCAGCCGATGTTCTGGACGTGGGCGTTGTATTGGACCTCCCCGGCGTACTGGGGGCTGGCAAGGGATATCCGCACTCCCTCGATTCTCAAGGACCGGCCGGTCGTGCCTGCCGTCGCGCCGTCGGCCACCGGGTTTTGCCAGCCGATGTTCTGCACGTGCATCTGGTATTGCACGAAGCTCTTCTGTCGGAAGGCCCCGCCCGTGCTTCCCGGGGCCCTGCCGCCCTTCGCCACGAGCTTCACCTGCAGGGCCTCCATGCGATAGCCGTAGCCTGCCGTTCCCGCGCTCTCGCCGTTCTTCGCCCAGCCGAGCCAGCCGAAGTTCTGCGCGTGCACCCGGTAGTAGATGTCGTAGGTCGCCGCCTTGCTGCCGGTGAGGCGGATGTTCAAGGCCTCGGTGCGCAAGGCCCTGCCGGTGGTGCCCGAGAGGGTGCCGTCACGGACCCATCCCTGCCAGCCGAGGTTTTGGACGTGGGTGCGGTACTCGACAGAGCCGCCCAGCGCCGAACCGGAAAACCTGATGTTCAAGGCCTCGATCGAGCGTGCCTTGCCCGTGGTGCCGGCCGTGCCGCCGTCCTTGACCCAGTTTTGCCAGCCTATGGCGGCCACATGGGCGCGGTAGTCGATGGAATGGGAGAGCGCCGTCAGCTCAAGCTCAAAGGACGTGGGCTCGTCGCCTTCTGCCAAGGCCCCGCCGTCGGCCTCCGGTGTCCCTGAATCCCCCAAGGCCTCCGGCAGCCCGGGCGATTCCGGCCCCGGCAGCTCCGGCAGCCCGGGCAGCTCTTGCCCCGGCCCCGGCAGCCCCGGCTCAAAAGCCTCGGCACCCTGGCCGTCCCCGGCATCGCTCCCTGCGCCCCCGGCAGCGTCCTCGCCGAGCGCGTCACCGGCAGCGTCAGCGCCCCCGGCGGCATCCGGGACATCAGGGCAGCCGTCGTCGGGCCATGCCTCGTGCTCGAAGGCCTGCCCGGAGGCCGGCCGCTCGTCCGCAGCCTCGCCGCCCCAGGCGGCCGTGCCCGCCACGGGCACGAGCGAGCAACACAGCACCAGCCCGAGAAACAGCCTGCACAGCCGTGCCTGCATAGGCCCCCTTCCCACCTGCCGGCAGCCTAGGACCTTAAAAGCGCTTTGACCATGGAGTGGATGTATTGGCCGTAACCGGTCCCCGGCACCGCCCATTTCCCGTTGAGGTTCTCAAGCAGCGGCGCAGAGCCCTTCGCCACCAGGTGGAAGCGCGTGTCAACGAGCGGGTATTTGAGGTCGGCGGGTGTGAGCCCCTTCACCGCATAGGCCTTGAGGTGCTGGACTTGGGCCCGCGTGCCTTGCCGCACGTCCTTGAAGACCTCGCCTTTCACGAGGATGCCCTTGTTGTCGACTATCTCGTTCGTCGCGCCGAGCCCCCCGAAGTTGCACTGCCAGGCCTTCACCGCGCCGCCGAACTGCAGCCACCCGGTCTCTTGCATCATCTGGCAGAACAGCACCTCGGGCCGCACGCCTTCCGCAACCGCCTCCTCGTAGACGATGCGGCAGAAGTCCTGCAGGGTCGCCGCGCCCTTCGGCGCGTATTCCGAGGCGGGATAGCGGTAGCCCACAGCCTGGTACCTCCGGACCATCTGGTCTATAGAGGCCTGGGCAGGACCCATGATGGACGTGTCGTCGATGCCCATGGCCGTCACGCCCGGGCCCTTCTGCTGGAAGGTTGCGCTCGTGGACCCCGGGGCGGCACCGCCCTTGGCAACCAGCTTTATCTGCAGGGCCTCAAGGCGGTAGCTGTAGCCCGCCGTGCCGGAGCTCTGCCCGTTCTTCGCCCAGCCGAGCCAGCCGAAGCTCTGCGCGTGCACCCGGTAGTAGACGTCGTACCTGCTTTCCATCTCGCCGGTGAGGCGTATCTGGATGGCTTCCAGGCGCAGCGCGCGCCCGGAGGTGCCGCTCATGGCGCCGTTCTCCTTCCAGCCCTGCCAGCCGATGTTCTGGACGTGGGAGTTGTACTGGATGTTCCCTGCGTAGGGTTTGTTCGGCAGGCTTATCCTGACCCCTTCGATCCGCAAGGACCGGCCGGTCGTGCCTGCCGTCGCGCCGTCTTTCACCGGGTTTTGCCAGCCGATGTTCTGGACGTGCATCTGGTACTGCACGCTTGCGGGGGCGGGGCTCGCCGAAACGGTGGCCGTCTTTTCCTGGTAGGGGGTCGCGGTCGGGCCGGGGGCAGCGCCGCCCTTGGCAACCAGCTTAATCTGCAGGGCCTCAAGGCGGTAGCTGTAGCCCGCCGTGCCGGAGCTCTGCCCGTTCTTCGCCCAGCCGAGCCAGCCGAAGCTCTGCGCGTGCACCCGGTAGTAGACGTCGTACCTGCTTTCCATCTCGCCGGTGAGGCGTATCTGGATGGCTTCCAGGCGCAGCGCGCGCCCGGAGGTGCCGCTCATGGCGCCGTTCTCCTTCCAGCCCTGCCAGCCGATGTTCTGGACGTGGGAGTTGTACTGGATGTTCCCTGCGTAGGGTTTGTTCGGCAGGCTTATCCTGACCCCTTCGATCCGCAAGGACCGGCCGGTCGTGCCTGCCGTCGCGCCGTCCTTCACCGGGTTTTGCCAGCCGATGTTCTGGACGTGCATCTGGTACTGCACGCTTGCGGGGGCGGGGCTCGCCGAAACGGTGCCCGCCTTGTCCCGGTAGGGGGCCGCGGTCGGGCCGGGGGCGGCAGCGCCTTTCGCTACCACCGCCACCTCGTAGGCCTCGGCGTTGTAGCTGTAGCCGACCGTGCCGGCAGATGCGCCGTTCTTCGCCCAGCCGAGCCATCCGACATTGGCCGAATGAACGCGGTAGTAGACGTCGTACTTGTTCGCCATGTCGCCGGTGAGGCGTATCTGGACGGCCTGGATGGTCCTCGACTGGCCCGTGGTGCCGGCCAGCTGCCCGGAATCCTTCCAACCCTGCCAGCCGACGCCGGTGACGTAGGCGTTGTACTGGATCAAGCCGGTCGTGCCCTGGTTCTGCAGCTGGATGTCGATCCCCTCGATGCCCTTGCCCTTCCCCGTGGTCCCTGAGACCTTCTGGTCATAGACATAGGCCTGCCAGCTGAGCTTCGCGACAAAGGCCCGGTACTTCACCGTGGCGACCTTCTGTGCCGCCTTGTGGGTGGCCAGGCTGTACTGCTGCGCGATGCCCGTGGCGTCGGCAACCCCCAGCTTGTTGAGGAAGGCCTTGTCCTTGAGCTTCGAGGCGTCGCTGGCGTTGTCGATGAAGGCATGCTCGATGATGATGCCGGGGATGCCCGCCCGTCGGCTGGCGTTGATGACCGTGTAGTAGTCCGCAAGGCTGCCGTCGGGGTATTTCTCCCTGGAGGTGTTGTCCCGCGTCTTGATGCCCCGGTTCGCCAGGCCGAGGCTGGTTATCTGCGCGAGTATCTTCTGCCCCAGCTGGGTTCCTGTGGTGGCGGTCTGCCTGTTGTAGCTCGCGTTGTTCGGCACCCAGACCTCCGCGCCCCTGGCAGCGCCCGTCCCCGACGCGTTGTTGTGGATGCTTATGAAGACGTCTGCCCCGGCGGCGACCGCCCGGTTGACGCGGTCTTGCAGGCCGGGGTTCTCGTTCTCGCCGCGTGTCAGGACCGGGCTGACCCCCGTGTAGGCCAAAAGCTCGTTGTAACATGCGTTCGCTATCTGCCAGTTCAGGTTCTTCTCTTGCAGGCCATGGCCGGACGCGCCGGGGTCGTTGGCCCCATGCCCGGGGTCCAAGGCCACGATGAGGTATTCCTCGCGGGCGGCAGAAGGGGCCGCGTGGGCCTGCTGGGGGGCGAAAAGCGCGGCCAGCGGGCCGAGCAGCGAAAGGCCTGCGACAGCCAGGGCGCCCGGCTGCGGCTGCGGCAGGAGCGCCGGAGTGTCGGCGTAGGCTGCAAGCGACTCTTCCGCCTCGATGTTGTAGATGCCCTCGGCGTCGGCTATCAGGAGGGCCTCCTCGACGCTCTCGGCTGCAATGAACGACCCTTCGTCCGTGATGGCGAAGGCAGAGACATCCCCCTCCTCGGTCGGGAGCTCTGCCACCACGTCGGCGACCTCCTGGGTCACCACGTCGAAGAAGTAGCCGCCGCCCTCCGCCTCGACTGCCGTCAAGAAGTCGGCGCGGTACACCCCCTCGAAGCCTTTGACGCTGTAGGCTATCTCGGCCAGGCGGTACCCGGTCGCGGCCTCGGGCCCGTTGAAGGACATCGTGAACAGTGCCGCATTCCCTGCCGTCGCCGCAGCGGGGTAGGCCTTGGCCGCCCCCGTGTTCGTCTTCGTGAACGTTATCTTCGCCTCGGTGACGACGGCGGCCTCGTCGATGAGGCCGAACACGATATTCTGTTCCTGGCCAAGGACGAGAACCGTTTCCTCGAAGTACACGTACTCGATGACCTCGGCCGCATCCACGCTGATGCCTGTGCTTCGCGCGTCGCCCGCGTCGCCCTCGTCGCCCTCGTCGGGATCCTGGGATTCCTGGGGGGATTCCTGTAAAGCAAGAGCGGAGGCGGGCCCCGGCTCCCCGTCGTCAGAAACGATACCTTCTGCTTCTGCTCCCCCCTCGCCCTGGTCGCGGGTCAGGCCCTCGGCGGGCCCGGAGGGGTCGGTGCCTTCAACAGGGACGGGCTCATGCCCCTGGCCGTCCAGGGTGCCGTCCGGGCTGCTTTCCGATGCGTCTTCCAGACCGGCGGCCGGATTGATGGCCGGGTCGGCGGCCAAGCCGATGGCCGGGTCGATGCCCAGGCCGCCCTCGTGGGCAGAGGCAAAGCCGATGGGAAGCAGGGTCACTACCAATATGCCCGACAGGGCTACCAGCAGGGTTTTTCTGAGCCGCACGGGCTTTCTGAGGTTACGCATTGAGTGCCACCTTCGTTGTTCTCGAAAAAGAGCCTAACACACAGCATGCTTTCAGCACTACACACCTGTCCAACATCACTCCAACTCCTTACGAAGCGAAGCCAACATTAATCCGAGCCCGATACGCCCGGCCCACCCCTCCGTTTTCCAAGTAAACCTAAATTCCCCGTGTTTACTACCACCCGAGTCATTCAAAAGCGAGGCCGTAAGAACGTTTGAGATGCATTCGGCCGCTTCTCACCTCTAAGCACTATAGCAGAACAGCGGGTGATTTCAAAACTGTTATTGAACAAAACACCTTTGAATCACACAGGCTTATGCATGTCGATGCCGTTTTATTCCCTCTTTGAAAAGCCTGCTGAAAAAAGTATTCCTTTATCGAGAATATTGCGTTTTTTGCCAGGGTGCCTGCGTCTTTGGAAAATATGGAGTATTTATGGAGAGAGCTCGCCGATTTCGCCGAGCCGCGGGTTCTATGGGGATTGCTCGCCGAGCTCGGCAAGGCACGGGTTCGCCCGGTCCTTCTCGCTGAGGATGTAGGCGACGTCGAGGCCGGGCCACGCGATGCCGATCTCAGGGTCGCTCCACAAAAGCCCGCCCTCGTCTGCGGGGCGGTACACGTCGTCGCACTTGTAGGCGAACTCGGCCGTATCCGACAGCACGAGGAAGCCGTGGGCGAAGCCCCGGGGGATGAAGAACTGCCGGCGGTTGTCGGCGCTGAGCACCACGCCCTCCCACCTGCCATAGGTCGGGCTTCCCCGACGCAGGTCGACGGCGACGTCGAAGACCTCGCCCGACACGACGCGCACGAGCTTGGCCTGGGGGCTCTCGACCTGGAAGTGGAGGCCGCGCAGGACGCCCTTGCACGAGGCGGACTGGTTGTCCTGGACGAAGGCGGCATCGATGCCGCCCGCGAGGAAGTCGGGGCGCTTGTAGGTCTCCATGAAGTAGCCGCGCGCATCGCCGAAGCTCCGCACGTCGATAACCTTCAGACCCGCTATCGAGGTGTCGGTGAAGGTGAAGTTGCCGGAGACGATGGGGGCGGTTGCGGCGGCGGGGGCTGCCGGGGCGGGGGCGGTGCCGGCGGTGCCGGGGGCGCCTGCGGCGGCGGGGGCTGCCGGGGCGCCTGCGGTGCCGACGGCGGCTGGGGCAGCGACGGCGGCTGGGGCAGCCGTGGCATTCGGAGCACCAGCAGCGCCTGCGGCACCCGCAGCGGCCGGCGCCGTCACGAGCAGGCCTCCTGCGTGCGGCCCTCGTACATGTCCCGGTAGTAGTCCTGGTAGGCGCCGCTCGTCACGCGGGCGACCCATTCCTCGTTGTCGAGGTACCAGCGGATGGTCCGCACGATGCCGGACTCGAAGGGGGTCTCAGGGCACCATCCCAGGTCGGCCTTGATCTTGTCGGGCGCGATGCCGTAGCGCCGGTCGTGGCCCTTGCGGTCGGCCACGTACTCGATGAGCCCTTCGTTGATGGCGGAATCGCCGGTCGCCGCGGATACCTGGCTGATGACGGACTTCACGATGAAGATGTTGGGATGTTCGTTGTGGCCGCCGATGTTGTACACCTCGCCGGGCACTCCCCCATCGATGACCAGGTCTATCGCCTTGCAGTGGTCCTCGACGTAGAGCCAGTCGCGCACATTCTTGCCGTCGCCGTAGACGGGCAGCCCCTTGTGCTGCACGGCGTTGTTGACCATGAGCGGGATGAGCTTTTCCGGGAACTGGAAGGGCCCGTAGTTGTTGGAGCAGCGCGTGATGTTGACGGGGAGCCGGTAGGTGTCGCCATAGGCGCTCACGAACAGGTCGGCGGCCGCCTTGCTTGCCGAATAGGGGCTGTGGGGGGCAAGCGGGGTGTTCTCGCGGAAGAAGGCCTCCGGGTCGTCTAAGGGCAGGGAGCCGTAGACCTCGTCGGTCGAGACCTGCAAGAACTTGTGGGCGCCGAAGTCGTCCTCGCCGCGCTGCCACGCCGCACGGGCGGCGTTGAGCAGGGTCACCGTGCCCATCACGTTCGTCTGCGCGAAGACCCCCGGGTCGGTGATCGAGCGGTCGACGTGCGACTCAGCCGCGAAGTTCACCACGTAGTCGGGCTCATGCCGGGCGAAGAGTCCCGCCATCGCCTGGGCGTCGCAGATGTCGGCCTGCACGAAGAGGTGGCGGTCGTCGCCCTCGATGCCCTTCAGGTTCTCCAAGTTGCCCGCGTACGTGAGCTTGTCAACGTTGACGATGCGGATGTCCCTTTGCTTTTGGAGCATGTACAAGACGAAGTTCGAGCCGATGAACCCGGCGCCGCCGGTTACCAGGTAGGTCTTCATGGGGGTCAGTCTCCTATTCCTTGTCCGGGGGGTCTCCCCGATGTCCCGGGAGGTTTTCCAGGTAGTCGGCCAGGGCGTCTTGCCAGGTGCGCATCTCGTCGCCGATGGTGTCCTCAAGGCGCTTGTTACGCAGCGACGAAAAGGTCGGGCGCTTTGCCGGGCGAGGGAAGTCCGCGGTCGCACAGGGGGTCTTCTCGCAGGGGATCCCCGCGCCGTCCACGATGGCGCAGGCGAACTCGAACCAGCTGCAGGTGCCCTTGTTCGTGGCGTGGTAGGTGCCGAAATCCTCTGTCTCGGCGATACGCAGTATCTCGTAGGCGAGGTCGTTTGCCGAGGTCGGGTTGCCGCGCTGGTCGTCGACCACCCTGATGGCGCCCCTGTCGCGCGCGAGGGCCATGATGGTCTTCACGAAGTTCTTGCCCACATAGCCGTAGAGCCAGGCCGTCCGGACGATGAAATGGCGCGGGTTCGCCGCCGCGACCAGGAGCTCGCCCGCGAGCTTCGTGCGCCCGTAGGCGCTTTGCGGGCCGGTCGGGTCGCCCTCCACACGCTCCGCCGCCTCGTCGCCGGAGAACACGTAGTCGGTCGAGACGTGGACTATCTTCGCCCCCTGCCGGGCGGCGGCGCGGGCGAGGTTTTCCGCGCCCTGGGCGTTGATGCGGTATGCCGCATCCTCCTGTTCCTCGCAGCCGTCGACGTTGGTCATCGCGGCACAGTTGATGACGAGGTCGAAGGCGCCTGCGGCGACAAGGCGCTCGACCGCCGAGGCGTCGGTGATGTCGAGGGCGGCGACGTCGGTCTTGGTGACCTCTGCGCCCCGGTAGGCCGCAGGGATGGGGCCGATCTCGCCGACACCCTGCTCCAGCAGGCGGGTTAGCTCGTGCCCCAGCTGCCCACCCGCGCCGCAGATCAGTATCCTCATGGCCGTGCCTCCCCCTCTTCCGCCGCGGCCGCCGCCCCTGCGGCGGGTGTCCCTGCGGCAGGCGTCCCTGCGGCGGGCGTCCCTGCGGCGGGCGCCCCGCAGCCGCCTTCGCCGCGCCGGCTCACAGGCTGTGCCCCCGCTGCGCCGTCAGTATCCTGTTCGTGGCGACCTTCCGCAGATGGTCCCCATAGGGCGACTTGCCGTAGCGCTTCGCGCAGGCCAGCAGCCTCTCATTGTCTATCCACCCGTTCAGGTAGGCAATCTCCTCGATCACCGATATCGACAGCCCCTGGCTCTTCTCGATGACGCGGACGAACTCGCCGGCCTTGAACAGGGAGTCCATAGTGCCCGTGTCGAGCCAGGCGTAACCCAGCCCCAGCGTCACGACGTCGAGCGTGCCTTCTTCCAGGTATAAACGGTTGAGGTCGGTTATCTCCAGCTCGCCCCGCTTCGACGGCCTTACCTGCTTCGCAAGCTCGCAGACGCGGTTGTCGTAGAAGTAAAGCCCGGTGACCGCGTAGTTGCTCTTCGGCTGCTTCGGCTTCTCCTCTATGGAGATCGCGTTGAAGGCCTCGTCGAACTCCACCACGCCGTAGCGCTCGGGGTCGTCGACGTAGTAGCCGAATACGGTGGCGCCGCCGGACCCCTCGGCCGCAGCGACGGCCTGCTTCAAGTGGCGTGCCAGGCCGTTGCCGTAGAAGATGTTGTCGCCCAGCACGAGCGCACAGGGGCTTCCGGCGACGAAGTCCTCGCCTATGAGGAAGGCCTGCGCCAGGCCGTCGGGCGAGGGCTGCTCGGCATAGGAGAGGCTTACCCCGTAGTCGCTGCCGTCTGCCAGCAGCCGCTGGAAGTTGGGCAGGTCGTCCGGGGTCGATATGATCAGGATGTCCCTGATACCCGCCATCATGAGGACCGACAGCGGGTAGAAGATCATCGGCTTGTCGTACACCGGGAGAAGCTGCTTGGAGGTCACCGTCGTCAAAGGATACAGCCGCGTGCCCGACCCCCCTGCCAAAACAATGCCTTTCATCTGCCTCCTTGGAAACCACCCGGACGCGCAAAGCCGCCCGAGACTATTCAAACAACCCCCGTATTATAAAGAACCCGCCCCCGCACGGCCCGCCAAAACCCCTTCGCCCATAAATACTCTAACATATCGGGCTCAGACTCTCGTGTGACAAGGGGCCGTATAACCTGTCACGTTTCGTTTGGCTCCTTAACAGGAAAAAACGTGACAGGTTATACGGCCCCTTGTCACACGGCCCCCTGGGTCATAATATAGCAGTGGTGGATTTTGGGGCTGCGCTTGAAGTCCTCGGGGATGGTTTGGGGGGTGATGTCGGTGAGCTTGATGCCCTTTTCTCGGAGGGCGGGGATGTCGGGCTTGAAGTTCTTGAGGTTACAGGAGAAGACCGCGGTGCCACCCGGGGCAAGCACACGGGCTATGCGGGCGAGCAGGGCGACGTGGTCGCGCTGGACGCTCCATGTGGCATCACCCATCGCCTTCGAGTTGGAAAATGTCGGCGGGTCGGCGAAGACGAGGTCGAAGGCCACGTCGGCCTCCGCCTGGGCGTCGAGCCATTCCGCCACGTCGGCGCGGACGAATCGATGCTCGTCCCCCGTAAAGCCGTTCAGGCCCATGTTGCGCCTCGCCCAGGCAAGATAGGTCTGCGAGAGGTCCACCGTCGTCGTCGTTTTCGCCCCGCCGCCCGCAGCATACACGCTTGCGGTGCCGGTGTAGGCGAAGAGGTTCAGAAAGCGGGTGCCTGTCGCCCTGTCGCCGACAAGCTGCCTGGTCAGGCGGTGGTCGAGGAATATCCCCGTGTCGAGGCGGGCGCCGAAGTCGAGCTCGAAGCGGTAGCCGCCCTCCCCGATGCAGGCGTGGTACGCGCTGCCCTGCTGGTCGCGGTACTGGCCGCCGCCCTTGTCGCGCACCCGCTGCTTTGCGAACACCTGCGCTTCCGGCACGCCCAAGACGCGCGGCGCAAGCGCAAGCACGTCGCCGAAGCGCCGTTTCGCACGGTCCTCGTCGACCGTCTTGGGCGGCGCATACTCGGTGATGGTGAGGTAGGCCTTCCCCGCCGACGGGCCCACGCCCTCGAAATAGTCGATCGCGACCGCGTAGTCGGGAAGGTCGGCGTCATAGACCCGGTAGCTTGAGACCCCCGCACGCCGCGCCCACTTCCTGCGCAGCGCCGCGACTTTCTTGAGGCGGGCGGCAAACTGCGCGCTGTTCTGTTCGAGGACCGCCACGGAGAGCGGCTGGCTTGAGGCCGCGCCAGTGAGCAGCACCGCGCTGCGATCCGCCTCGTCGATGCGGTAGTGCCGAAGCGCCGCCTTGAGCGGCCCGTTGTACAACTCCGTTTTCGCAAAAGGCTTATAGCCCAAGGCGCGGTCTATGGACTCATCAGGGGTGATGACCGACAGCCTCCAGCCGGGCGGGAGCCCGTCGAGGCCACGGGCCAAGGAGGCGTACAGCTTCGGCAGCTCTTGCGGGGAAGACAGGCGCTCACCATAGGGCGGGTTGGTCACGATGAGCCCTGTGGGCAGGCCGCCCACGAGCTCGCCGAGCCGCGCGACGTCGTGCACGAAGAATTCGACATGCCCGGCCAGGCCCGCACGCCGCGCGTTTGCCTTGGAGAGAGCGACTGCCTCGGGGTCGATATCGCACCCCAGGATGCGGGGCATCTGCCCCAGGCCCCGGGCGAGGCGCTGGTCTGCCTCGTCTATGAGGCTTTCCCACAGGCCCCTGTCATGCCCCGCCCACCCGTTGAAGCCCCAGTAGTCCCGCGCTATCCCCGGCGCCATGTCGGCAGCGACCATCGCCGCCTCGATGACCAGCGTCCCGCTTCCGCACATCGGGTCGAGGAAAGCGAGGTCGGGCTGTGCCTTTGCGTCGGCGGGGCGGGGTGCGTCGGCCTTGTCTGCCACATCGGCTGCATCAGCCTTGGCGGGCATGGCGGCCGCGCCGGCTGCATCAGCCTTGGCGGGCATGGCGGCCGCGCCGGCTGCGCCGAAAACCAGCGCCTCCCACCCGCTGTCAAGCACGATCCCTGCGGCCAGCGCCTCCTTCAAGGGCGCTGCTGCCTGCTTTCCCTGCTCGCGATAGCCGCGGCGGTGAAGCGGCTCCCCGCTGAGGTCGATAGAGATGCTTGCCTTCGCCGACTTCGCCTGCTTTTCCGCCTTCGCCGCGCGTCCGGCGCCCGACGCAGCCGCACCCGCACCGGCCGCAGCCGCGCCAGCCGCACTCGCGCCCGCGCCCCGCAGCGAGACGACGATGGAGACGTCCGGCCGCGGCACCTGCACGTCGGGACGCGCACCCCGTGCCGCGCGCAGCTGGTCGCATACCGCGTCCTTCGTCTTCACGGCAGTGAACTGGGTGTTGCGCAGCGCGTCGTTGGTGCCGAGCGCGGTCACCGCCAGGGTCGCTCCGGGCGCGATATGGCGCTCCCAGTCGATCGACTGCACACCTCGGTAGAGCGCTTCGGCATCCTGCGCGTCAAAGCGCCCGAGCACGAGCAGGACCCGGGAGGCGACCCGCGACCAGAGGCAGGCACGGTAGGCCCCCTCAAGGCCGCAGAAAAAGACAACGCCCCCGCTCAGAGGGCGTATACGGGAAATGCCGAGCCTTTTCAGCTCCGAGGCCAGCAGGGCCTCAAGGCCGCTTGCGCAGCGTGCGAAGAACTCGTAGGTCTCGCTCACTGCTCTTCGCTCATTGCTCTCGCGTCCCATCGGCCTCAAGCAAACTAGTCTTCCAGGTAGTCCTTCAGCTTCGATGAGCGCGAGGGGTGGCGCAGCTTCGCCAGGGTCTTGCTCTCTATCTGGCGGATGCGCTCGCGGGTGACGCCGAACTCGCGCCCGACTTCCTCAAGGGTGCGCGGATGGCCGTCCTCAAGCCCGAAACGCAGCGCGATGACCTTGCGCTCGCGCTCCGCGAGCCCGTCGAGCACCTTGGCAAGCTGTTCTTGCAGCATGGTGAAGCTTGCGGCATCGGGAGGGACCACGGCCGCGTCGTCCTCGATGAAGTCGCCCAGCTGGCTGTCCTCCTCTTCCCCGATAGGCGTCTCCAGGCTCACCGGCTCCTGCGATATCTTCTGTATCTCACGCACCCGCTCCGCGGAAAGCCCCATCTCCTGCCCGATTTCCTCGGGGGTCGGCTCGCGGCCGAACTCCTGCAGGAGCTGGCGCTGGATGCGCACCAGCTTGTTGATGGTCTCCACCATGTGTACGGGGATGCGGATCGTGCGGGCCTGGTCGGCGATGGCGCGCGTGATGGCCTGGCGTATCCACCAGGTCGCATAGGTTGAGAACTTGAAGCCCTTCGTGTAGTCGAACTTCTCGACCGCGCGTATGAGGCCGAGGTTGCCTTCCTGGATCAGGTCGAGGAAGAGCATGCCGCGACCGACATAGCGCTTGGCGATGGACACGACCAGGCGCAGGTTTGCCTCGATGAGCTGCTGCTTCGCGTCAAGGCCGACCTGTTCGATCCGGCTGAGACGGCGCTTTTCGCGGCGTTCGAGCTCGACGCCTTCCTGGTATGCCGCGTCCAGCTGCTCGATCGCCTCAACCCCGGCCTCTATCTTCATGGCGAGGTCTATCTCTTCGGCGGCAGTGAGCAGGGGGACCTTGCCTATCTCCTTCAGGTACATGCGCACCGGGTCGCCCGTGAGCATGGTCACCGAAGTGTCGGTCGTGCGCTTCCGCGACTTCGCCTTGGTCTTGCCCGCGACCCGCGGCAGCTGGATGTCGACGGTCGCCTTCAATTCCTCTTCGGGTATCCCCTCTAAAAGCTCTTCGTCGCTGAGATTCGGGTCGATCTTGTCGTCCTCCAGCGAGTCGTTCACCGCCTCTTCCGTCGGCGGTTCCACATCGAGATCGTCGTCGTCGACGTCGTCCTCATCGTCGTCATCATCGAGCAGGTCGTCGACAGCGCGGGGGGAGGCATCCTCCAAAAACTCTTCGAGGGTGTCTTCCGGGGCGTCGGCGAGGCCTTCTTCTTCGGGGAGGTTTTCGATATTCTCAAGACTGTCATCAGAAATATGTGCCACGAACCTTCCTTTCTCAGAACCGTCTCACCTCAAACAACCTGTGCAGGGGTGAAAACGTGCATCCAAGCATTATACCACATAAGCCTTCATCAAGAACGGGGCCTGCATGTTAGGTGATTGGGGGTGGTGCCTCCCTTTTGGTGGGTGGCAACGCCCTGGAAGATGACATCAACGGCCTTCCTTGAACAATCTGAGCAATACTATAACCCATCAAAGAAGCCTTGT
>Ga0082212_10004279_pt1 | contig 19845 bp, 15 predicted proteins | sample TergutNt197P3_FD_71548 | JGI IMG/M metagenome (GOLD analysis project Ga0082212, IMG submission 71548) | Neocapritermes taracua P3 segment gut microbial communities from Petit-Saut dam, French Guiana - Nt197 P3 | ecosystem: Host-associated > Arthropoda: Insects > Digestive system > Gut ... | reverse complement strand
TTTTTGCTCGACCATAAACAAAACCTCGCTTAAAATTATTATATCTCCCTGTCTTGAATTATATCATAATTCGCATAAAAAAAGCGCGTTCCGTATACGAAAAGCGCGTTTTCGTATATGAAATGCGCGTTATCATTATTTTTTGTCTAAATTGGCAATAAAATTTCAGTCGTAAACGCCCCGTCCTCGCTGCTGCGTTTTACGTATCCCCTGTATTTTTCGATTGTTTTATCTATGCGCACAAGCCCAAACCCGTGATACCCGCCTTTTTGAGTGGCGAAGCGACCGTTCGCTTTTATTTGCTTCCCGCCCGGCGCCGTGTTAGCGATGTAGATATATAACTGCGTGTTTTTCATTCCTATGAAAATCCTTATGAATTTTTCTCCGTCCGCGATTTTTTCGCAAGCCTCGATTGCGTTGTCAAGCAGATTGCCGATGACAACGCACAAATCTATTTCGGATATATTCAACTTTTCCGGGACAGCCGCCTTTGCGTTTACATTGATTTTTTTAGAATTGGCAAGGGATATTTTGCTGTTTAGTATGGCATCTATTATTACGCTCCCCGTTTTCATGATTGTATCGACGCTTGCCAAATCCCCGTCGAGATGGTCGAGATATGCGTTCGCCTTATCGTATTCATTGGCTGACATATACGCTTTGAGCGTTTGTATGTGATTTTTGTAGTCGTGCCGCCAGCCTCTGACCTGACGGTACATATTTTCGACTTCGGCGTAGTGCTTGTCTATGAGGCTTGCCTGAAACGCCGCCATCTTTTTGTTCGCACCGTTTCCAAAAACCATAATAGCCTCCTAAAAATATTTTATGAACGCATCGTTTATATGCTCGTATAGCCCGCGGCCGAGGGGGACGGAAGCTCCCGTAGTCAATATGACTTCTTTTTTCGTTATGATGCGCACATGGCGCAGCCCGACTATGAACGAGCGGGTGCATCTGAAAAATCCGCCGCCGAGTTTGTCTTCTATTTCCGTCAGCGAAATTTTGACTTTATATCGTTCGCTTGCTGTATTTATAACGACATAGTTTAGGGAGGACTCTATATAGATGATGTCGCGCAGCGTTATGATTGTATTTTTGCGGTTTATTTCAAGCGCGAGAAACTCCGGCTCTTTCTCCAAGCTTTTCATGGCTTTGTCGAGCACTTCGAAAAATTTTTCTTCCTTGACGGGCTTGATCAGATAGTGCAGGGCCGAAACCTCGTACCCCTCCGACATATATTCGGAAAACCCGGTTATGAAGATTATGATTGCCTTTTCGCCCGTTTTGCGCAAATCTTTTGCGAGCTCGATGCCGCTTTGCCCGCCCATTTCTATGTCGAGCAGCACTATGTCATATATGTTGCCGCCGACTATTGCAAATTTAAAATTTTCCGCGCTGTCGAACATTTCGAGATTTATGCTTATACCGCTCTTTGCAGCCCATTTGCTCGCAAGCATTTTTATATATTCCGCCTGCTCGGCTTTGTCGTCGCAAATCGCGATTTTTATTTCCATGCCCAAATCCTTTCAAATCGCCATATCGGCAATGATTTAATTTTTCAAAAAAACTTGAAATTTATATATTATTGCGCTATAATGATAGAAACACCCTGTGTGTATTTTACTTGGGAGAAAATGAAAACTATGGATAACGCAAACGAAACAAAATGCGCCATGGTGACCGGCGCAAGCCGGCACATAGGCCAAGGGATCGCGCTGTGCCTGGCCGAACGCGGCTATAATGTGGCGATCACTTATGCCACCAGCCCCAAAGGGGCGGCGGAGACCAAAGCTCAGATCGAGGCGCTTGGGAGGCGCTGCTTCGCCTATGAGGCGCACTTAGAGCGGCCGGAGGCCCCGGAGCTGGCGGTCAATCAGGCGAGGGCCGATTTGGGTCGGCTCGATGCGATGGTGTGCAACGCGGGAAAGGACGCGCGCCACAGCGTGCTCACCGCGACCGCCGAAGACCTCGATTATCTGTATGCCAACAACATACGCAACTATTTTCTTTGCGTGGGGGCGGCGGCGCGAATCATGGCAAAAGACAAAACCGCCGGGAGCATAATCATGGTGAGCTCGGTCAGGGGGCAGCTGGCCCATCCCGACGATTTCTATTACGGCGGGCTGAAAGCCGCCATGGAAAGGGCCTGCAAGTCGATGGCCTTGGATCTCTCGCCGTACGGCATACGGGTGAACTGCATCGCCCCGGGGGCGATATGGAAGCCCGACAAAGACGGCAATTATCCCGAGACGCCATTTTTAAAAAAATCGATCCCGCTTGGCAGAACCGGATATACAAAAGACATAGGCGAAGCCGCCGCCTTTTTGGCGGGGGAGGGCTCCGCGTATATGACCGGGACCACAATGCTCATCGACGGCGGGCTGTCGCTTCCGGGGCTATGGGAGCAAAACGACCCGATACCCTGGGACTCGGAGCACAGGCGGCAGAAAACCTACGAAAAAGCCATGGAAATGCTGGAGAAACCCAACCGCTAAATTTTCTCCCGCTCGCGCGTGTCCTCGATGGCGCGCCGAAACTGGGTTTCGTAAAGTTCCTTGTACACCCCGTCGTTCTGCAGAAGCTCCGCGTGTTTTCCGCGCTGGGCTATCTCGCCCTTGTCGAGCACTATTATCTCGTCGGCCGCCATGACGGTGGATAGCCTGTGCGCTATAACCACGCTTGTGCGGTTTTCCAGCAGCGGGTCCACTGCCTGCTGGATGAGGCTCTCGGATATCGAGTCGAGCGAGCTCGTGGCCTCGTCGAGCAGCAATATCTTGGGATCTTTGAGTATGGCCCTCGCGATCGAAAGGCGCTGCTTTTCGCCGCCCGAAAGCTTGAGCCCCCTGTTTCCCACGATGGTCTCGTATTTTTCCGGCAGCGAATCTATGTAATCGTGTATGTTCGCCTTTTTGCAGGCGTCGGCGAGTTCCCCGTCCGTCGCCTTTTCGTTTGCGTACAGAAGGTTGGCCTTGACCGTCCCGTTGAAAAGGTAGGTGTCCTGCGTGACAAAGCCGATGTGCCGGCGCAGCGAAAACATATCCGCCTCCTTTATGTCCAAGCCGTCGATTTTCACGCAGCCGCCCACCGCGTCGTACAATCTGGGGATCAGGTTGATCAGCGTCGATTTGCCCGCGCCGGAGGGCCCGACCACCGCCACGGTCGAGCCTTTGGGCACGGCAAAAGAGACCTTTTTCAGTATCGGGAGATCCTCCGAATAATGGAAATCCACGTTCTCAAATTCGATGTCGCCCGAAATATCGTTTAGCATGATTGCGTCCGGCTTGTTTTCCACTTCGTGCGGCATATCGAAATAGTCGAAAACCCGCTTGCAGTAAGCCATCGATCTGGTTATGTCCACCTGCATGTTGAAAAGCGAATTTACGGGGCCGTACAGCCTGTTGATCAAGGTGACCATGACGGTGACGTCGCCGATGGTGAGCTTGGTGTTCCCGTATTTGAACATCAGTATTCCGGCTGTGAGGTATATGAGCATCGGCCCCATGTTCGTGAAGATGCCTATGGTCATCCTAAACCATCTGCCCACGATGTTTTCCTTTATGTTCAGCTGCGTTATCTCGCCGTTTGTTTTTTTGTACCTGTCGTATTCGTCGTCCTCTTTTGTGAAGATCTTCACCAAAAGCGAGCCGCTCACGCTCAGGCTCTCGCTTAAAATCTGGTTCATCTCGTCGTTTTTCTTTTGGGTCTCGGTGGCGAACTCGAATCTTTTTTTGCCCACTTTTTTCGTGGGCAGTATGAACAGCGGCACCAAAACGATCCCGATGGTGGCCAAAATCCAGTTTTTCGAGTACAGGGCGAAAATCGTGGTCGCAAGCGTTATCACTTGGCTGTATATGCTCGTGGGCACGCCGCTTATCGCGCCCTGCACCCCGCCTATGTCGCCTGTCATGCGCGTTATGATGTCGCCCTGTTTTTCCGTGGTGTAAAATTTGTGCGACATGAATTCGAGGTGCCTGTACATCTCGTTTCGCAGGTCGAAGCCTATGTGCGCCGAAACCCAGGTGCTCACATAGCTTTCCAGCACCCCGATGAGGTTCGAGGCGATGAACACCGAAAAAGAGGCCACGATCAGCTGCCAGAGCGCCGTGAAGTCGCCGCCGTTGAAGCCGTCGTCGATGATCTTTCCGGTGATTATGGGCGGCAGCAGCCCCATCACGGCCGATATGGTGATAGTCGCCACTATCACCGACTGTTGTTTCCAGTAGGGCACAAGGTATTTAAACGCGCGAAACACCAATTCCTTGGTTATCTTGGGCATCTTGGCCTTTTCCTCTTCGGACATCCCCCTGTACCGAAAGCCCCAGCCGCCACCGCCGCCAAATCCGCCTCCAAAATGCATATGAGATCGCCCCTTTCTTTTCTTAGCTTCCGGTCCTCCGTCGTCCTTCTGACAACTGACAACTGAAAACTGAAAACTCCCCTATGGCCGCGCCAATGTGCCGTCCAGGCGGCGGGCGTTGGTCCATTTTGGCAGTTCCTCGCTGCACGGGTATTTGGCCGCCAGGCTCTCGTCTATGTCGATTCCAAGGCCGGGCTTGCCGTTTGCGTAGACATACCCTTTGCGAAGCTCGGGGCAGCCGGGGAACACTTCTTCGGATTTTTGGCTCCAGCCGCTCCATTCCTGCACCCCGAAGTTCCAGGAGGACAGATCGAGGTGGATGTTTGCGGCGTGGCCCACCGGCGAAACGTCGCCCGGCCCGTGCCAGGCGGTGCGTATCCCGAAGTTCTCGCACAGTATCGCCAGCTTGCGCGCGGGGGTGATCCCCCCGATCTGGCTTATATGCACCCTGATGAAATCTATGAGCCGGTTGGATATGAGCCCCATCCACTCCATCGGGTTGTTGAACAGCTCGCCCATGGCGATCGGGGTATGGGTCTGCTGGCGCATTATCGAAAACCAGTCCACCTGCTCGGGCGCGAGCGCGTCCTCGAGAAAATACAGGCGATAGGGTTCGAGCTCCTTGGCCAGCCGTATCGCCTCGATTGGTTCGAGGCGTTCGTGGACATCGTGGCAGAACTCGACTTCAAACCCGAACCGCTCGCGCATGGCGGCGAACACCTCCAGCACCCTCAGCTGGTAGCTGAGCGGATCGTAATAGGCGCCGGGGCAAGCCCCTTCCGGTTTCATCGAGTCAAAGCTGCCCCTGCCGCCGTAGCCGCCGAACTGGAGGCGTATGACCTGGACTCCCTGCTCCATGAAGGCCTGCACCCTGTCCCCGACTTCTTTCAAATTCCCGCCGTCGGCGTGGCGGTAGACCCTCACGCCCTCCCTCGCCTTGCCCCCGAACAGATCGTAGAGCGGCATATTCGCCAGTTTGCCTTTTATGTCCCACAATGCCATATCGACGCCCGAAAGCGCGTTGTTTAGCACGGGGCCGTTTCGCCAGTAGGGGCTCACCATGGCCATCTGCCAGATGTCCTCTATGCGGGCGGGATCCATGTCCCTAAGCAGCGGGTCGAAGTATTCGTCCACGGCGTGGGCGACCGACTTGAAGCGCTGGGTGTAGGTGGCGCACCCGATGCCGTAAAGCCCGGGCTGACTGGTCTCGACCTTCACGATCACTAACGGTATGTTTTCCGGCGCGGTGCAAATGGCTCTCACCTTTGTTATTTTTGTCGGCATAAAAATTTTTCTCCTCTTTTTTTAGTTTTTCGATTTATGCATTCAAACGAACAATTCGTTTAACGTGGATGCAAGGTTTTGCACCGTTTCGTCCCCGCTTTTTTCGATGTTCAAAATATGCTTGGCTATCGCCGCCGAACCGTGCCATGTGGTGGCCAAAAATCCTTTTAGGTTTTCTTTGCCGTGAGCATTCGCATATGTCAAAAATTTTGCCGCATTTTCTTTGTATCTCCAGGGACATACGAGAAAATCAAAGCCGTGGCTGCCAAAAATATCCACGGAAACATAAGCATCCATGTCCCCGTAATGCCAGTCGCATATCATTATGTCCTTGGCTATCTTGTTTATCGCGTCTTCGGTGCCATTTCCGGAGGCTTCCCAAAAGCCGTACCCGGTCTTTTCCGAAAGCAGCCTGTCCCCCCACATATATGCGCGCCTTCCTTTTTTTCTGAGATGCCCGGCGAGCGCGTTTACCCAATCTGCGAATATGTCGGCTGCGGATTTTTTTGTGGCCCTGCACCTTTCGCACAGCCCGATGTCGAACACTTCGTCGCATCCGATATGCAAAGCGTCGGATTCGCACACTTCGGACAATTCGTCCATCAAGTCGAATATCACAGGCTTTATCTCCGGGTGGCTGGGGCAAAGGCTCCGGCAGTAAAAGACTTCGCCGGCGTCGGGGGTTTCGTCGAACTCGGGGTGCGCCCGCAAAAGCCCGTCCATCGAATCTTTCGATTTTTCGGACTGGTGGCCCATCAGATTCATTTTCGGCACGAGCTTAATGCCGTTGCGCTTACACGCCTCCCTTATTTTAACCATGTTTTCTTTTGAAATTGCGTTTTGGGATGCGCATTCGGGGCGGGATTCAAACTTATATCCGTAACGGGTCAAAAGGACGAGCAGATTGCATTTTCGCGGCGCAAGCCAATCGCCGATGAATCTGACAATCAGGTCGGTGTCTTCGTTTTTGGGCACGCTCAGGCATATGCCCTTGGTTTCGCGCTCAAGATATTCGCCCATGTTTTTTTTCTCCTTTTTTTATGTACTCGCCTATTTTTTTGTCTTCGTGCATTATATGGTTCACAAGCCACCTCACCAAAATTTTGTTCACATCGCCGCTGAGCCACTCAGACGATCCGCTTTCGGCAAAGCGCCGGACAAGGCCGCCCACCGTCTCTATGAAGTCATCGTGTATCTGCTTGTGTTTCTCATATCCGGGATACCCGCACTGAAGCTGCAAAGCTTCCTCGTCGGAAAAATGCCTGACGGTATAGCCGACCAAAAAATCCAGCGTTTCCTTTAATTTTTCCGGAGCGGTTTTGTTCATGCACTCTTCCACCAGCTTGTTGACCAGCCTGAACACTTGGCGGTGCTGCGCATCCACTTCGCCGTTTCCCGTTTCGAAGCCGGGATCCCACGCGATGCCGTGTTTCATTCCGGATTCTTTTTTTGCCGGTTCTTTTTGCTTATGCCCGCTGTGATCCGCTCCGGGAACTATGTATTTGTTTATTTTCGCAAACAATTCGTTCGCATCTATCGGCTTTCCGATATGGTCGTTCATTCCCGATGCAATGCATTTTTCGATGTCTTCGCGGAACACGTTTGCCGTCATAGCCACAATAGGGATTTTCCCCGCCCACGAAAAATCGAGTTTGCGCAAGGTTTTGGTCGCTTCGTATCCGTCCATTTCCGGCATTTGGATATCCATCAAAATCAAACTGTATTTTTCCGGGCATTTTTCAAACATGGAAACGGCCGCTTTTCCGTTTTCGGCGAAATCGATGGCGGCGCCCGTCGCCTCTAAGAGCGCGGACATGATTTCTCTGTTTATGTCGATGTCTTCGGCTATCAATATGGCATAGCCGCCAAAATCATAATGGTTTCGGTCGTCTTCGGGCTGCGCGGGCTTCACCGGGGGGATCCCCGTTTCCAGGCCGCCGCGTTTCATTTTAGCCGTGAAGGCGAATGTGGCCCCCCTTTCGATTTCGGATTCGACCCATATTTTACCGCCCATCATCTCGACGATGCTCTTTGAAATCGCAAGCCCCAATCCCGTGCCGCCGTAGTTGCGGGACGTATTGTTTTCGGCTTGCTGGAAAGACTGGAACAACCGGGATTGCTGTTCATCGCTAAGCCCGATTCCCGAATCGGCCACTTCGATTTGGATTTCGCAATATCCGTCTTTTTCGCCCAAAAATTTGACGTTCAAATTTATGGTTCCCTCCCTCGGGGTGAATTTTGCGGCATTGCCCAGCAAATTCGTGATGACCTGCGCCAGCCGCTGGTCGTCCCCGATCAGCGGGGGTATGTTTTTCCCTATGTTCAGATTGAAATTTTGCTTTTTTTCTTCCATGCGAAACGATGTGACATTTACGACCCTTTGCAACATCTTTTCGACAGTGAATTCTTCTTCCGACAATTCAAATTTGCCCGCTTCGATTTTTGACATGTCGAGGATGTTGTTTATAATTCCCAGCAGATGCACCGAAGCGTCCTCGATTTTGCCCAAAGCGTATTTGGCCCGCTCGATGTCGCCCGACGATTTGCCCATGGAAGTCATGCCCATGATCGCATTTAGCGGCGTGCGTATTTCGTGGCTCATGGTGGCTAAAAAATCGCTCTTGGCGCGGCTTGCGGCATCGGCTTCCGCCTGCTGTTTGGCCATTTTTTCGATCTGGGATATGTTTTGGATGATTTCGATATATCCCGTGATTTCATTTTGCAGGTTGCTGAGCACTTTCACTTCGACCTGATAGGATACGCCCCCGTGGACAAAGCGCGTCTGTTTCACCCCGCGTTTCGCGCAGGCAATCGCGCAGTTTTCCGTGCCGCAAATGCCGACGGCCGAATCGCTGCATGACAGGCCTATGAGATCCTCGCGCTTTTTTCCGATAAATTCTTCAAATGCGGAATTGATGAAAGTCCATTTCATCTCTTTGTCCTGGACGGAAACCAAAAACGGGATCGAATCGAGAATCGACTTGTAGTAGTGGGCCATTTCCTGCCCTTCCGCCAATATGCTCCTCAATTTCGCGATCAGCGCGTTGAACCATTTTACCGATTCCCCGATTTCATCTTTTTGCGGGCAGTAAATCTGTTCGCTGAGGTCGGCGCGGTCTTCGGCGATGTCCTGAATTTTTGACCTGACCATGGCCAGCGGGCGTATTACCGACCTTCGCAGCAGCAATACAAAAACGATGAAAAACACTATGGCGATTCCCGCGAACATCACCGCCATCATTATAGAAGCGGCATTCGCGAAAGCGGCCACCATTTCCGTGTCCATCGCGCATACGATGACTCCCACTTGATCACCGTGATAATCGACAAGGGGGTGCAGCGCAAGCACCATGGAACCGTGATCCTCAAAAAAAGTTTCATCGGCGTTTTTTCCGTTTTGCAGCAATTTTGGGGTTATGAGCGATTCGATTGAAGCGTCTTTTGCTTCGATGATCCGTATGAAGTCCTCCCCTTTTGGCGGATACTTGTCCGGGTTGTCCAATTCGGGGGAAATTCCGGTCAATTCTTTGTTGGCGTAAAGGGAGATATATACCTTGTCTTCTTCCATTGCGGCATCTAAAATCGGCTCGAATTGCTGAAGCACCTCCGCAGATCCGAGCAATATGTCGTCGTCTGTGCCAAAAATCCCGTCTGCGCCCGGGTCGAAAACCGGAATGACGCCGCGTATGGCAAAACCCCCGCTGCCCGGTTCCAACCCCATGGTCGTTTCCCCCGTATCGAGCACCCGAAGCACCGTAGACCTGTATGCGCGGAGGTCGTCTGAAATATCGTTTCCCCTTGCGTCGTTTCCGGTCCCCTGCTCTCCGGTGGCCGGATCGCGCCACAGACGGGCCAAGCTCAGCCCATTTGGGAGATGAAGGTGCAATTCGAGCCTTTTGCCGGCCAATTGCTCATAAACCTCCAAAACGGGCGCGAGCTCGCGGCGCAGATATTCGCGCGCTTCCTGATACTCCGGCGCATACGGGTCAGGGTCGTCCCGGTTGTAGGCGTTTTCGTTTTTCAGGGCCATTTTGTATGCCTCGACTACAACCGGGAGCCGAACGAACAAGGAAGCTTCATTCACGGATTTCTGCGCGCTGACATCGATCTGGCTCAGTATGAATTCTATGCGGTTTTCAAGCACGTCCTTGACATGTTCTTCGCGCATACCGGCAAACGATGAATTGAGCACGATAAAACTTATCAGGCCCAGGCAAAACACCGCGCATACTATCGGGATAGTCAGCTTCCCTATCAATTTCAAAATATGTTCCCCCTGTCAAATGTTCAGGCTATATCCTGTCGGGTGCAAGTCCGTCGATATATTTGCAGGCCTCGCCCAAAACATCTGCATAATGGCCGTAAATTCCCGCTACATGGTGTATGTACGGCCCGTTGGCGATTTTTTTCTCCCATTTTATCCAGTCGTCGGCTTCCATCCAGACATAAGTCCCGGTGGTCTTTGGCCCTTCGCAGGTTTTCGCCTCGCCCAGAAACATCGAGTATGCGCCGTTTATGCTGTCGAATCTCGCAATTGTCAAATCCCCCTGCATGAGTTCCCACTGGCCCCTGCCGCCTTCGTCGATTGCCGGGTTTTTTGTGTTGGTTCCCATCAGCGCCCTCGGGAAAGGCCCGCAATGCCACAAAAGCTCGGCGTTGTCGTTGGTGGGGTGGCGTATCGTCAAATCGGCGAAAAACGACGGGGTCCTGTTGTAGTTTGCCGCATGGAGCATGGCGGACGTCACCGCCCCGCATATGTCCCCTTCGCAGGCCACCGGGTATCCGATCCCGGTGAGTTCGCCTATGAGCTGGCAGGGCAAAATCCCGAACAGCGTGTTCAGGCTCGTCCAGCACTCTATCGACGCGGCAGCGAAATTGCCTTCGTCCATCGCATTTTTGACATAGCAAATCATCGCCGCCAAAGTCCTCGTCTTTTCCTCACCCACCGCGGAGAGATCCATCCTGCGTTTCATCGAGGTGATCCGGGCTTCGAGTTCTTCTCCGCCCTGCGCCGCGATTTTGTTGACGCCGGAGACCAAGTTCCCCGCCGACAGGGGCGAAACCTCGATGCCGAATTTGGACAGCAACTCGTCTTCATTGCACATCACGGAAAAAAATGCGTTCGGGCGGTCGCCTATTTTCAATATGCGCATGGATTTGAAAGCTTTGAGCACTGCCGCGCTCTTGCAAAAATCGTTGAGCCCGCAAATGAACGCATTGTCCGAGGGGTGGCAGTTTTCTATATACGTGAATTTCACGCCGAACCTGGAGAGCACCTTGCTGCTGGCCAGAATTCCGCACTGCGTGTCCCTGATCCGGATGCCTTCCGGATCCGGGCCGTCGTCCCTGGGGCCCCACAGCACAAGCGGCAGATCCATTTCTTTGCCCAGCTTCGCCACCACTTCCTCCGAACCGAAATCGGTATGCAGGATAAAAAGCGCGTCGATATTTTGCGATTTCAGATATTTCGCCACTTCCGGCACCTGTTCGGGAAGCGCGGCGATGCCGTCGGGCACCACGCTGTCGATGTTGACGATCTCCACGTTTTTGTCGAGATTTTTCAAAGCCCCGAAAGTCATGTCCTTAAAAATCAGCGCGTCTTCAATGCTCGTGAAGGCGAGCCCTCTTTTGACCGGCGCCACACCGAGCCTGAGTTTTATTTCCCTTGCCATAATCAAAAATTCCTCCGTTCCGTTTGTTTTAAATATGAAATAAGTTTATTTTTTTCTCTAAAAATTCCGTCATGTCCTTTTGGGAATATCTCATGCATGAAAATATGTCCCAGCCTTCCTGCCTGCCCGCATATGCTTTCGCCGCCTCGTAAAAAGCGCGGAAATAGTCGGTGGCCACGTTTATCTTGGAAATTCCGCAGCGCACCGCTTCCTGCAGCTGGTTTTCGGGTATCCCCGACCCGCCGTGCAAAACCAGCGGCGCTTTCAGCTTGCCGCTTATCGTTTCAATGCGGGCGAAATCGAGGTTGGGAAGCGCCGCATAGCTGCCGTGCGCATTTCCCACAGCCACAGCAAGCGACAAAATGCCGGTTTCCGAAAAAAATCTCAGCGCGTCGCCCGGGTCGGTGAATTTGCTTTTGTCGGTGTACTCTTCCACATTCGCCGCGCTGCCGATATTGCCGAGCTCGGCTTCCACATCCGCCCCGAACCCTTTTGCCGCTTTGACCACGTCCGCCGTGTTTCTTATATTTTCCTCAAAAGGCAGCCTCGAACCGTCGTACATGACGGACATGAAGCCGGAGTCCATCGCGTGCCTGAGCGTTTCGATTTCATGGCAATGATCCAGGTGGAGCCCTATGGGGACTTTTGTCTTGGAAGCCAAGGATTTGGCGATTGCCACCGCCGTTTCAAAGGAGATATAGTCGTACCAGCCCGGATAATGCTGCAGCAGCACCGGTTTTTTTGCCCGGTCCGCCGCCTCGACGGCGAATTTCATCGTTTCGTAGTTGAATGCGTTGAAGGCCGCCACCGCGTATCTGTTTTTGTGCGCGTCCCGGATTATATCTCCGGCTTTTTCGTAACCCATAAAAAATATATTTCTCCGATCTGTAATTATTCATATTCGCCAGGCATCATCCGTACAGCCATTTGTTTCGGTAATGCCGCACCCTGGATTTTATTTCCGCATCGTCGATTATCCCTGTTTCCATGAATTTTTCGGCAGTTTCGAAATTCGGTATTCCCGCCCTGCCGCCGATATGGCAAATTTTCACGGCGGAGACCGCATTGGCGAACTTCGCCGATTTTTTCGCGCCGAATCCCTTTGCGAGCCCCGCCAAAAAAGCCCCGTGGTAAACGTCTCCCGCCCCGAGGGTGTCGAACACTTCGACTTTGTACGCTTCTTCATAAAAAAACCCGTCGTCCCGGCAGTACCCCGCGCAGCCTTTTTCGCCGAGGGTGAATACCACGATTTCAGGGCCCCGGCCCGCCACCAGCCGGCTGTTTTTTTCGTAGTCCCGGCTTTCGCCGAAAACCGCTTTGTAATAAAATTCCGAAGCCACGAAAACATCGATGCATGGCGTGAATTCGTCAATCTGCCTGTAATGGCGCGAAACGTCGAAAGAAACCTTTTTGCCCGCGGCCCTCATCCAGGCCGCCGCAGTTCTCTCAGGCTCCCCGCAGCCCTCAAGGTGCAAAAAGGATGCGCCCGTTATATATTCCCTTTCCAAATCCCCGAGTTCGATCCCCCTGATGCCCCCTCCTTTGTACATGATGCTCCTGCCCCGGGTCTCGAGATCCGAGAGTATTATGGCGAAATCCGACGGTTCGCCTTCGACTGTGACGCTATGCGATATATCGACTCCGTTGTACTCGAAGTCTTCGCGAAGCGCTTTTCCGTGCGCACAGCTGCCCGAAAGCCCGATAAACCCGGCTTTTGCCCCGAGCCGGGCCGCCGCCGCCATGGCTGTGGCCACATTTCCGCCGCCCTGTCTGCTGAAATCGATTATCCCCGATCCGGAGTTCGGTTTGGGCAGACTTTCCACGACTGTCAAAATATCTATGCACGGCCTCCCTATGCCGATAATATCCATTCCGGTCCCCCTCATTTCAAAATTTCCGACTGTTGAAATTGAGCAGGGACAACATTTTTATGGCGTTGTCCCTTTGCGTTTTTTGCCCTTTTGCCGGGCGATCCCGTGTTTGAACTAAATTTTTGCCAGGCGTTCTTTCATGGTGGGTTTTGTTTCCTTGGGCGGCCGGACGATTTCGGGCATATATTTTCTGGCGAATTCGTTTCTGATTTCCACAAACGATATATTGCGCATTTGGTCGGATTTTTTGTCGGCGACCTGTTTGTTTACCAATTCTTTCAGCCATGCGACGTCCGCTTTCCCTTTCCCCTTTATATAGTCGATGATGTAGTCGAACGAAATTTCCTTGACTTCGAGCGGTTTGTCCATTTTCAATACTCCTTTGTTTTAATATGTTTTGTTTTTTGCCTATGATTATACATGATTATATCACCGCCCCGGCGATATGTCAAGCATTTTGGCAAAAAAAACAAAAAAAATTACAAAGGGGCAGCAAAGCTGCCCCAAAATAAATCAAGCCGCCATGTTTCAGAACATCGCCCGCTTCTTCGCGGCAAGCAAAATTCCGGAGGCCGCAATCGCCAAAACCGCAAGCCAAAGCGCGCCGTCACCGGTCGCGGGGGCGGCAGGGGCAGGAGCGGCGGGTTCCGGGGCGGCAGGGGCGGGTTCCGCCGGAACGGCGGCGGGGACATCGGGTTCCGGCTCGGGTTCGGGTTCGGGGGCGCCGACCACATTGTCGCCAAGGACGATGTAATCGTAGTTGTCGGGAACCCAGTTGCCCTGCCTTTCGGACGGAACGGAGACATAGAGAGCCTGAGATCCGTCTTCGGCGCATTCCTGAGAGAATAAATACAATCCGATTTCTTTGCCCGCCGCAAAATCGCTTCCGAAGTTCAAGCCTTCCGCTTCTGCGGCTTTTCTGAATTCAACCATATTTATTTTGTATTCCATCGTGAAGTAATTGCTTCCCTTGGCGTAACCGAACTCCAGATACTTCTTGCATTCGTCGCCGCTCGCAAGCCGATCCTGCGACGCCGCATGCATGGTCAAAAATCCGGTCAAGTCCGATCTTATCATGGAAACGGCTTCGTGGCCGCCGCCCGCGTTGGCGAAATCGATGATTATTTCGAAAGTCGTGAGCATCCACGGCTGCTCCATCTGCCATTCATCCACTTCGTCCAAATAAAAGCTTGCCACATCCATTTGAGCGAACACATAGAGATAATTGTCTTCCCAAAGCAGCCATGCGTTCGCGCCGCCGCCCAAGCCGCCGTCGCCGCTGTGGATATTTTTGACCGGAACAAACAAACCTTCGTCGTATATCGGGTCTTTTACCCCGTCGATAACAGGGGCGGTCGCGGTTTTGGGCACGCTGCCCAAGTTGTCGTTGTCGCTGTGGGCGAGCGCGGGCATAGCCAGCGCCGCAATGACCATAGCGGCTAAAATGAGCGCAATGAATTTTTTCATAAAATCGTTCTCCTCGTTTTTTTTTGGTATATTTGCGATCTGCACCGCGTATGGCTTTCATTATATCACGTCATAAATTAAAAGTCAATGCAAATTTGAAATTTCGCACAATAACCGTGACAAAAAAGTCATCTTCAACGCGCCGATATCCGCCGTCTGGCGAACAAAACGACTGCCGCCGCCATGGCCAAAATGGCAAAAATCGCGCCATCGCCGGTCGCCGGGGCAGGGGCAGGAGCGGGAGCCGGGGCAGGTTCCGCGGGAACCGCCGGTTCCGGCGTTTCCGCAGCGGGAGCGTCAGCTTCGGGCTCCGGCTCCGGTTCTGCCGGGGCGGGAGCGCCCACTACATTGTCGCCGAGGACGATATAGTCATATAAACCGGGATTCCAGTTGCCCGACTGGTCGGTGGGCACCGACACAAAAAGCGCTTGGTCGCCGCTGTCGCTGCATTCCTGGGAGAAAAGATACAAACCCACCTGTTTGCCCACAGTCCAAGCGCCGCCGAAATTTTTGTCCGCCGCATCCCCCTCTTTTTTATTTTCGCCGATATTTATCTTGAATTCGGCCGTATACGAATTGGCGGTTTTCGCAGAACCCCATTCCATATACGGCTTGCATTCGTCGCCGTTGTACCAAAAACTGTTGTCGATCGTCACGTTCGGGAAACCCCGGTCGTTGAGCCTGAACTGATAAACATCGCTACCTTCGTCGGCTTCATTGGAAAAATCGACAAGAACTTCGACAGTGGTAAGACCCCACGGCGAATCAACCTGTACATCCGCGTAATCGTCCGGCGCATAAAAGCTTGCCACTTTGACATCCATGAAAACGTAAAGGAAATCATCGTCCCAGAGCATCCATGCCTCCGCGCCGCCGCCTAATCCTCCGTCGGGCGTCGCGCTGTGAGGATTTTTGATGGGCAAATACAGGCCTTGGTCATAAATCTCGTCTTTTACGCCGTCGATAACCGGAGAAACTGCGGCTTTGGGAACAGTTCCCGCATTGCTGTTATCAAAATGTGCAAGCGCTGTGAAAGGAATCGACAATAACATTGTTGCAAGCAAAACCGAAATAAATTTTTTCATGACATTTTCTCCTCATATTTTTATCCTACATTCACGATTTGCATCGCGCATGAATATGATTATATCATGTTTCGATTGAGAAGTCAATGCAAAAATAATATTTTTGGGCAATTCGCATGCATATTTGAATTAAAATATTTTTTTGATTTTTTTGTGAATTTCAATATTTGCAAAAATTTGTTATATCCATTTCCACGAAAACATATTGACATTTGAGCCTTGGCTTGGTATAATAAGCTAAAAAACAGTTAAGGAGAACCATGTTTATGAAAAAAATCATCGCGCTTCTTTTGTGCGCGGCCATGCTCGCGCTTTGGTTTGGTGGTGAAAATGGCTGTTAAATTAATAAAAGACGGCGTTTTCCTGACAGATGCCAAAAAGATACTCGCGCCTTTGGACGGAGGCTATGCCGAGCTTTCGGAAAACAAGGAATTTTACAGGGCCCAAAGCATGGCATACCGGATTTTGGACGCGCACAACGCCGACAAATCCGACAAATTCAAAATGAAGATAAAGTTCGACTGCCTGGCCTCGCACGACATAACCTATGTGGGCATAATCCAAACCGCGCGCGCCTCCGGACTTGACGAATTCCCCGTTCCGTATGTATTGACGAATTGCCACAACAGCCTGGGCGCCGTGGGCGGCACGATCAACGAGGACGACCACGTGTTCGGATTGTCGGCGGCGAAAAAATACGGCGGGATATTCGTGCCCGCCCATCTCGCGGTGATTCACACGTATATGCGCGAGATGATGAGCGGATGCGGCAAAATGATTTTAGGCTCCGACAGCCACACCAGATACGGCGCGCTGGGAACCTTGGCGATCGGCGAGGGAGGCCCTGAAATAGTCAAGCAGCTGCTCGGCAAAACATATGACATAGCCGCGCCGGAAATCATCGCGGTCCATTTGGGCGGAAAAGTAAAGCCCGGCGTCGGCCCGCAGGACGTGGCTCTCAAAATAATCGGCGAAACCTTCAAAAACGGGTTCGTGAAAAACAAAATCATGGAGTTTGTGGGCGAAGGGGCGCAAAGCCTGCCCATCGAATTCCGAAACGGGATAGATGTGATGACCACTGAGGCGGGCTGCCTGTCGTCCATATGGGAAACGGACGAAAAAACGAAGCAATATTACAAAATCCATGGCAGAAGCGAAAGTTACAAAGAACTGAAACCCGGCGAAATCGCCTATTACGACGGCGCGGTTTTGGTTGACCTGTCCAAAATCGAGTGCATGATCGCATTGCCGTTCCACCCGAGCAATGTATATGAAATAAATGAATTGACCCGGAATCCCGGGGATATTTTAAGCCAATGCGGATTGTCGGAAAAGATGAGCGGCGGCAAAATATTGGTAGACCAGGGGATAATCGCGGGCTGTGCGGGCGGGACATTTGACAACATATGCGCCGCAGCCGACATACTCGCAGAAAAAAGCACGGGCGACGGCGAATTTTCGCTTTCCGTATACCCGGGAAGCCAGCCGATAAATCTTGAAATAACCAAAAACGGCGTTGCGGAAAAGTTGATGCGGGCCGGGGCGGTCGTCAAATCGGCTTTTTGCGGACCCTGCTTCGGAGCGGATGCCGTCCCTGCAAACGGCGGCTTTTCGATTCGCCACTCCACGAGAAATTTCCCGAACCGCGAAGGCTCAAAACCGGCAAGCCGCCAAAGCGCTTCCGTGGCCTTGATGGACGCGCGGTCGATTGCGGCCACAGCGGCAAACGGGGGCATCCTCACAGCGGCCACGGAAACAAAAACCGCTTACCGCGAGCCGGAATTTCATTTCGACGATACAATCTACAAAAACCGCGTATATTTCGGATATGGGAACCCAAACCCCGGGCTCGCCTTGAAATTCGGGCCGGGAATTTCGGATTGGCCCGAATTTGACAGTCTTCGCGAAGACATGATCATAAAAATCTGTTCGGTTATAACCGACGAAGTGACCACCACCGACGAGCTCATCCCCTCCGGCGACACTTCGTCATATAGGTCGAACCCGTACGAGCTCGCAAAGTTCACCCTTTCGAGAAAAGACCCCGGCTATTTGGAAAGGGCAAAAAAAGCCGGGGACGGCGCCCCGAAAATCGCGGAAATGTTTCTGGCCGATTTGAAGGGCACGACCTTTGGCAGCGCGATTTTCGCAAACAAGCCCGGGGACGGCTCGGCAAGGGAACAAGCGGCTTCATGCCAAAAAATCTTGGGCGGCTGCGCGAACATCGCAAAGGAATACGCCACGAAACGCTACCGGAGCAACCTCGTCAACTGGGGCATGATACCCTTCGTATATGCCAAAGAAGGATTGCCTTTCGAAAACGGCGACTATGTGTACATCCCAAAGATAAAGGAAGCGATAAAAAGCGGGGCAAAATCCGTGAAGGCATATATAAAAAAAGGCGGGGATGATCCCGCCGCCGCGCGAGAGATCGAACTTGGCATACCCGATCTCACCGAGGACGAAAAAAAGATAATTTCCGCAGGCTGCCTGATAAATTATTACAAGCAAAAATAATGCGCCGCCTGTAAAACTCCGGCGGATAACTTTAAGAAAGTTATCCGCCGGTTGATTTTTATCTTTTTTATCTTTTTTATTTTGGCTTATTGGCAGGGTATGTGGACAAAAAACGTGGTTCCCACGCCGTATGTGCTCTCCACCGAAAATTCTCCGTTCATCATCTCGCAGAGCTTGCGGCTGATCGCGAGCCCGAAGCCCGTGCCCGCCATTTCGTCTTTCCTGCTTAAATCGAGCTGTTCGAAAGGCTGGTACAGCTTTTCGATGTCTTTTTCTTTGATACCGACGCCGGTATCGTGGATGCCCACATGCAGCACGTTCTCTTCCGACATCCAAGCGTAGAATTCGATGTGGCCTTCGGGGGTGGACTTAAGCCCGTTCGACAAAATATTCGCCAGCACCTGCTTCAAGCGCCTGTCGTCGCCATAGGTGAGTTCGGGCATATTCTTTGAGACAGAATAATAAAATTCCAAATTCTTTGTCCGAAACATCGGCCAAAACATCGCATACAGGTTTTCAAACAAGTCCTTTGGGTTGTAATAGTTGTTAGTGATGCCCAGTTCGCCTTCTTCGATTTTGGAAAAATGAACCATGTCCTCCATTATCGGGGCGAGCGAATCCGAGGATGCCTTCAATTTGTTCACGTATTCCCTTTGTTTCGCGGTGAGCCGGGTGCGGCTCAGATTTTCCGCCGCTTCCGCAATGGAGTCAACGGGGGCGCGTATTTCGTGGGTCAGCGCCGCCAAAAAATTCGTTTTCGCCCTGCTTGAGGCTTCCGCTTCCCGCAATTTTTCTTCTGCTGATTTTTCCGTTATCGGTTTTTCCATGAAAGGCTCATCCTTTTCCAAACTTTTGAAATTTGTATCGGCTGATACTTTCATAGTATCACAAAATTATAAAAAAGGTCTGTCAAAACTGTAAATTTTTTATAAAATGCGCAAATGCCCGGCGTTCATTTTCTACTTTGCGAATTGGCTTTGATAAAGCTCGCTGTAGAAGCCTCCCTTTTCGAGCAGCGCGGTGTGGCTGCCCTGCTCGATTATGTCCCCTTTGTCCATCACCAAAATCGTGTCCGCGTCCTTTATCGTGGACAGCCTGTGCGCGATCACGAAGCTGGTCTTGCCCTTCATCAAAACTGCCATCGCCTTCTGTATCAAAATCTCCGTCCTGGTGTCCACCGAACTTGTGGCCTCGTCGAGTATGAGTATCTCGTGGTTGGCGTTTATCGCCCGCGCGATGGTGAGCAGCTGCCGCTGCCCCTGCGATATGTTCGAACCCTCCTCGTCTAAGATCGTGTCGTAGCCTTCGGGCAGGGTGTCGATGAAATGGTCGGCGCGGGCGGCCTTGGCTGCGGCGTATATCTCCTCTTTTGTCGAATTGTCGCGGCTGTAGGCTATGTTGTCGTATATCGTGCCCGAAAACAGCCACGCATCCTGGAGCACCATTCCGAAAATGTTTCGAAGGTCGGCTCTGGCCACATGGCGTATGTCTGTGCCGTTTACCTTTATCGACCCGTCTACCACATCGTAAAAGCGCATCAAAAGGTTGACAAGCGTGGTCTTTCCCGCGCCGGTTGGCCCCACTATCGCCAC
>Ga0082212_10004278_pt1 | contig 19848 bp, 17 predicted proteins | sample TergutNt197P3_FD_71548 | JGI IMG/M metagenome (GOLD analysis project Ga0082212, IMG submission 71548) | Neocapritermes taracua P3 segment gut microbial communities from Petit-Saut dam, French Guiana - Nt197 P3 | ecosystem: Host-associated > Arthropoda: Insects > Digestive system > Gut ... | reverse complement strand
GCGAAGTCGGGCTATGACTTTTTTCGTGTCCATGATACGCGAAGTATAACAATAAAACACCAATCAAATCAAGACCAATTCAAAAATCACCGTGAACGGCTACGAATTTTCTTCCGTTTGCGGTCGTTGTCTCTGTCCGCCACCTTGTCCCCGTTGTTGGGGTTGCCGTTGTGGTCGCGGTTCCTCTTTCAAAGTCGCAAAATGTGCTTCAAAATCTTTGACGTGTTCCATCAGGTTCGGAAACAGTGTGGCAGGAACCATCCGCTTGTTCTCTCGCTGCAATGGTTGAAGGATTTTCTCGACATACTCAGCCCAAAGGTCATCGACATTTTTACCGGTGCTTTGCTCGAAAATTTCGACCGTGTAAGTCCGCTTGCGTCCCATTTCGTTGAGTTTTTTCACGAAATCCGTGTCGTAAGCATCGACAATGTACATGAAAAAACCGGCTGTGACCTGATAGGCATCGGTATATTTTGCCCGAGTGGGATTGACGGGGCGCATTTCTTTTTCCGGCTCAAAAAAAGCATGGCGGACAAAGTCACCGATCCCTTCGGTTGCCCAACCCGGTATGCCTGTTCCCGGGCCCCCTTGGTAGTTTTGGATGAAATGCACCAGTTCGTGTGCGATCATGCCCCAATCCTTCTCTCCACCGGCACCGGGTTTGATATATTCGATAGAGAATCCAATCGACGCACTGCTGTTCCACCCGATTGCTCCCGAACTTTCGGCGATAAGCTCAATTGTTCCCGAGGGAACGTGTCCTTCCGTTTCGAAGTATTTGTCATACATGGGATAGAATTTGCGAATCACCTTAACCGCCTCGACAAGCCACTCGGGGATGCCTTCCTGTGCGATGACTTTTTCGTCGGAGTAGACTACGGTGATTCGTGTTGGCATGTAGTACCCGCGTTCTTTTTTTGCCTCTTCGGATACTTGGGTTTCTTGTGCCATCAGTTCGACGGCAACGGAAGCGGCCGTTGCATAGAAGCAACCGACCACCAACAAAAGTGCGATACAAAAGGTACGTTTCATGAGAATGTGTCTCTTGGGATGGGTTGGTGCCGGGAATAAAAACGGAAGTCGTGAAGAAGAAAAAGCAGGCACCACAATATTCTCTCCTCTCGCCTATTTGTACACAGTCAATCGGATAAAGTCAAGTACCCTGTTTCAAAAATGTATTACTTCAAAGTCGTCTCAATAGTTTTCATTATTGACACTGTAGCAACAAGTAGGGATAAATAATAACATAACATGTTTTGTGTAAATAATTTATAAACACAATCGTTGCTGTTATTGTTTCACTCAGAGCCACATTGGCACTGAGAAAATGGCAGTCACGGCGTAATTGCCTTGCTTGGTGAAACAGATTTCAAAACAGCTCGCCGGCGGTTTTGAGCGTTTCTTCAACGAGAACATGGCCGCCTTCCGGTCCGACCGGCGTGCTTTGGATGATCGCACTGTAGCCGCCGCCACGAACCGCTCGCTCCGTCGGCAAATACGATCCGACATTCGTCCCGCCGCCGACAAACTGGATCACAAAAGTCTGCACCGCCGGACTCCTCGCTTTCATCTGAACACCGTAGCCGGTGAACAACTCAAATTGGTTCGTGAAAATGGCCGTTTCACCCAGTCGAATGACGTGAATTTGCGACGGATACCGAACACCCGGATATTCTTGTTGCAATTCGTAACGCTCGACAACATCGCCGTGCCAAGCACCGGCCATCCAATTGACTTCGGCAGACGCCTTGTTCGAATTCGCTTTGAATGCGGCATCAACTTTTTCGCATTCAGCTTTTGCCTGGACATACTCCGCTTCGGTCACTTTGCGCATCGGCAATTGCAATGTCTCAACACGATGCACCAACTGGACATCGGAACTCGCCGTTTTGCGGACGACTTCCCAGGTTTCGGCAACAGCGTGATTGATTTTTCGGGCGATTTCCTGCATTTCGTCCAATTCACGCAGAATGTTCATCTGTCCGACCGCCGCTTTTCGGAACATCGGTCGCGGTGCGGTGTGCGTGTGCGTTCCGTTGACGACCAGTTTGTTGGAATCAATCGTGGCGTCCTTCGCGGTAATTTTTTTCCGAACCACGGCGAGTAGATCATTTTTTATTGAGACGATCATAAATTTCGACTTCGACAGAAGCCAGATCAAGAGAAACGAAAATTGCGGCATCAAGTTGTTTACCGTCGCAGGTCGATTCGAGAGCGACAACGTTAACCGTCAGCGACGTTTCGACGCCCTGAGACAAGCGCAAATTGAACTGTCCCATCAGAGGAACATTCTTCGGTGGAGTGATATCACCCTGCGTGGTGCCAATGTGAAGCGTTGTTGGCGTCGCGATCTGGGCAATAAGACGGGTTGTCATACAAAAAAGTAAGGCAAATACGAAGAAGCGTTTCATCATGACTCCAAGTTTGAGGACTGCGAGCATAAGTCGATATCTGTGTTACTAACATTCAACATCGTGAATTAATTCACGAAGTTTTTCCAGAATTGGTCTCAATTGTTCAACAATGGTACTTTACGGCAGACTCTTTGTCCCGAAGGGACAGTATTTCGATAACCCCCCGTCGGTACTCCGACCAAACAACAATGAGTCGGGGGTGGTGCCCGCGCGCTATAAACATACCAGCCCCGATGCCACTAGCGCAATAAAACGGGGCGTAACTCATTTGGTATCTGGTTTTGTGTCGCCCCGTTGGGGCGAAAGAGTTTTGGGGGTGCCGTTACCCCCGACTAAAGTCGGGGGTTATCGAAATTTCGTCCTTGCAGGACGATGATTTACCTGAACGATTACTCCTACGCAATAATACGTTTTTTGGTTGCGGCCATGCCGCGATAGGACATTTTCGATAATTATTCCCAAAAAACAATACCGTTTCGCTGAGAAATGCAAAGTTCAAACTCGTTGTTCTGAAACGCTTGCCAAACAATCGATTTGCGTGTAAGATTTTATGTTACTATGGGGTAATATTTTCGGTCACAATTTGAAATATTCAATTTTAATCAAAACAGGACAGGCATTTTCGTGATCAAAACCGAAGAACTGACGAAACAGTACGGTAAGTTGTTTGCCGTGAAAGACTTAACGCTTGAATTACGGGAAGGCGATTTGTTCGGGTTTATCGGGCCGAACGGTTCCGGCAAGACGACAACCATGAAAATGCTGGCAACGCTTTTGCAGCCAACTTACGGTGAGGCGTATGTTTGCGACTTGTCGGTTTATACCAAACCGAAGGAAATCCGGCGGCTGATCGGCTTCATGCCCGACTTTTTCGGCGTGTATGACGACATGAAGGTCATCGAATACCTCGAATTTTTCGCCGCTGCGTACCGCATCAAAGGCGAGCACCGCAAAAAAGTCTGCGACGAGATGCTCGACTTGGTCGATTTGGGTTACAAACGTCAGGCACTCGTCACGAGTTTGTCCCGAGGAATGACGCAACGTCTTGGTTTGGCAAGGGTTTTGTTGCACGACCCGCAGGTGCTTTTACTCGACGAACCGGCCAGCGGCCTCGACCCCCGGGCACGTATTGAGATGCGTGAACTGCTCAAACGGCTCGGCGGTCGCGGGAAGACGATCATGGTTTCGAGCCACATTTTGCCGGAATTGGCTGATATTTGTAACAAAGTCGGCATCATCGAACGCGGCGAACTACTCGTCAATGCCGACGTGTCTGAGGTGATGCGTCAGGTCCGCGATCAACCGGTGTTGCTGGTGCAACTGGTCGGCGACCTCGAAAAAGCGGCGAAAACGCTCGAAACGGAGGATTGCGTCGAAAAAATCGATATTTTACAAGGCAAAACGCTCGAAGTGACGATCAAACAAGGACTTGGCACAGACGATTATTGCGAACTGCCCAGCCGCCTGATCGAAAACGGCTTCAAAATTCTCTCGTTTAAGGAAGACGAAATCAACCTCGAAACCGCATTTATGAAACTGACCAAAGGGATTACGGCGTGAGTGTAAAAAGCAGAGTGCAGAGATATAAGAAGCGATTTGGAAAATCCTGATTATCTGCGTGCAAAAGATTGACCAAGAATCTATTCTCCTACACCGGCAAGTTTCCTTACAAGCGAAACACGCCCAAGAATTTCGTTTTCGTCCATGCCTATTTCGAGACAACGCGAGTAATCGGAAAAGGCAGCCACCAAGTCATTTTTGAGCACAAAGGCGTCACCACGGGCTGCAAGAAGTCGGGCGAGTTCCTTGCGCTGTTCCGGGTCGCGTCGCAGATTGGCCGTCCGGCGGGACAGGTCGGTAATCGTCCGCTCCAGTTCCAATGATGCATTCTGGTACGGTACTTCCGTGGTCAGCGATTGCCGCAAGGTTGGTTCGAGTATCATGGCCTGATCGAAATCTGCGTTGGCTGCGTCGAGTTTGCGGGCGGCAAAATTGCAACAAGCACGATAAAAGTACGCTCCGGCGTGTTCCGGCTGAATGCGGATCGTATTGCTGAAATCGGCAATTCCCTTTTCCCAATCACCAAGGTGCAAGCGACCGCGTCCCCGCCAGTAATAGGCGTCGGAAATTTTATCGCCTTGTTTTCGGACGATCATCGGCAAGGTCTGCGTGTTCTCAAGCCGAATGGCAATATCGAGAAAGGCGATACCATCTTGGATCAGCATCTCGCGGTTGTTGGGTTCGTTGGACTTGTGTGCACCGGCATAATTATCCGCATTTGCACCGGAGAAATAACGATTGAGCATGAGTTGCCCCTCATATTGATAAGGCGCAACGGAGTACGGATACGAACGCAAAGCCGCATCGAAACAGGCTTCGGCGGTGGCAAAGTCTTTATTTGCGAGATATTTTTCGCCCCGTTCGAGTTCGCGGATGGATTTGTTATAACGCATAAAACCGTTTGCGAGGACGAGAACCAGGACGACTTGGATAAAAACCAACCCCAGCCACCAGAGATAGGCGTAAAGCCGACCGGCCGGAGAGCGGTAACGAATGCCGGCCTCAAAATCGAGGTGACGTTCGCGCACCCAGCCTGCGACGCCATGCCCCAAAGCCCTGACCGTTGAGGCACATAATTGGCCGATTGAATATTGCGGAGAGGACATAAAAATGATCGGAAATCAAAAATCAATCGTAATGTTGCGAAAAAAGGCCACCACCTTCGTTTGTAACAGATCATGACAAATTTGCCAAATATTTTTTTAGAAACCGCTCGAAATTTGTACAGCATGGACTTCGGTGAGCGTTGGGAATTCGAGTTTGTCGAGCATTTTGAAAATCGCCGGTTCATTGACCGGGTTTTCCCGCTTGCGATTGCGTTCAAGGAGCGTGTCGAATGGGGCTTCAAGATAAATGATACGTAGTCGGGCGTTGTAGGAAGTCAGCACTCTGCTCTCGCAACTCACTACTACAAAGTCGCCTAATTGGTCTTCGTAAATTTAGAGTAATATGGTAGAATGGAGGAGAAATTTGTAGGCCATTTAGACGACTTTGTAGTAGGTCTCGGAGTAGTTTGTTTGATTCGTCGTTTGTCCGTATGGGTAAATGAACATCTGTTGTGGAGTGGGTTGAACTGAATTGACCGTCGTCGATAATGGGATGAGTGGATTTCCCTTGGGATTGTGGTTGGAAATTACTCGGGGTTCGTGGCGACAGCCTGCAATAGATAGCAGAGTGTTGGAGTACCAGGATACCCCTCAATTGACAGTCTTTGGTCGCACTTTGGTCGCAGCTTGCTTGCCCTGTCGCGTGACGAAGGCATCACGTCGGACAACGCCACCATTCACACGACCTCGCAACAAGTGGTCGATGCCCTGACGCAAATTGACGCCTTGGGAGAAGAAAATCCGGCGATTCGTCAACCGTATTGATTCCCCGCGTCACAAGGTGACGCGGCTAACGATGGTTGCAGCGGACTCTGATTTGAGTTTCACTGCGGCAACCAAACCGGCAAATCGGCCACTTCGTCTTTGGCCGCTTGCGAAACAGGCACGCCCCATTGATCGAAAAACGGGCCGAGGTTTTTGCCGACGTGTTTTGAAAATCGGCGCATCCACTGGTCGCGTTTATCATCGTCATTACGCGGACGTTCATTCGTTGGGAGTTCGCGATACTCGGCGATGACCGCCTTGAGTGCGTCCCAGCCGAACTCGTCAATCAGTTCAACGTACATTCCCAATGCCAAAAACGGATCGCTTCGCCATTGGTCAAATGACGCTCCGGCGGCAATGTACCGTTCTTTGGCCGCTTTGCGCACTTCGGGCAGCATATCGCGGCGGGCTTGCGCAATGGGCGTGTCACACTGGTTCTCATAATTGTAAAGCGTAAACAGATTGACCGTCACTTCGGTCGTCCCGTTGAACGTCCAATCGCCCGACTGGTGGTTGTGCCCAAATTCGTGGAAGAACCCCCAACGGTCGCCTCGCTCCATGAGATACGCAAGATCGGTCAGGCCGCGTTCCGTTTGCGTCGGCGTCATGACGGGATAGCCCGAATGCATCCAACCGGCGGAAATCTGACGGTCGGCCGTGATACGCTCCGGTCGGACTCGTTTTTGCGGCCACCCGGCCAATTCGGCGTCGGCGTCGAGTACGGCGTTCCAGAATTGCATTAACTTGTTCGGGTCGTCAAGTTCGCGCACGAGGTGCGACGGCACGGTGATGATCACGCGGTCCGACGCAAGCTCTGCCCACGGGCCGGGGGCCAGTCGCGACTTTCGCCATTGCTCGTCCGTTGTTTCGCCGAACACATAATACGGTGCTTCGACCGCCCCGTCGATGTGTACGGAGATTGACTCCGCCGGCGTGTTGCGCGGAACGACAATATAAACATGCCCGCCGAAGGGATTGACGACCTGTGTGACCGTCTGACCGAGTTGCGCGGTGAGCGAAATCTCCGGGCATCGTTCCCAATTCGGCAGATGCCAAAGCCGGTCGGTCAAGGCACCGATTCGCACGGAAAACTTGACATTCCGTGCGGCTGCCGCTTCGGGAACGGTGATCGTAATGACGTCACCCGGCGCGGCATACAACCCCGTCGAATGCCAATCGGGAATCGCCGTGTTGATTTCAACGTTCCGGCTGACCCGGACGGCATCTTCCGGCACATCACCGGGGAACTCAACTGCCGCTTCAAATTTCGGGATCACCAAGCCATCGGGCAACCCGCTCCTCGCCTGCGATTGCATGTAACGTTGTACCTGCAAGAGCAGAGCCAAACGATCAAGCGGCTGATTGGCCGCAACGATCGGCGTTTGTTTCGTCGGCACAACTTGGCGTGTGATGAGTTTTTGCAGATCGGCAAACGCGGCGGTTTGCGATTCCGGGATGCTTCCCAGTGCCAGTTCGAGCGTAGTGACCAGTTGCGTCCAATCGCCGGCGGTGAGCGATTGTCCCGCCTCTTCGTCAAGAATCGCATCGAGTGCTTTTTTGGGATGCATATAGGCCGAAACGTTGACGGCGGGAGCATAACCGTTACGCACTTGGGAAGCAAACTGATCAGACCAAGCCAGCCCCATCGGAGCGACGAGTTGATTACCGGCAAAGGTTGTTTTCAGATCGCCGCTTGGATTGAGCTGTTGCCATCCCCAACCGGTGGCCGCCGTCAACAAACCGCCGCCGTTTTTGACGAATCGGTCGATGGGTGCAATCTGATTGGCGCGAACTCGCTCCGCGCCATAAATCAGCACGTCATACAAATCGGAAACAGCCTCATCGGTCAGCCCGCGAATGAAATCGGCCTTTAACCCTTGCGCCTTCAAAAAGTCGGCGGTCGCCTGATCGTCAACGACGGCAACGCGAATTTCGGCAAGCGGTCTGGTTTCGCCGTTTGACGATTTGCGTGCCAGCCAGGTGATCAGGTTGACGCACAAGGCCGTGTTATTGCCGCTGTTGTCGTCAAAAAAGTCGGCACCGGTCATTGCGGAATGGCCGAAAATAGCGACACGTCCCTTTTCGTAATGCGAGGCCGCCGCCAGCGGAATCATGGGCGCACGGTTGCGACCGGAAGCCTGGCCGGTTTGGCCAAGTAAAACGGGAAAGGCATTTTCGCCGAAAAAGCAAACCGCCCCCGGGCTGATACTACCCGAGACTTGCACGTTGCCGACTCCGGCAAGGATCGCCTGCTGATCCGGCGAAGGTTGCGCGAGGGTCATCGGCGGTGCCTGCTGAGTTTGCCGCTGCTGCGCGAATATGGGTAAAGCCGTTGCCGACAGGAAAAGGCACAAAATCGGTTTTGTCAAATTGCGTAACATGTCAATCGTAGCTCCTGGGTTGTTGAAATAAAAAAATCGTCGAAGCAGAACGATCACGCCGTAACCGCCGCAGGCAAAACGAGCTGTGATCATTCGATATCTCACTCACTCTTGTCTTCGGCACCGATCCTTACAAGATTCCACTCATTCTTGCCTTCGGCACCGACACTTACAAGATATTCAATCACCGCCTCGTTTCCATATAAGTAGGCAAAGTCGAGTGGGGTTTTGTCGTGAACGGTTTTCGCGTTGACATCCGCTCCTTCGGAAACAAGAAATTTAATGAACTCGAGATTACCGTCATGCGCTCCCTGATGGAGTGCAGTAAAACCGTCACTGGTCTTCTTGACGTCCGCCCCTTTGGAAACGAGAAATTTGGCCACTTCAAGGTTCTTATTGTGTGACGCCGCAGGAAGTACACCAATTGCATTTACATCTGCTCCCTTGAAAACGAGATATTTGACAACAGCAACGTCGCACTTCATCACCGCTGATGCAAGAGCGTGATCAAGTATGTCCCCGCTGTTCGGTGTCATGTCTTTTATGCGTATATCTCTATCACTGAACCTTCCTTCAAAATCCGCACAAAACCGGTCGATTTCTTCCTGTTCTTCGGCGGTAAATTCAGGTTCTTCGGCGGTAAACTCAGGTGCTTGTGCCTGAATGTCTGGCACCTGAGTCACTGGATTTTGGTCACTTGATGAGCATCCTGATCCCCAGATCGCCGGAAAAATCAAGATACCGACCAACAAGAGCAGGAATGAAATTTTACGCTTTTCGGCACCCTGTGCAGAGACGCTACGGGGCTGTGTTTGATGAGTCGGCAACATTGCAGTGATCCTTGTCATTTGTTATCGAAAACCAATCCGACCGACACGTTGCCGGTGCGGTACCTCAAATGGTGAATTCCAGTGTATCCGATTTTTTTGCCGGTTGCAATAGGCACATTTTTTCGCAATCTAAACGGTTACGGCTCTGATCGGCGGTCACGGCGTGAGTACCCTACCTTGTCGATTGCTTAATGGAATCCATAATTGAAGGGTTGATACGACTGATCGTGTTTATCCGTGTATTCCGGGGCGAAATCACAAAGATGACTAAAGAACGAGCTATAGTATTACTATCGGGTGGGTTGGATTCGGCGACCGCTGCAGCATGGGGGCGGGCAAACGGTTACGAGCTATTTGCCCTGACAATCAACTACAATCAGCGGCACCGGTGCGAACTCGACGCCGCACGACGGGTCGGTGAGTTTTTGCAGGTGTCGCGGCACGTCTTTCTCGATGTTGATCTGGCCGCGTTCGGCGGAAGTTCCCTGACGACAAGCGACATTGCAGTGCGACACGATGTTCCGCTTGAAGCCATCGGACGGACCATTCCCAATACGTATGTACCTGCCCGCAATACGGTGTTTCTTTCGCTGGCACTGGCCTACGCAGAAACGGTTGCCGCCGAACACATTATTCTCGGCATCAACGCCGCCGATTTCAGCGGTTACCCCGACTGCCGGCCCGAATACCTTGACGCATTCGCCAACATGGCGCGGCTGGCCACGAAAGCCGGAGTCGAGGGAACGTTGCAGCTCCAATTTCATGCGCCGCTCATGACGCTCGGCAAACGGGAGATCATCGAACTGGGACTTTCGCTCGGCGTTGATTTTTCGTTGACACACACGTGTTACTCGCCGACCGCCGACGGCAAAAGCTGCGGTCGTTGCGAAGCCTGTCTGCTGCGATTGAAAGGTTTTCAAGAAGTCGGCATCACCGACCCGATGGAGTACGCGGAAGCGAAATGACCGGGAATACTTACTTGAAGACGACCTGTTTCACCTGGCAAATCTGTTGAACATTCCTGCTTCATAGTGAAAACAATTGTCAATGGTTGTAAAAATTCTGAAAAATTTCTGTGTTCATCAGCGAAATCCGGTGGATTTTTCACTTGTTGTGGTACTTCGTGCTTTCGTAGTGTAATTCATGCTTTCGTAGTGTAAAATGACCTTGAATGGTTACCCCATTTTTTTCTTTACAAAGCACCAGCCATAACTTTAATAAGGAGAGAGATAATGAAAAAAACATCCCGCCGAAAATTTCTGCGTCAAGCCGCCGCCGTTTTGGCAACGCCGTGTATCGTCCCTTCTTTTGTCGTCACGCAAAGTGCGATGGCACAAAATGTTCCCTTGCCGAATGACCTGTTGCGGATGGGAATGATCGGAACGGGCCGTCAGTGTTATCTCGTAAACATTCCGCAGTTTGTGCGAAACAGGCGGAACCAGGTTGTTGCTTTGTGTGACGTCGATTCCTGGCGGCTTGAAGAAGCGAAAAAGAAAGTGCTTGATCTTTACGAAACCAGCGTTTCGCTGAAGAAACCGAAAAGCGTTGACACATATATTGATTACAAGGAACTGCTCGCCCGGCCGGACATCGATGCGGTGATGATTTCAACGCCGGACCATTGGCACGCAATTCAAGCGGTTGATGCCATGCGTGCCGGCAAGCATGTTGCCTTGGAAAAGCCGATCATTCGGACGATTGCGGAAGGACAACAACTTGTTAAGGTTTCGGCCGAAATGAAACGCACGTTCCGTGTGGACAGCGAATTTCGTAGCGGCAAAGGTGCTCATCAAGCGGCGGAACTTGTTCGCAACGGTCGGCTTGGCAAGATCAACAAGGTTCTCGTTTGCGTTCCGGTAGGTGACGTTCCGTGTCCGCCGCAGCCCGAAATGCCGGTACCGAAGGAACTCGATTACGATCGCTGGTTGGGACCGGCCGGAAAGGCTCCCTACACCGTCAATCGCGTTCACGCACCGCAAAAATGGGATCGCCCCGGCTGGATGCGGCGGCTCGAATACTGCGACGGCATGGTCACCAATTGGGGAACGCATCTGTTCAACGGCGCACTCTGGGCACTCGGACTTGACCGTTCTTGGCCGCTCGAAATCGAAGGAACCGGAACCTATCCCGAACCGGAAAGTTTTTGGAACGTGCTGCTCGACTTTGAGATTAAATACCGTTATGCAGACGGAATCGAAATCGTTTACAAAACAGACAAGCCGTTTTACCGCATTGATGGCGAAAAGGGTTGGATTGAGGTTTCCTTCGAGGGCATCACGGCAGGGCCGGAATCGCTGTTGAATGAAATAATCGGCGACGACGAAATCCATTTCCCCTTACGTTCGGAAAAGGAAGACTTCATCGACGCGATTTTAACCGGCGACGAAGTCCTGGAACCGGCCATCGTCGGCCACTGTGTGACTTCGGCCTGTCTGCTGGGGCACATCGCCATCCGAACCGGCGAAAAACTGCGTTGGGACCCGGAAAAAGAGCAATTTCTGGGCAACCCTAAAGGTGCCGGGTATCTTGATAAACCGATAATAACAAGTCGTTGAAACGGAATGGTTTTCACGATCATGGAAATATCTCCGTCAATTTACGAACATGCCGCGAAGATCATCGGCGAGACTCCCTGGCGGACTTCGCGGGATGCCGAATTGTTGTATCAGGCTCACGCCGAAGCGTATTGGGTGTATCGGCATACGCCCATCATGCCGGGTATCGACATTTATAATCTGGAACCGGAGGCGTATGGTGCCATTTTGGAAGAGGCAAGCCCTTGTGCGATTCCCGCTGTGCGGCATCGACCGATTTCGGACATCGACGACATTTTGCAACTTCCGCCGTTGGACGCCGGGAAAGACGGTCGCATTCCCATGCAGATTGAGGTCGGGCGACGTCTCGGCATAACGTTTCCGGAAGCGATTGTGCGAATTCCCATCAGCGGACCGTTTTCCATCGCCAGCAATTTGATGGGCTTCGACAGCCTGCTCCTGGCCGTGGCCGAGCAACCCACAAAGGTCGCGGCGGCTTTGTTACACTTGGTCGATGGGCAACTCTCCTTTGCCCGCGGCGTGAAGAAAGCAGGCGTTGACATTACGTTTTTCGAGTCGGCAGCCTGTCCTCCCATGCTTTCGCCGAAGCAATTCCGTGCCATCGAGTTACCGGCATTGAAAAAACTGCTCGGCGGCATGAGCAAAATTATGGGACGCCCGATTCCCTGTATCATTGGCGGCAATACAACACCCATCGTCGAAGCGATGCTCGAAACCGGCACCAACTATCTTGCCTGTCCGTTTGAAACGAATCAGGAAGCGTTTCTCAAAAAGGTCGAAAACCGTTTGAATGTGCAAATTCGGATCAATGCCGACCTCCGCATCGTTGCGGCAGGAACAAAGGAACAGATTCGTACCGAAGCCGACCGCGTTTTGGCTCTGTGTCGCCGACGTCCGAATTCCTGCCTCGGAACCGGCGCACTGCCGTATGAGACGATTCCCGAAAATGTTCTTTATATGATGAAGTATGTTCGGGCACAAGCCTGACCTGGATATTTCACCGGCGTGGTGTGTCTTGTTTTTTTGATTCTTTCACATTTGTCATGTGTCATGGATACGTGAAAATCCGTGGCAAATCCAACTGTTGTTGACAGTTTGAGGCTTTCACCAGTTTTTAATCGGCAAGGTAGGGCGGTCACGCCGTGACTGCCGTAATAGTGGATTGGGATGATCATCGCGAAATTGTTGCTGATCATTTTCTGGCAAAAGCCTGAGGAGGAGTCCGAGCGAAACGATGGCAAGGATGATGGGAAAGTGGTGGGATTGACCGCGTTTTGAGCGGGGGGCGGGAACTTTTTTCAGACATTGAACGAAAATTTCGAGCGATGCGGGAGCAGAAGTTGCAGGGGGGGGAATTCGTGGGAGCAGACATTGTGACCTCCATGTCGTCAAAGGAAAAACGGAAAAAATGACGTCTGATCCTAAATACGATGAAAAACTCTGCATGACCGAAAAAATCCCTATGGAACTTGAAGACGGACTGATGAACACTTGGAAAATTCGTTTCTCCCCCCTTGGTTTTCTCACCGTGCAAGTATATAATAATACCTAAAGAGATGTATTTTCTTGCTTTGTCGTTGGTGCAGCAGGTTGTAAGCTATTATTTGATTGAAGGTTAAGAAAAATGGCCGGTGGTAAAAAAAGTAAAAAGAAGGCGGAAACCGTTTATCTCGTCTGCGAAGAATGCGGGGACTACAACTACATTGTGCGTCGTAAGCCGGGTGGTGAGAAGCTCAAGTTGTCGAAATATTGCCGCAAACTGAAAAAGCACACAATTCATAACGAAAAGAAAAAATAGCTTTTCGCGTTTTTCAGTTGTTTCAATGATCAACCGCTTGTGAGTGCGACCTTTGATGGCTAATCGGTCAGCAGGCGGTTTGTTTATTTTTTGTCGCGTAAGTGTCTGTCAATAATAAAGATACGCTTTCTCACAAAATCTGCCGGCACTTTGGTGCCGGAACACTCGTTGCACACGAAACGATTGCTCTTTTGTTGCACGAACTTGCGGCGCAACCGGAAATTGCAGGTTTTCTCAAATGGCAGGAGTTACGATTTAACGCAACCGGTTGTAATCCATGTATTTGGCAAAAATCGCGTGATCTGATTGCCAAAAAAATACGAATTGTAGCAACCGATTCTGGAAATCAAACAAAAAACAGTGCCGCCCTGTTGTTCGCGATTGAAACCTATTTCGCAATGATTCTGCAAGTGTTTTTGCGGTGTATCGGCCTGCCGGAACCTGATATTGCGTCCGTTTATCAATGGCCTGCTCAAATCGGCAATTTGAAAACGCGGTCGAAAATCGAATCGTTTGCGGCAAGGGGCAACGCCACTGTTGAGCAAATTGTCACCTCCGACACATTTCGGCAATCGCAAAAGGGTGACGATTTTTTAGGAAATATGTACGCGAACTTGATCCCAGCGGCAGCACGCAAGCAACTTGGCGAGTTTTACACCCCAGCGTGGTTGGCCGATCATTTACTCGATGTCGCCGGAATCAATGAGGCCATCGCAACTGGTAAAAATATTCGTGTACTTGACCCGGCCTGTGGCAGCGGTACGTTTTTACTTGCGACGGTGCGGCGGATGTTGAAAGCAGGTATGCCATCGGAACATGTTGCGCAGCGTATCGTCGGGTTCGACCTCAATCCTCTTGCGGTATTGATGAGTACTGCAAATTTGTTAATGGCACTCGCAATACGTGAGGGCAATGACGCCCGGCAGTTGACCAAAATCCCACCGCTACGCATTACCTGCCATGACAGCATTCGGAATACATCGCCGTTTACCGGGACGAATGCGAGTGAAACGGTCGGCCAATTCGATTTCGTTGTCGGCAATCCGCCGTGGTTGATGTGGGACAAATTGCCGCCGGAATACCGCGAACAAACCAAACCGCTTTGGACCCGTTACGATTTATTCAACCTGTCGGGTAAAGACGCCCGTTACGGCGGTGCAAAAAAGGAACTGGCCCTGCTCATGGTCATGACGGCGAGTGACCATTTTCTCAAAACTGGTGGGCAGCTTGCGATGGTGTTGCCGCAAACGGTGTTTCAAACGCACAAAACCGGCGACGGTTTCCGGCGGTTCGGCGGTAATGATCCGGTGCGTGCCCTCAAGGTGTTGCGGGTTGACGATTTTTCGGCAATGCGAGTCTTTTGCGACGCAACAACGAAAACGGCAACGCTCGTACTCGAAAAAGGCAAGCCGACAACCTGGCCCGTGCCGTATTTCCGTTGGCAAACGCCGATACAATGCCATGCATGTTGTGCCGTCCCCGTTGCGCCGGAGCAACCCGGTTCGGCATGGCGCATCGTCGAGCAAACCGTCGAGCAAACCGTTGAGCAACACGACAGATCGAGTCACGCGTCCGTGTTGCAAAAATCCGACTACACTGCCATACTCGGTGCGAACACCGGCGGTGCAAACGGCGTGTATTGGGTCGAAATCATCTCGGCCTGTACCAACGGACTTGTGACGGTTCGCAATCTTGCCGCTTGTGCGAAGCAACCGTTGCCGGTGGTCGAAGCCGAAATCGAAGCGGAACTGCTGTACCCGCTTTTGCGATGGCGTGATGTTGACCGGTTTTCGGCGGCACCGTCAACTTGGGCAATTATCGTGCAAGACCCGGCGATGCGCAAAGGATTGTCACTTGAGACCATGCAGGCGAAGTACCCGAAAACATTGACGTATTTGCGGCAATTTGAAACGCAACTCCGCAATCGCGCGGCGTATCGCAAGTATCTGTCCGACGCGCCGTTTTATTCGATGTACAACATTTCGCGAGAAACCTTTTCGCCGATCAAGGTCGTCTGGCGACGGATGGACACGCGTATCCGAGCGGCTGTTGTGCAACCGTTTGACGCTTCTCGTGATTTATCGTTTGCGCAAGGTCGTCCGATCATACCGCAGGAAACCTGTTCGATGATTGCCGTTTCCGGACTTGAGGAAGCGTGTTACCTTGCTGCGTTACTCAACAGCGAATCCGTGCATCGACAAGTGGCCGCAAGCTCGGTGCAGGGTGGCAAGGGTTTCGGCTCACCCGGTATGTTGGAGCACCTTGTGATACAACGTTTCGACAAGGAAAACGAAACACATATTGTTCTGGCAAGGCAAGGTCAAGCGGGTGAGTGAATTAGCCGTGGATTTACACAGATTTTTGTTTCACGCAGAATCGTGAAAAAAAAATCTCTGCGGTCTTTTGGTTTTTATGATCTGCCTATTGAAGTAACTTGCTGTTTGTGTCATATTCGATGTAGAGACAAGGTGTTTTTCCTTAATAATTGAAGAAATGAGAGAACCTTTATGACATCGAATTTCACGTCCCCATGTTCACGACGCCGTTTTTTGAAAACTGCAACGCTTGCCCTTTCGCCGCTCGTTTTGCCTGGCCGGATTTTCGGACTCGACGGCACGGTGGCCCCCAGTAACAAGATCACACTCGGCGGCATCGGCATCAACAGTCGCGGCGGCTACGTTCTGCAACGGATGCTTCCTCAGCCGGATGTGCAATTTCTCGCCGTGTGCGATATTCGCGCCGACCGTCGCAAGGCGGTCAAAGAGTTGGTCGATACGCGGTACGACAACACCGACTGCTCGACCTACCGTGATTTCCGTGAGTTGCTGGAACGCAAAGACATCGACACCGTGCTGATTGCCACCGGCGACCACTGGCACGCGCACGCCTCCATTTACGCGGCTCGTGCGGGAAAAGACGTGTATTCCGAAAAACCCTGCGCCATTACCATCGACCTTTGCCGAAAACTTCCCGAAACCATGAAGCGTTACGGCACCGTCTTTCAGGGTGGAACACAACGCCGAAGTCTCGGCAATTTCAAACTCGCCGCGGACTTGGCCCGAAGCGGAAAGCTCGGCAAAATTCACACGGTGCATGCTTCCATTTATTATTTGGAATGTCGCTACGATTGGTATCCCGCGCAGCCGCTTCCCGACCGTGAGGAAATCGATTGGGACCTTTGGCTCGGCCCGTCCCCGTGGCGACCTTACAACAAGGATTATGTCATGGGTGCATGGCGCGGGCATTACGATTTCGATTCCGGTGCGAAGCATCACGATTGGGGAGCACACACCGTCGATCTTTGTCAATGGGCACTTGATGCCGACGGTGATTGTCCCACGCGGTATTGGTCGGAAGGCAACAACTGCTATGCGACGTACAAAAACGGCGTCAAACTCGTCATGCGACCTGACGGTTGGCTGGGAACCGGAACCTGTCCCGTGCGTTTTGAAGGCGAAGACGGCTGGGTCGAAACCGGCGACAGCGGCAACATTCTCGTTTCGCCCGACTCGCTGCGGAAGGAACTCGTCCAGGATTTCAGTCTTTACGGAAAACAGGACAACCTGTCGCACGGCGAAGACCCGTTCCCGCACGTTCGGAACTTTTTCGATTGCGTGAAAACCCGTCGTCAGCCGGCCTGCAATGCCGACGTGATTTGCAGTTCGCACCTGGTTTGCCACGCTTCGGCCTTGTCATGGTTGCTGAAACGCGAATTGACCTTCGACCCCGTCAAGACCGAATTCACCGACGCAGAAGCCAACCGCATGAGAACCCGCCAATGGCGCGAACCGTGGGTGGTATAGTTCTACTGTATTGATTTGTCTTGACGTGATTTAAGTTATTTGTTATAAACGCTTTCCGCATTGAAAAGGAGTGAATTTTCCGCATGGAGAGCGAACATGGTAAAACGGTATGCGATTAACAGTGAATTTATTTTTGAAGATTGTTTGGTGACGCCGAGTGTTTATGAAGGTGTGTTGCAGCGGTTCGACGAGTTTGTCACGCCGTTCATCAGTCACTTTCACACACAGTCTCAGCAACAAAAATCGCGTGAATATATGAAAGGGTTGTTGTCCGATACGGAACGAAAGAACATAGAGTCGATCTCTTACTTTCATGGTTACGATCGGCAGCGTTTGCAAATTTTTATCGGCCAAACCGAATGGGATGATGAAGTCATTCTCAATAAGTTGGCCGCACAGATCACCGACGAAATCGGTGAAGAAGACGGTATCCTGATCCTCGATCCGACATCGTTCCCCAAGAAAGGCAAAGAGTCGGTCGCCATACAAAGATTGCTGCAAAGACAATGGTGCGGACGACTCGGCAAAACGGAAAATTGTCAAGTGGCAACATTCCTCGCTTACGCAAGCAGCATCGAATTCGCATTGTTGGATCGACGACTTTATCTTCCAGATGTTTGGATTGAAGAACCATCGCGATGTGATAAAGCGCGAATTCCAAAACAACATCAAGTGAAAAAACTCGTCACGAGCAAGCATTGACAGATATTCCTGGTTTGCCTCCGGCAAAACGTATTAACGGTCGAGGAAAATTGTTGCCGCACAAGTGGATCACAGGCGATTACGAAATGGGCAAAGTGCCGTGGTTTCGCCGTGATTTGCGGGCTCCAGCGTTGTTGGTTCGCCTTCGGCGAAACGAACCGTACATGCTTGCAGTGCCTTCGAATATTTTGATCCTTGATTTGGATACGCCGATCAAAACATGCAAACATTGCGGTGAAGAATATGAGCGTGGTTTTGTCAACGTGAGTGCTTGGATGAAAAACATTCCGTCGAAGAAATGGAAGACGATCAAGGTTCGACAAGGTCACAAAGGTTGGTTGACGGTGAAGCTGGTGACATGTCGTGTTCGCGCGATGCTTGAAAATGAAGTTGGCGATGAAGAGGTGTTGATCGTGAGCAAGTGGCGAGAAGACAGTGGCAAACCTCGTTGTGATTACCAGTAATTTTGGTTTGCCTACGGCAAAACGTCGTGGAGTGATGAGCCGGCTGACTTGTATGAATATGCGCGCGTGATCAAGCAAGCCTATCGCATTGAAGAAAGTTTTCGTCGAGCGAAAGGCGAGTGTGGCTTGGCCGATTATCAAGTTCGGAATTGGATGGGTTGGCATCATCATGTTGCGTTAAGTTTATTGACGTTGTGGTTCCTGACAGTGGAGTTAATGAATCAAAAAAAAACGTATCGATGATGACGCTTCAACAAGTGCGCGAATGCATCAGCGGCTTGTTGTTGAGTGAACGCTTAAAAGTTTGTGATCAAAACGAGTATCATTGTTTCCGCTCCACATGTTGGCTCAACAGAATCAAACAAGCCATCGAAAATTGCTATCAACACTGATTTTTGCCATTTTCGGCGTTGTATGTCGTTATTTTATAATGGGTTACGCTAAAATAATACAGTAGAATTAGGTATATTGAGCTAACTCATTGTCAAATATCGTCACGCCGTTTCCTCGTGGCGTATTATGCAACGCAACCTTCCGTTGCGCATTAAAAACTGCATTCGTTATTTTCGTTGAACATCTCTCAATATTATTATGAGGAGTGTTTGCTGTCAATGTTGTTTCGATCAAAATAATGAAACTTATGCTCCCGCAAAATATCAATGGATCATTACTCGACAAGTTTTCGCTATTCTACCAAATCACTTTTCCGTTGCGCTCGCTTGCGCTCGTTTGCGTTCGTTTTTTAAATTCTATCAAATGGCATGACAGCTTGCGTTACTTTTCCGTTACCAAACAAAAAAAATATCCGTAATTCATCTATGCTCTGTATTTCCAATGAGATAGAGATGTGGCTTCGCGACGATTCAAGCCAAAACCGGGATGGAAAGCGGTAACGTTACCGCTTGCGTTACCATCTCCCAAGCCTGCATCACGGGCGAAAACCGTGCGACTGTGCGGCAAAGAACGCCAATTTAGCGGATGGATTGTTCATTTTGCTTTGACAATCGGCAGTTCGCCGAAAGAGAGCGTGTAATTCGGGCTGCAATGCTCCGAGGCACTGCGCCATCTTTGTTCGGTTCCTTGTGAACCAAAGAACAGCGTCCCTTTGCCGAAATGCCGGTTGATTCTGTCAACGGACATCATGAATTGGTCGTCTCGCCTTTGAGCATCCGGATTCTTTTCGGCCAAATCAAATAATAAACCTTGCGATTTTACCGCGACGGCATCTTGAAGATGAAGCAACATGACCGACGCTTTTTTATAGAGCGTGCCTTCTCGATAGATTTCACGCAACAAACCGAGTGCCGTGTGAATGATTTCAAAAGAACTTGACGTCGGGACATCAAGACCTCGTGTTTTCCCATCGGAGACATACGAATCACTCTTTTTATACCAGCTTGTATTTAAATGCACATTCACGGCAGTCGCCACCGTCCCTTCCGACCTGGCTTTTTCGCAGGCTTTGGCCGC
>Ga0082212_10004277_pt1 | contig 19848 bp, 17 predicted proteins | sample TergutNt197P3_FD_71548 | JGI IMG/M metagenome (GOLD analysis project Ga0082212, IMG submission 71548) | Neocapritermes taracua P3 segment gut microbial communities from Petit-Saut dam, French Guiana - Nt197 P3 | ecosystem: Host-associated > Arthropoda: Insects > Digestive system > Gut ... | reverse complement strand
AGTACGGGCGAACAGAGCATCGTCAATGATTCGCAGGTCGGGGATCACGTCCGAGCGCACTTCGCCGGAAACAAAGTGGCCCGTATACAGCTCATTTTTCAGGATGCGAAGGATGGTGTTGCACTGCCACTTGCTGCCGTTGTGGGTGCGGATGCCCTGCTGGTTCACCCATTCGGCAAGGCGGTGTGAGCCGTAACCCTCATTGGCGGTTTTATCGAAAATCTGCCGGACAAGCACGGCTTCTTCCTCGTCCACCTCCAGGTCGAGCAGCTCGCGGTTTTTCTTGCCCATGCGCCCCTTGTGTACCAAGCGGTAGCCGTAGGGAGCCGCGCGTCCAGTGTATACGCCCTCCTGCGTCATCTGCTCAAACTTGGTCTTGATGCGCTGGGAGGTTTTCAGGCTTTCTCCGCTTGCCTGCCAGTAGCGGATATAGTTCAGGAGCTTGTCTGTATGGCACTCTATTTTCTGCTGGCCCTCTTGGGTGCTCCACACTTCGATGCCCTGTTTGACGAACCATTCCACGATGAAGGGCGTTTCGTCGTCGCGCCGCCCAAGGCGGTCGAACATGAACACAAGCAGTACATCGAATTTTCCCGCGAGTGCGTCCCGCTGGATTTCCTGGATGGCGTCACGGTCATGCGCAGATACCTTGTAGCCGGACACGCCCTTTTCGGAGAACTCATTAGCGAGCACCCAGCCCTGCGTAGCAATGAACTCGCGGCAGGCGGTTTTCTGCATGGGTATGTCGTCGTTGTCCACCTGCCCCTTGGTCGAAACGCGGTACAGGCAGCAAACCCGCTTGGTTGTTTGGTTTTGTACGATTTGCATGATGTATATCTCCTCTCGTATTTCATCAGAATGAATCCATACGAGAGGGAGTTCTCTGCACGTTTATGCGGTTTTCAAGGTGCCGGAACCATTGTAGCGCATTGCGCCCGGCTTGTCAAACATGCAAAAGAATTTTCTAAGCGTTCTTCGTAGGATTCCATCAGGATGGACAGCACGGCGTTGTTGACGGTATTGTCGGCGGCGCTAGGGAATATCATGCGCACGGTGCAGCCGCAGCGTTGGGGGGATTGCCGTATGGATTCAGCTTGCATAGCGGCCCTCCCTGCGCCGGAAACGGCGCATGTTACGACACACCTTCGGCGCGAATACCACGCGCACTTGACAGCCGTCCAGAATATAGACCCATTCGCGTTTTTCCTTCTTGCGTTTGAAGCACATAATATCATCTCCCTTTTATGTTAGTTACCAGGAAATCCCAGCCGTTTCTCATCAAGCAAAAATCGCATGATTCCTTGATTACCTGGTCGTAGTCTGCCCGTCGTATGCGGTGGTCGGGCGAATCGTAAAACTGCTGTGCGCACGGAGAGCATAGACATAACAGCAAAGGCTTCGGGGCAGGTTTTCTTGTTGGGCGCATGGCCGCTGGGCGGCCCCGCTTTTTGTTTCTACTCATGTCACCAACCCCAAACTATATCGTAGGGCCTGTCCCACGGCCAGCATGTCGCTTGCCTGTAAACGCCCGATGTAGGCCCTCAGCCGCCGCTTGTCGATGGCGCGGACTTGCTCAGTCAAGACCATGGAGCGCTCTTGCAGGGGGCAGGTTTCATCCAGTACGTGGTGCGCTTGCATGGAGGGACATTTGAGTTGGGCGGTGATGGGCGCAACAATCACCGTGGGGGAACTTCGGCAGAGGCGGCTCCGTTGCAGTATCAGCACAGGCCGCTGGCCTCCCTGTTCGCTGCCCACGGTGTTGCCCAAGGCGGCGCTGTAGATTTCGCCGCGCTGAATATATTTCATGTAGTAGTCACTTCCCGTCGGGTTGGATGTGGGCCGGGCGCGGCGCTTTTGAGATTGGGGCGTTGTATAAACGCATTCATCATAGAATCCGCACCGCACCCGGCCTGTATTTAAGGAGAACCATCCAACGGCCAGTAGCTGCTGGCTCCACGAAGTCCGCTGCTCCCATTCCGGCAAGCGGCAGGCTCCCTCCCATCCCTGCGAGGCATCCCCATCGGCTGCGACGGCTCACGGTGTTTCCTGCACCGCTTCAACGCTCGGCCTGTGGCTGGATACGAGTATCTTTGACCTTTCTGCCTGTTATCGCCCTGCGGGATGCTGTCCCGCTGTAAAAGCTATGGGTGTAATCGCTCCGGCCCGTGAGATGGCCGTCCTCGCGCACCCGCTTTGGTAGCTCGCCTGGTTTCCTATGTGTCCCGGCAGCAGAAAGAACGTATTGGATGATTCCGATATGAAGTTTTCAAGGATCAGCGGGGCCGGAAATTTACCCCCTCGACCCTATACGCCCACTTTTTCGGCGGTTTGCTTCCTGGAAATCGAAAAATATTTTCAAAAGGAATAAATGAACCGCCCGGCCAGGCCGAGCGGTTCCAATGGTTATTGGGTTTCTCCTAACAGCTTCCGTAGCTGTTGCAGGATTTTTGCTTTGCGTTTGTTTACCGCGCCGCATGAAATACCTAGCTGTTCAGCCAAATCGCGTTCGGTTCTTCCTTCGAGATAAATCCCGCGAATCAACGCTTCATCATCTGTCGGTAGGCTGGAAAGGGCCTGTAATGCGGTTTCCTGCAATAGCTTGTCCAGTATATCGTCCTCAAAGCGTACAGGCAAAGGTGTACTGTAATCGTCGGTGAATGGCACGATTTCCGCGTCACGCTCGAAATCATACAGATAAGCTCTATGACGGCTATCGCGCCGAAGCTCCCTATATTTATTCCCGCTCACTTCAATCAGCGAATCATCTACCTTCCAGAAATGCCGCCTGCGAAATGCTGCGTCAGTCTGCTGTAGGATACGCAATTCAGCGTATGTAATAACCATATGCTGACCGCCATCCAGCAGATAACACGTAGACTGGTCGTTCATTTAGTTACCTCCAATCGAAATTCAGATAGGCGAATTTCGATTGGAGGCGGTGATCGCCCGGCACGTAGCCGGAGGTATCGAGAAAAAGCAATAGAGCGCAAACACCCTGAACGGGTGCAAGCACTACATATTGTTATCCGGCAAATTCCGGGGAAATAAAAAAGACCCAGAGTAACGCTCCTTCCAGCGTTACCCCGGTCAGTGGTGGTTTATTGCAGCATTATAGCAGCAACACCCCGGCGACTCAGTCGGTAGTTGAAATAGTCCTGTTATGCAGTTTCGAGTTGCTTCCGACCTCTGGTATTCCCCTTGTTGGGAATCGCCTGTACCTTCTTCACTTCCAATGTTTCAAAATCGACTTCAAAGCACTTTTGGCATCTCGGGCATTTGCAAGATGCTTTTGTTTTAGCCGGTTTTTTGATCATCAACTTCCCATCTTGGCACCATGGGCATTTTGCTTCATACGGAAACTCGTCAGAGGGCATCGTTGCATACAACTCCTTCATCATCTTGGTATTCCTTGCAGCGAACGTGAACGTGTAAAAAGAGGCCCATGGCGTAGCCATAGACCTCATAAATCGCGCATTTTATTAAGCCACATGGATTATCATGAGCTATAATTTGCGGTTGAGGGGGCGGCCACAGTATGTCTTTTCACTTTTGCGGGTGCTCTGTCATATCTCCAACAGAGCGTCGATAGGCAATTCTCGCGAGTATCACTTCGCCTGAATAGGTGATACCGCTCTTTTCGGTGCCTTTGCTGCCATATCCGCGCAAGGAAGATCAGGGTCGCAAAGACACCTCACCGCTGTAGTTCCGTAACACCACTCCTTTCCTGTTTAGGCTTTCTTAGCCCATTCAGCATCTTTTAAGCATTCATTCATTGCGATTGTATCGCCGATGGCCAAATAGAAGTCGCTGAGTTTTGCAAAAAACCGCCAGTTCTGGTACTGCTCCGAGAAGTTGTTGCGAAAGCTGTCTGCCGCTTTGCGGTTGCTTATTTTCCGGCAGCAATCAAGAAAACTATCCAGTGAGGCTCCCACGGCTTCTTCGTCATCCAACGAAGCCTGGAGCAATCCGCAGCAGTACAGCTCATGCGCCCGAAGATAATCTTCCTGCTTGTAGGCAAGTTCTGCACAGCGAAAAATTGCATTCACTGAGGATGGCTCCAAATGATAGACTGTTTCGCTGAGGTTCGATGCCGAGCTGAAATCCCCGGCTGCTTCAGCGCGTTGGGAGTTTGATTCCATTCGCTGAATATCCGCGTCCTCCGATGTAACGCTGGTGGCAGTGGCATCCGTAACTTCGTCGAAAGTGTATAGCATGTCCGGGTCGATCTTGAGATACGCTGCAATCTGGCCGATGATTCGTCTGCTGCCGTTCCCACGCTTTTTGATGTCCTGCAATGTTCGTATGGATATTTTGCTTTCTTCGGCAAACCTTGTAAGGTTGGGATAACCTGCTTCAGCCACACGTTGTTCTAATATAAGGTGCAAGCGACATTTCACCTCATTTCTATATGAATGTCAAAATAGGGGTTGCTTTTCTTTACGGGGTGTGATATACTAAATGCAGCGAGATGCTGGGCAGAAGCGATGCTTCCGCCCGCCCTCCTGCGAAAACCAGCGTGGCGTCTTATTGTGAGAGGTAGGAGCGTTGCGCTGGTGTTTCTATTATATGATACATCATAGGAAGGTGTTTGTCAATAGGGCAAACACGTTTTTTTCGTGGTTTATTTTCGATGAACATTGAACCCGCTCGAATCCCACGAAAAAAACGTGTAATATGTAGAACGTATGAGCGTCAGCGTCAGCCGAAAACGTGTTTTGGAATGGCATGAGTATAAGCCAAACCCCCGCCACCCTATCGAGGGATGCGGGGGGGCTGATTGCACCATATAAATCACATCGGTGAGCGGGGACGACGTATAGCCCGATGTTAGGCAAGAAGAAGCGATTTGATTTGCGCCAGCTTTTCCTTGGCTTCGGTAATACCTGCCTTGGCACGGATATTTAGGGCATCGAGCAGAAGGCGCAGATCGTCCGAAACAAGACTGTCGCTGTTAGGCGGCAGTTGCGGCGAGAGCAGAGCAGTAGCCTCCGGCTCTACTTCGACAATCGTTTGTGGAACCGTAGGCGCTTCCTCTGTCGGTGGTTGTTGTCGTTTATAGGGCCGTTTTAGGTTTGCTTCCGCCACGATCTTTTGATAACCGTGCTTCAGCAGCAGTTTCCTTAACGCATCATCGGAAAACTCAATCGGCTCATCTTCCTCACCCGTGAGGTAGAAGGGATTCACATTCAGCGTCTGTGCCAGCGGGACGGCCATTTTTGCTGAAATACTACCTGTACGGTATATACGGTATACCGTTGCGGCAATGACCCCCGCAAGCTCCAATACAGCATCTTTTTGCTCGGCGGCGGCCGCCTTCCATAGCTTCTCAACGCGCTCTTTCGTTTTATCGCCGTCAACGCTGATATTGCTTTGCTTCAACTGCTGGATATATTTAGCCTCAATCATAGTGATCCACCTCAATGTTTGATGGTTCTATTTTAGCAAATATCAGAACGAAATGCAAGTGCTTTATTTCAGAAAAATACTCTGGTCAGCCAATAAACTGACCTTTTGCCCATTGGCCTTGTTTGTCCAATTCCCCATTAAAATAAGATGTTCCATAACCATGTTTCACGTTGTCCTTCCATTCTCCAACATATTCTGTAGTGCCAAGTATTGCCTCTCCAGTTTCTGTTCCGTATCCATCCTTTTTTCCGTTTTTCCATTCACCTGTATATGTCGTTGTTATAGTGCCAACCCTGCTTACGTCCGTTCCCTGCCCATGTAGCAGGCCATCTTTAAAATACCCCGTTTTAACTCCATTCATTGTAAGCGTATTGAATGTCTCCTCGCCATATCCATTGGGCAAACCATTGCCCCATTCCCCGTCATATCCCCCAGATGCGGCGAGGAAGCTGTACTCAAATTTTCCATTGCCCTCTGGCACACCGTTTAGCATATAGCCTGTATAGCTTCCTTCCATACCATTATGCGTATATACTGTGTTTGCTACATAGGTTGGTAAGGAGGCATTTGCTTCTAGTGCAGTCAGGGATTCGGTGGATTGTGTACGTTGCACGGTGGCTTCTGTCCCTTCTGATAGCGCCGTAAATGCAATTGAAAATTCATCTGTTGTTTCTCCAAAGAGATCATCATCTATTGTTGTCCATGCGTCCCAGGGATCGGTAGTTTCAGTAGGCGGAGCGGTCGTTGTTGGGCCAGGGCTAGGCCCTGGTCTAGTCGCAGCAACAATAGCTACCACGGCTATCAACACAACAACTGCGCCGACAATTGCGGCAACACGCCATGAAAATGGCTTCTTTGCCGGTTCCCCCGCCAATAACTTTTCCAAAATTGTACGCAGTTCTTCGGCCTTTTGATACCGTGCATTGGGATTACCGCTGCACATACGTAGTATGACTTTATTAACAGCATCAGGAACGCCCGCGATAGAGGGAAGTGCTTTCCCCTGTAACTGCTGCTGTTGAGCAGCAGTTCGGTCGTGCAGCGTAATGGTATTGGGGGCAGGAGGCAAAAATGGTGTGCGGTTTCCGTTGAGAAGGGCATAAAGCACGATTCCCAATGAGTAAATATCCGCAGAAGCCTTATATGGCTTGCAGTTGAATACCTCCGGGGCCATGTATGCGTATGTGCCTTTTCGGGAAAGATTCATGGTGGTCTTTTCCATTTCCCGCGCTACGCCGAAGTCTCCCAATTTAAAATCGCCGTTTGGTGAAACAAAAATGTTGGCTGGTTTTATGTCGCGATGGATGATGTTATTCTTTGCGCACACCTCCAGCGCCTTACATACATCAATCCCCAGACGAAGCACTTCTGCTTGTGAAAGAGGATGATCTTTTAAATACTGCTCCAATGGCGTGAGCAATTCCATGCGTATCAGGATCGTCCATCCAATACTCGCGTCTGTTTGCGTTTGTTTGCTTTGTTGGCTCAATGAGCCAAAATCATACGTCTCTCCGGCGGCTTTGATAAGCTTGCTATCTAATACAACAGTCCTGTCAGTCACTGCAACATCATAATCAGCAGATGCCGACGGGACGTTGTAATCGGAAATAATAGCGTGTTCCTGATAACTGACAATATTACTGTGCCCGGTCAAGCGTGATAGCAGATCTATTTCGTTGATGAGGTTTTGCAGTATTCCACGGAAGTATTCCGTAACGGATTGATCGTCCATCCCCTCGCTACGGGCTTGCCGAATCTCCGCGTCGCTTTTAGGTATGTGCAAAACCTTCATCGCCGCCCGTAGCGTTTTTCCTCCGGGCAACATATTTTGAATTTCATACACCTTCCCATAGGAACCCTCGCCAAGGAGCTTGACGATTTCCCATTGCGGCCAGATTTCCTGGAGTTCACGCGTGGTCATGTTAGTCCCCCTGTTGTTTTTGCAGTCGCAACTAAACCAGCATTAGTTGATGGCCACTTTGAATGCCATTGGCGAGCAGGCTTGCTCCATTATCCATTACACGCTTCAAGGTCATGTCACACAACTCCGCGCTGTCCGGGTTGATCCGAAAACTCTCACGCTCGAATGTCATAATACAGCCAGCGATTTGCTCAACAGCAGCAGATGCAAGCATAGCAGGTTCCAACAGAAAATCATATGTGCTGTCATTGGAAACGCAATGCACAGTAACTAATAAAGGCTCCATCATACCTACCCCCTTACGCTCACGAAGTGATTTATATTTCCGTCAACTATACTGTATCCTTCTCCGATTGCCAGCTTTTTGCTTCTATCCGCATAGCCAATACCTTCGCCGTACTTCAGTAAGCGGTCATTGCTCATTTCCCCGCCCAGGAAAACGCCACAATTGTAATCGGTGATGCTCTTTCGCAGCCCGTAATGGTTCATATCGTCCTCGGGCAGACAGACAAAAACAAAGACGTTGTAGCCTGTCAACTTTGTAAAATACTGCTCAAACACTCCCATCAGGTTCTTCGATACATCCGAATTAAGCGCGTTATAGAACCCCTCAAACCCATGGATGAAAAGAAACATTTTTTTGCTTGCCGATAAATGTGCGTCCCAATTTTGATTGTCCTCCGCAAGGAAAGTCTTCGTCGTAAGCTGCCTCGCTTTCAGATGGGGATTGAGGGAGTTCATAACAAAATTTCTCAACCCCTCCAAACTGTTGATATACTCCGCTCCGATGTTTTCCGCAAAGCGCTCCAACTCGCCCTGCGTTTGCATAACGTCTGCGCCACCTGTTTCAGGCGCACCCTCATAGAGAAACACTTCGCTGCCTTGGGATGCCGCTTGCTTTGCGAGTGCTTTGAACAGAGATGTTTTCCCGGACTTCTGCTTGCCTGTAGTAATAAAACATTTGGTATGTGCCAAATCTAAAAGGAATGGTACGGCTTCTGCTTTGTCATAGCCAAGCAGCATATAGCGGTCAGAGAAGTTCATCACATGGCGATCCCGTGCCAAAATATCAAGCGATAAATCAGGCGGTATCTGCGGAATCGGAGTTGCCGAAGGGCCGGAATAATCGTCATATACAGCAAATAAGTCTGATGCGTCTACATCCTCAATTACAAACTGCACTTCAAGAGCAACAAGCGTACCCTTGGAAGAACAAGCGGCTAGACCGCGCCCAGGCACCGTCTGATCAGGCATGATGTCTGTTTTTGTACCAAGAACGTCCTCGTATTGGTATTTGTCCAAGTGCAGACCGATGCCTGCGTTTATGTGTTTGCGAATAGCCCCCGGTATGTCAGTCAGTTCGACGCATGTAGCAATAAGATAAACACCATATGCCGCAGACTGAGAAACCAGAGCAGAAATGCGCGACTGGTATTCATCTTTCATGTCGCGAATGGGTGCTATATTGTCAATTGCAAAAACAATGGCTGGGAGCGTTTCGTCCCCATAATCGTTAAATCTTCCTATACGCTTTTTTGCGAACAGCGTCTTTCGGCGATCCACTTCCCGTTCCAGCAGGGTTAGTAGTTTGCTTAATTTGTCGTCTTCATTTTCCAGCGTAACGCCGCCACAATGTGGGAATGCCTCTAGCGAAAGGAACGAGCGAGTATTATAGTCGGTTATGTAGATATGCAGATGTTCAGGGGAGCACATGCGAATCAGGCCATGGAGCAGCGCCCGCAGCAGATTGGTTTTCCCGGAACCGCTGTTCCCCGCAATGACTAAATGGCCCTGCTGAACCAAGTTATATCCATATGCGAATTGTTTCTGCCGGTTCGGGTCGTCTGCTAAACCTAACGGAACCGCATATAGCTTGATTCGTAGATTGCTTTCATATCCATTCAACATAGACGAGGTTAAGGGCCAGACATTTTCGGTAGTTGGAGCTTCATCTTCCCTCGGAGGTGTGGGTAACGGCGGAAGCCAGATTTCCTTAACTGCCTTTATATTGTGCAACCGCGCTGTCTCTGCGATGATGTCTACTATCGCTCCCAACTGCGGCAAGCGACGTGATATGCTTCCTGCTTTTCTCGCTTTTGCTTGCGCTAAACCTTGAAGATTGATTAACTGCGCGCCCGTGCCCGTCTGCTCCGAAATTGGTATCTCAGGCGTGTAGGATGCTCCGCTCCACCCGGATTGAAACAGCTCGAAAATCTCGTCATCGCCGACCTGAAAGATTCCGCGCCCCTTATACACACTGCTGATAGCGGCTGCGTCTGGGTGGTGCAGCATATCATTGGAATCCTGCTTTGAAGCAACGCGCAGGCACAAACGGAAGTTCGTGTTGCTCCATATTTCATCGTCCACACAGCTTGACGGTTTCTGCGTTGCTAAAATCAAATGAATACCCAAAGAACGTCCGATGCGGGCGGCGCTAACAAGCTCGCTGATAAATTCCGGCGTATTCGCTTTGAGTTCCGCAAATTCATCCGCGACAATCAATAAGTGTGGGATGGGAGACAAAGCGGTTCCATCTGGAAGCTTTTCTTCATTGCGCCACGCTTTGGTGTATTCATAGATATTTTGCCGATTAGAATCGCCGGGGAACGCGGCGGTAAACATAGCTTGCCTACGCCGCAGTTCGCTTCTGACGGAAGCCAATGCGCGGCCAATCTGATTGCCAGAAAGATTCGTGATTACACCCGCCGTATGAGGTAGTTTGCGCAGCCCTTCGGCCATTCCACCACCCTTGTAGTCGATCAGTAGAAAAGCAACTTCGCGTGGATCAAATTCAATCGCCAGGGAAAGCAAGTAAGTTAGTAGGGTTTCACTCTTGCCAGAACCAGTCATTCCGGCCACCAGTCCGTGAGGGCCGTGATAGCGCTCATGAATATCTAAGTATAGCGGCTCATTTGCGCTTCTGAAGCCCACCATGGCGCGTAAACTATCAAAGCTCCTATTTTGCAGCCAACGGCGGTGCAAGTCCAATTCATCCACATTGGATACGCCATACATCATTAAAAACGGAACCGAAGATGGTATTGCACCGTCCTTCCTGTTCATCCGAATACGGAAAGAAGAAAGCTGCCGGGCTTTCTGCTCGGCTTGCTCGGGCGGCAATGTATCAAATGTGATTTGGTCATTGTTCTCGAACGCACCGTCCGTACTCTGCAAGCCTTTATACAAGGCATCCTGACGCAATAATATCTTGCAATTGCTCGGCAAGTATTCAGCATCGGACGTTGCGATGATCGCTGTAGCGCCGAAATTATTCGTTGAATCAAAAAGATACTTCGATATTGCATTTGCTTCAATGAGGCTTGGGTCTGAAACAAAAATCAGGAAATGGGGAAGCAAGCCGGATTCCTCTTGCTTCGTTTCAGTTCTGGCGCGCAATGCCTGCGTTATGTGGGATAGTATTACGCCATAGCCAGCATCATCGTCCGCAATCAGACGTAAACTCCCGGCCCAGACATGCGGCAGCCATTTTGCGAAAGAATAGGCTTCGGCTTCTTTTTTGTGATACAGGAACGCCATCTGTATATCAGCATATGTGTGATATGCTGCCGCTTGTATGGCGATTGCCCGAAGCACTCCCTCGCGGCTGTTTCGATTTGAATGCACGACGCCAATCAATGCGTTTTCTTTCAAGGCCAATGATACAGGAGCGTTTTCTAAATGAGCGTTTTCTTGTTGAAGTCGAAGCGGTTCTTGTGCCAGGTTGTTTTCTACAAGCGAGAAGCGCTCCTTGGGCACATGGATCGGATAGGGAACAGGAATCACACCTGTGCCAATACGAACGCTGAGAAAATCTTCGTGATTTGCCGCGCGTTCATATATTCTTGTATTTTGCGTATTGATATATTGCAGGGTTTCCTCAATGGTGGGGTATTGTTTATGCAGGACAGAAAGGTGTTCGGCGCGCGCTTTCGTTAGTCGTTCTTCGACGCGTGTTAGATACCGTTCGTATGCATCCACGCGATTCAGCTCTTGTTCTTTTTCCGCTTTCTTTTGATACCTCACGCTTGTAAGCGCCCAGACAACGCCAATGACGGCGGAACCGACGCTTGTGATAATTCCCACTGTATTACCACCAGACATCAAAGCCGCCGCCGCCATGGGTATTACCATAGTCAGAGCCGGGCCGATAGTCAGTAGCAAAGGCTGCCGATGTTGTTTTTGCGGTTCTGGTGGAGCCTCGATTTCGATTGGGTCGTGACTTGCTCGCTGTATCAATCGAGGGGGACGCGATACATACTTTTCCATATCCGGCAAGGCTTCAAAACCAGTCACGGTGAATCGTTGGGATTCACTTAATCCGAAAATGCGAAAACTATCTGTTGGCTGGTTTACCGCGATATGATCGCCGAGAAAAACGATGCGCAGGCTGAAGATGATAATAACATCGCCGAAAGCAAGAGTTTGGGAATTATGGACACGATCAGAATTTACAAAGATACCGTTCTTGCTTTTGTCAATCACGCGCCACTGTCTGTTATCATTTATAAAAACAGCATGTGTGCTGCTCACTACACTCATGGGTAGTAAGATTTGCGCTCCCCCCGGCGCTTCTTCACGGCCAACGGAAAAGCCTTGGTCTGGCAACGCATACTTTTTATAGGTAAAGTAGCCGTCGTTATTGGCCTGCACTACCAAAAAAAACTCCATGCCATTCTTATGCAATTTACAGGCGATATTCGCGCCATCGAAAAGTGACTGTTCTTTCTCGCCGTTCGATAATGCGACTGCCTGACCCTCCACCATCTTCCACATGTTTTCCCAAACTTCAAAGGAAAGTGCAAACGCATCCATTCCAAACGCAGGAGCAGCCGGAATTACGATTTCCAGCTTTTCGTTGTTCACACCCGGCAAAACAAAGTCATGGTGCCTGTTGGTTTTCGGAAAATGGAGGGTGATCAGGAAGGACATGCGTGATCTCCTTATTCTAGTATATCGGAGCCCATAACCTTATACGACAGATTGAACCCGCGGGTATTTGTCTATCCTCGTAGTAATCATCTTCAGTTACCTCTATTGTGAGGTAGAAGCTACATTCAATCGTTTTGGAAAGGGTGTACTGAGAAGTACGCGAATAGTTAGATTCAAGAACAATTTTGTTACCAAGCCTGCTTTTGATCTCACTCATGTTTGCCCCTACAGCGATATTACTAGGAAGGATTAAGTTCCCTGGATTGATGCCGGATTCATTTTCTATCGGCGACCATTTATCTGAACCCATATACTCATGATCCATTGGCTCCGAAGAAATTGCTGTAATATAGCATTCATCAAAAGATTTTTCTTCATCGAAAGGGTTTTCAACATCTACTATGAAAATATCGCTTCCCATCCTAAGTTTTGTCTCATATTTATCTGTTGCGAGCAGAGTATCCGGTATATCAGTAATAACTATGACGCCATTCTTCACCAGTTCCGAGAGGGGCATGGGAAAGCGATATATTTTACCAAATAGCTGAATATTTCCCGAACCTATATCATCACCTAAGCTATTCGGCGCTTGATACTTTCCGAATTTTGAAAACACTTGCTCAATCTGGTCGTTCGATTCTCCCATAGGCTTGCACTTGCTTATTTCAAGTACCCATAACACATTATCTCGGAAGCTGAATTCTACAACATTTCCGTTTGTATACCTATAGGCTATGTTTTCACCTTCGTCGCCCGATTTCTTGTGCTCAGATGGCTGTCCGTATTTTTCCAGTAAATCGGTCGCATTAATTTCGGTGGTTATCGACAGGCCGGGTAATCTAAACTCAGCATCTTCCGGGATAGATTCAGGGAATACGCAAGTTCCCATGACTTGAATATTGTTCGTATCCGCATCCTTATCTTCAGAATACAGGTAAAACGGAAATATTAGCTTACCATATTGGAAATACGTTACTTGGAAGTCCACCGGGCTTATTCCCATTTTGGTATTCAAAGTAATCTTTTGACTTGATTCGGTTAAAACAAACCCATCATCATAAAGCTGCTGCAAAGGAATAGGGAACGTATAGACATGACCAGCAATACCAAAGGTAAAGTCTACAAGCGTTGCGTTGTTAATGGCTTGAAGCTGCGCGGCACTGTACGAGATTTTGTATTGGTTCTTCTGAATTGCTTTGGGGATAAAAATTGCTGCCAAAATAATCAGCACAACAAGAACAACCGAAACCGCTCCAATGATTCCAGCTTTTTTTGGCGTTATCTTTCCCGCCGTTCTATATTCCTGCTTCGTCTTTAAAGATTTGTTTCCCTTGCCATCGGAAGAAAGCGCCTGCATTGCTTCGGATGCGCTTTGGTAGCGATCCTTCGGCTTTGCCGCGCACATTTTTTGCACGACAACACTCAACCAATCCGGCGTGTTCGGGATTGGCGGCTTATGTACACCCGACAAAGACTTTTGCAGAGCTGTCTCCCGATCCGTTGCGGTGATAGGCGCTGGCGCGGAAGGCAGGAAAGGTGTCCGCCCGCCGTTGAGGCAGCGGTAAAGCAGTATGCCCAAAGAATAGATGTCTGCCGTGTGGTTGTAATTCAGGCCATTGAATACTTCGGGGGCCATGTAAGAAGCCGTTCCTTTGCGCGAAAGGCCCGCTTGGCTCTTTTCCATCTCCCGCGCCACACCGAAGTCGCCCAGCTTGAAATTGCCGTTCTGCGTAACAAACACATTTTCAGGCTTGATGTCGCGATGAATGATGTGGTTCTCTTCGCAAAACGTCAGGGCCTTGCAAATGTCCTGCCCCAAGCGAACAACATCATCGTGGCCCATGGGCTGGCGTTGCATGTATACGTCAAGTGGCGTGAGCAGCTCCATACGAATCATTATCGTCCAACCGAACGCGGAAGGCACAGCCTCGGAAGCATCGAACAACCGCTGTGTCTTGCGAGAATCATCCGAGTTCAGATAGACTGTATCGCTCGCATTGGCCGAGACTTCCACCGCATCGTCGGGGATAACCGCATGATCCTGATAACTGACAATATTGCTGTGCCCCTGTAAGCGGGAAAGCAAGTCAATCTCATCCGAAAGGCTCTGCACAAAGCCATAGAAATAGGAGCGCAGGGACTGGTCGTCCATCCCTTCACTTTTAGCCTGGCGGATTTCGGTGTCATTTTGGGGTATGTGAATGACCTTCAGCGCCGCCCGCTGCTCCTTTTCAAACAGCGCGCGGCGTATCTCGTAGACGGTGCCAAAGGCACCCTTGCCCAAGGCTTTCACGATCTCCCACTCAGGCCAGATTCTTTGCAGTTGTTCGGTGGTCATGACGCATTCCCCTTATTCTATTTTATGAGTTTTCCTCCTGAATGTACGCGTTCAGTCGCGCGCGGAAATCCTGCTGCTCACTGTCGATGTAGCCGAGGAAATCAACACGTTCAATGTCCTCGTTATTGAACAGCCAAGTGTTCTCAGCGTCAATCCAGCCTTCGGGATAGAGGCACCCTACGTAATCGTATGTCTTGCCGTCGTCTTGGTTCACCTGTAGCAAGCCATGGATCATCAGGCGCTTCTCGCCCTCCTTGAGCAAAACGACCGTTCCTATGGGAAAGAATTGTTTTTCCATGTTGACCTCCTAAATTAAGCTCATAGCGTACTTTCTGGCGAATCATGGTTCGGATTGCTGCTTTTGAGATTCTTCGTGCAATTTTTCGTTTTCCTTTTTCTTGTACTTGGATGTTAATGATCCATCGTCAATAACTATATCTCCATAAGCGTCAGACAAAATGTTCTCAGGCTTCCCATCGGCAATATGCTGAGTGATCTTCAAGTAATCATTTGCCCGCTTAACCGTGTCATAATATGCCTTTGTCGATCCACCAATGGATTTAATTGCATCCCCAACAACAAAACTTGTATAGACATCTCCAGTAATGTAAACCAATTCGCCAACCGCTTTTCCAATGGCTTTACCTTTTTGACCGCCAATTTTCTCGCCAATGAATCCACCTGCTGAACCTAGCTGCGATTTGAGGTAGTTGAATTTACTTGCTTTTTCAACTTCTGAATCACTATAATCTTTGCTCATAGCGGCTGTACCAGTCGCTACTCCTGTCATAACCTTGTTAAATCCATATGTTATTGCAAGTAGAGATGCAGGCGTTGATAAACCACCGCTTGCAACAAGACCAATGACACCTGTGGTAATCATAGTAACACCAACAAGAGTATCACCTATAGATTTTAGTGTTTTGTATGGACGGAACAATACGCCACCCGGACTGATTGCTTCTTTGAAATTGCTGTAAGACCCTTTGACCGATTTAACTGCACTTTTACCTAAGTTGCCTAGCTTACCGAAAAGCGTTTGCTTCACTTTGGCTTTGCTGTTTTTTCCGCTTACCGCTTTGCCAACAACATGCGCCTGCGGCAAGAACAACGACGCGATAGCCCCGCCGCCTGCCAACGCGCCCGCAGAAACAGTGCCCCCGCCCAACAGCGCGGCATTTTGTTTCTCGCAGGCGCTGTATTTCCCCACTGCCTGCTCAAAAGCACTTGCCTCAGACTTAATACGATCTGCAAGAGACTGGAGAGCGCTGGCGGCGGTTTTGGCTTGTGTGCTAAACCCGGATATGACGCTATCATCGGATTTGAGTGCGGAGGACACTTTGGTCACGCGCTGCGCACAGCCGACAACGGCGGAGGAAACGCCGCGCAGCTTGTCGGCTTGGGATGTATCAAATTTTACGCTGTACTGCGCCATGCGTTCCCTCCGTCGTCAATTATAATGTAACCGTTTCTACCGGCAAGCTGTCCGTCAACTCTTTCACCCTTTGGATGGCTTGGGTATAGGCATCAGCAGCAACCTTCAAGTCCGCGATGTGCTCGGTAATGATCTGGCTGAGGTTGTCGAAGCTGGTGTCAAGTTGTTTGAACTTTGCCTGGAACGCTGCGGATTCATCCGCTTCCCAATTGGTCGGCAAGGACGCGACGATTTGCTTGGCATCCTCAATGCATTGCAAAATCTTCGCCTTTTCAGCGTTCATTTCATCCGCTTTGGCTATGAGAATCTGGGGGTCTACTCTAATTTCGGTCATGGTGCTTCTCCTTTCATGTAATGACCCGGTTGGGCCAAGTCGTGTTTCCATGTCTGGTTGCGGAGGGATGTCCGGCTGCACAATCCCCTTAATGGCCTCACTTGGGCTTGGGGGAGGAAGGGGCTTCGTCATAGCAGCTCCCCCTTACTTTTTGCCGCGCCCGACCGCTTCCGCAGCCTCATTCTCACGGCGAATGTACTCGTTCCCGATGTCGATAAGCAGTTGGGCGTACTGTTGCAAATTTTTTGTGAGCTTGTTGATCTGTTCCCGGTCGTTGCCCAAAGCGACAAAGAACTTCTGGCTTGCCTCACCATCCCACATAGTGTCCAGCTCCGCGCCTTTATTGTAGAACGCTTCTACGGCGGCGTTATACTGGCCTGCGGTTTCGTTGAGGCGGGTTCCAGCGTCAATGAGTTGCGGGGGTGATACGCGGGTCATAGCCATAGTTGATTCCTCCAGTGTGTATTGATGATTTATGTTTATATAGCATTGCTTAATTTCCACGATCACCAAGCTCCGCTGATGCCAGCACCGTTACTGCTGCCGCCTCCACCGCCGCTGCCTCCACCGCTGCGCCCAACTGCATCCTTGGCGGTATCGTCAGCTTCTTTCAGGGCGCGGGCAGCTTTTCGGATGTTCGCCGCCAGAGCAGTCAACTCTTTGGCGCGTTTATCAAGCAAAGCCTTTGTTTCGTCCAAGTGCTGAAGATACTGCGCGGCGGTTTCGCCAGTCCACGATCCCTTGATAGCTTCCTTGGCGGACACAAGTTTACCCGAAGCCGCTGATTTCAAATCCTCGGCGATCTGCGTAAGCTCATCAGCCTGGCGCATGGTCTTGTTATAATCAAACTTCAGAATGCTGTCCACCCCCCTACAGCTCTACAACTTCAATTTGAGTTGAATCAATTGTTTCGCCGATAACCTTTACTCCGCCTTCGTATATGCCACTGATCTCACACAGTCTTGTGCCGAAGGCTTGCATTCGCTGGGCCAGTGCCTCTCCTTGTTTCTGTAGCGTGGCGCAACGCTTGAGGAACAAATCCGCGCACTCACCTTGCCACTCTTCCTTCAAAGCCATGGTCGCAGCGATATTGTACAATTGGTTAGAGAACGTCTTGTGCATCCGTAGCAGTGCTTCACCGGCTCCTGCGATTTGCTGCGCGTCAAACTTCATGATCTCATCTCCTATTACGGCATTTTTTGCACCAGACGTTTTACATCCGAATCTGCCGTGTTGTAGTTCTTGCCGCACTGCTGTAGCGATACCGTCAGTGCGGCCCATTCCTTTAAGTGCGCAGTAACATCTGAGAGGAACACACCGAAGTCTTTTGTGAATGCATCATGGGCTTCGCCGTCCCAAAAGGAATGAACGCCATCCAGAAAACCGTTCTGCATACCTTCAAACTGCTTCTGCATGTCAGACACTTGGCTGTCCATTTTTTTTTGGACACCAAGTAAATATGATCCATCGGCCTTTGTTCCGTTCTTCATCGACAACCACCTGCTTATTATTGATTTTTCATGCCCTTGCACAAATAAACCGCCTGAATCGTTGCTGCTAAGTTTGACATTATTGTAATGACATTTTACTCCGCGCTTATTCCGCATTAGTGTACCTTTACGGAATAGTCCCCGGCAACCATCCCTCGAACAAACCTGCTATTTTTTCGAGGCGATTCGTGCAAGTTTTTTCAAAAATCCCTTGCAAATAGCGGCGCATTATGGTAAAATCGAAAAGATTAGAGCACCTGAAACCCCGTCCGTAAAGGTACACCATTTCGGACGGCATTTTTTATTTTCACCGGGAATCAGGGGCGGAGAGCGTGTTCCTCTCCTGCTCCTGTTTTTGTTCGGGGCCTTTCCAAAATAGCCTACCTTTACGGAAAAGTCCATCAGTGGTTCTGGACACCCTTCGTATCCCCAAAAACTTGTAAATTCCTCCAAAAAACGCTTGCATATAGCCCTTCGACGTGGTATAATGTTTAAGTTCGGGGCAGTCCGTAAAGGTAGAGATTTACGGACTGCCTTTCCACGTGAGCTGACCGTTCGTCAGGCGGTAGATCGCCAGGTACTTATAAAAGGTAGAGCGGCAGCACCCGCACCGCACAAGCATATCGTCGAAATACAACTGCCCCTTCTCCCACTGCTTCACCAGCGCCCCGAAATTGTCCGGCAGAATAGCGCAAGGCCGTCCAAATTGAACGCCCCTTGCTTTCGCTGCCGCAATGCCTTCAGCTTGACGCTTGCGGATTTGCTCTCGTTCGTTTTGTGAGATGAAACTTAACATAGTCAGCACCACGTCAGCGATTACCCTCTGCATCAGTCCCTTGTCGAGCCTTGTATCCAATATCGGCATGTCCATCACTACGATGTCCACGTTCTTTTCTTTGGTAATGATACGCCATTGTTCGAGAATTTCATCGTAATTCCGGCCAAGGCGGTCAATGGACTTTATGTACATCACATCGCCGGAGCGAAGCCTACGTACCAACGCCTTGTAGCGGGGCCGCTCGAAGTCCTTCCCACTGAGCTTGTCCATATATATGCGCTGGTCAGGGATGCCCTGCTCTGCCATGGCAATCATCTGCCTATCTTCATTCTGCTCCTGCGTAGAAACTCTCACATATCCGTAATCCATGCTCCGATGCTCCTTTCATTTCATTCTATTGTAACAAGCCCGCGCTGCCAGGTATAGCAACGCGGGCAATTTCTATTGTTGCGTGTAGAAATTCAGCGGGTTGCTCACCACCCCGTTTTTATATACAGCGAAGTGCAGGTGATCCCCGGTGCTGTTCCCCGTGGAGCCAACATAACCTATGACCTGCCCCTTGTAGACTTCCTCATCCCGGCGCACGGCGATCTGCGAACAGTGGGCGTACAGCGTAACGAAACCGCCCTCATGCCGAACCTTGATATAGTAGCCCCAACCGTACCCCCAACTATCCGTGCTGTTCGCAACTTCCACGATACCGTCCGCTGCGGCTAAAATCGGAGTGCCCGGATCGGCGGCTAGGTCTACGCCATTGTGAAACTTGATTTCGCCGGGGTTGGTCGGATTGTCACGCAGCCCGTAACGAGAGCTGATATAGTAATCCCCCGTCTGCATGGGCCAGTCCAGAATGTCCGTGCCTGCCCAGGCGGTATCGCCGCTGAGGATTTCACCGCTGCCCGGCGTGTAGCCGCCTAGGAGCCGCGCCCACATATCAGCGTATTCCGGCGAAAGCAGCTCGTCCAGTTGTGCTTTTTGGTCTGCATTGAAATGATGATCCCGCGCCATATCTGCGGCGCTCTTTAGGGATATATGGATAGTCAGGGTGCGCTCAATGCCCTCGCTGGTTTGCAGGTTCTGGACGCTGTAAGTAAAGCTGTTCATCTCGTTGAGAATCTTCCGCAGCTTGTCGGTTTTCTTCTTGTCGAAGGTGGTGACTTCCTCGGGGTCAAGCGGGTCATTTACTACCTTTACGGCGTAGACGGCCAGCACCTGTG
>Ga0082212_10004276_pt1 | contig 19853 bp, 13 predicted proteins | sample TergutNt197P3_FD_71548 | JGI IMG/M metagenome (GOLD analysis project Ga0082212, IMG submission 71548) | Neocapritermes taracua P3 segment gut microbial communities from Petit-Saut dam, French Guiana - Nt197 P3 | ecosystem: Host-associated > Arthropoda: Insects > Digestive system > Gut ... | reverse complement strand
AAAGATGTGCGCTTACTTTGAGCGGCTCGGACTTCCTTCAGTATTCATAGAGGAAATTCCCGTTTATGAAGATATGTAATTCGACAAAGTTCAGTATAAGCATGGGGTCTGAAACAGCTTGAACTCAGGAAAAAAGCGGTTATCGAGATTATCAAACTGTTTCGTATGGTGTATTATTGCTAAGCGACACAGGACTGTGTTTTGACAGCAATATCAAGTATTTATATACTGTCGTGGAACTTTTCTTTGTCCAAATCGCCTTATGCAGTACGAGGACGGTGAGCTTATATAATGAAATGTATAAGAAATGCAGGTGTCCTGTTAATATGCCTTTTTATGTTAGTATCGCTTGCGGCATGTGAGCCCGGAACGCAAGGAGACAACAGGCTGTTAGCCAGGGTTGTTACAGTAAATGCAAAAGCTCTTGAGGCGCCAACATATGGAAAACAGGATACCGGAGTTGGCGCGACTGCCAATGGCGCGAACGAATTTGCTTTTCGTTTGAGCGCAGCGCTTATGGAGAATGTCGGTAGTGAGAATTTTGTTTGTTCCCCGTTTTCTGTATGGCTGCCTCTCGCGGCACTTGTCAATGCAACGGACGCCAAGGATAGAGTAACCTTATTATCAGCGTTAGGCGCATCAGGAATTACAGAATCAGATGTCAACAGAGCCGCCTCGCGGATGCTATACAAAAAGCCGTAATTCATGTTGATGAGGAAGGTACAACTGCCGCCGCTGTGACAATACTGCTGGTGCCGGGCGCGATACCGCCTCAGCCTACCGAGCATTTTGAGATGAACTGTAACAGGCCTTTTGTATTCATTTTATGCGAACGTACATACGACGGTGGTAATCAAATACTGTTCACCGGGGTTGTAAATCAACCGTAACTTGTTAACTGTTAAGATTCATTGAATTGTATAGTATAAGCATTAATCAAATTGGTATCAGAAAATTCTGCAACTCGTAATTATTGAGATTAATCAACCAATGCAAACGAGGACGAGAGACGAGGGTTGTATGCCCGTCCTCCTTATGAAAACGAGCCGTGAATTTCTCGCTTGTCCGTCCTTACGGACGGACTGCGCTCCGAATTCCCGACCCGTTTTCCTGTCGCTCAAAACCGCACCGCCCATCATGGCGGCGTCGCGGATTTTCACGCCAGCCGGAGGACAGGCATAACACACTAGACCTTGCAAGCAAGGTCGTGTGCCAAAAGGGGCTTGCCGCCCCCTTTGGAATCCCCTGCACAACCGGTAAAAAGGTGTGTACAGCATCCGTACTGAACACACCTTTTTACCGGTTATCGTCAGCGTACCGCCCGATCGCAAACCATTACTGTTTTGCACTCCGACGCCACGCTGCCGCGCATATGTCAGGTTCAGTATACCTAATATTAGTGTTGACAACAATACTATATCCAGGTATACTGGTAGAAACGGAGGTGACCAATATGAAGATTGTTGGCGAAAGGCTGCGTTCGCTGCGCGAGGGTGTAAGGCTGTCGCAAGCACAAGTCGGGAAGCTGATTGGCACAGGCCAGTCAAGCATTGGGCGCTATGAATGCGACGTCGGAAACCCGCCCTTCAATATACTGCTATGGTATGCCGATTACTTTGACGTTTCCCTTGACTATATCTTTGGCAGGACTGACAAGCCGCAGGGGAAGTTGTACGATTTCAAGCCGAAAATAGAGGACAGCGACGAGATGCGTTTGTTCATCGAAATGTGCTTTGACCCTAACTCCCCTATGAGCGGAAAGCTGAAAGATACGCTGCTGCAAATGATGAAAGGTGAAAAGTGATGAAAGACGTCCATGTCCACTTTCTTCACGGATATTTTGATAATTACACAACTGATTACTTTGAGGGGTTAATTACGACGGCGCTTTCTGCGGGAATGGATGAAATCTGTTTATTAGAGCATAACTTCCAATTCTTCGAGTTTGATAAGGTCTATGAACCGATAAGAGCATATAATCCCTATCAACAGGAATGGATCTCAAACAAAATGAATGGTTCAATTGAGAGGTATTTACGTTTTATTGAATCTATTAAGCCTACGGAGTATCCGATAAGCATTAAGTTTGGTTTAGAGGTATGCTTCATCCCTGAAACGGCGGAAACACTCTCCGGGATACTAAGCCAATACGACTTTGATTTTATCACCGGATCTGTTCATTGGATCGATGGTTGGGGATTCGACCACTCTCAGCAAAGGGAAATATGGGAAACAGTTGATGTGGAAAAAATCTATATACGATACTATGAGATCATGCGCGACTTATGCGCGAGCGAATTATTCGACGGATTGGCGCATCCTGACAGTATCAAGTGCTTCGGGTATCTGCCACCCCGCGATATGTCAGATGAATATATCATGCTTGCGGATGAACTGAACAGGCAGAGCATGTATGCAGAAAACAGCGGTGGATTGCGGCTAAACTATAATCCTGATTTGGAGTTGGGGCTAAACGAGAAGCTACTAAACGTGTTCAAAACCAGAAACGTCAGGATACTACCTGCATCTGACGCTCACAAGCAGTCTGATGTTGGCGCGAATATACCGGAATTACTGAAAATGATAGGCGGTGACGAAAAATGAAAGCAATAATATACGCCAGATACAGCGACAGCGCCCAGCGCGAAGAAAGCATTGACCTCTTTTGTCAAGGTATGAATTTGCGGAATTTGAAAACTGTATATTTCCATTAACGTCTTTTAAGAACGCTTTTACAGAGGACGCACAGAGCATCCGCTAAGTTTTGTCAGGGTTTGAAAACTTTTCGGCCCTTTTTAGCCCTCTCAGTGTTTTCTCTAAATAGCTTGCATTATTCGTTTATTCGTAGTATAATACATAAAAAGAGCTGTAACGAAAGGAACCGTTTGGATATGGAATATATGACACCAAAACAAGCAGGTGAACTGTGGGGTATAACGGAACGTCGCGTACAAGCATTATGCGTCAGCGGGCGAGTGCAAGGCGCTGCGCGGCTTGGCGGTAAGGTGTGGCTGATACCAAAGGACACATCAAAGCCGTTAGATGGCAGAACGAAAGCCGCCAAAACACAAGAAAACTGAAACCTATGTTTGTTGAATTTATATAAAAAAAGATATGACGGCAATAATTTAGATATAACGGTTCGGAGGTATAATCGATGGCACAACACCTTTCTATTCGCATACCGTGGAAAGATAACGGATATGACGGATTAGTCTGTAAAGACCCATGCCGAAACAATGCTTGTTTGAGGCTTAAAAACATATACGAAAACAGAAATGACGAGTTAGAACAAGGATTGGAAGGATGCCCGATAAAGGGGCATGAGGCTGACATACCGTGCATTTCTGAAGGTGGGGCTTTTATGTCCCCTGTCGGTCATTCAAAAACGACAGTTCATCCGTACAAAAAGAGCAATCCCGACACACACGGGCATTTCCTTGAAACGGAACTTGTATATCCACCATACTCGCTCCCAGCTCGTCCTTTTGGTTGGACGATGCTTCGAAAAAGCAATGAGCGGAACAACGACAACGTAAATCGCCTGTCTGCAATGTACAATATTGACTTCAAAGAAAACCGCGAACCTACGCTTAACTTTACAACAAACTGGGTGCAAGATGCCGTCAATCAAAGAGCGATATTCTCCTCCTTTTATCGTAATGTAACACCACGTCAATCGCTTGTTATCCCCTACGCAAAACAAGTGCCGTTTATCGAAGATGCAAAACGTGTAATAATGGGTATTGGTTTTGTGGAAAGCGTTGTGCCGCCACCCGAACATGGAAACACAGGCGAAGGCAAACTCCGCTCTATCCTTTGGGAAACAATGGTTGGCCATAGTATCCGTGATGAACGCAAAGACGGCTTTCTTCTGCCATACGCGGAAATGATGGCATACGCAGAGGAACACCCCGATTTTGATATGCGTTCTATTACAGTTTTTGCGGAAGATGAGTATTTTGATGAGTTTTCATTTGCAACGGAGCAATTATCCTACGATGCTGTTATCAGTGTTCTTTTACAGTCCATAAAGGCATTAAATATAATCAAGCAGTGTATTTCCGGTAATTGGGATGAGTGCATTTATTGGGCTAACGCACGGCTTGCCGAAGTTTGGAAAGACCGTGGCGCTTTCCCCGGTGCAGGTATTTTGCTATACTCAATGGGTTTCAAATGCGGAATATTGATTGCAGAGGATGTTAAAATCAAACTTGGCGAAGATGATAGTTATATCATAAGGCTTGAACAAGCAATCGCAGAACCAAGCAAGCATCTTGTCCCCGATATTGCAGCAACCATCGGCAAAACGGAACAAAATGCTTTTGCTAAACTCTCTAAGGAAAGAAAGTCATTCTTTTGGCTGTTAGCACGTTTTTCAATGACCTTATGGCAAGCCTACGCAATATTTAACCGTGGCTTTACTTACTACACGAAAAAAGGCCAAGAGAGATACAAGAGCATAGTTATTGATTGCGCTGACGGCAATATGCTTGAAAATCCGTATATCATTTACGAAAAGACACGTTTACTGGAGGCGGAGTACAGAATCCCTGTGAGAAGCGTGGATATGGCTGTATTCCCTCCCGAAGAAATACGAAGCAAAGACCCATTACCAGAACCATCATATATTGCCACTAACAATGACGAGCGCAGGATTCGTGCCATAGCAATAAGCATATTAGAACGTGAAACAAGCAATGGTCACACCGTCTACCCTCAAAGCAGGCTGATAGCCGACATCAACGAAATGCCGCTTGATCCAAATTGCGCTGTGACTGGCGATATTATAAACAGCTTACATGACTACTTTGAACCCGAAATATTCACATTGGAAACTAAAAGTGGCGGCGTTGCTTATCAGCTTATCCGCATACAGGAGTTTGGCGATGTAATTCGTAGTGCTGTCAAAAAACGTGTAAACTCACCGAACCGCCATCAAGTGCCGGAGGATTGGCTTAAAATCATCAACGATGAGTTTAACACGCATAGCCCTCTTGCAGAAATAACAAACGAAGACGAACGCAAGCGAGAAACGGATGCAAGGCTTGAAAAATCCGCAATATTAAAGGAATTGGCAGAGGCACGATTGTCTGTGCTTATCGGTGGTGCTGGCACAGGGAAAACCACATTATTATCGCTCCTGTGCAAATCACCGAAAATCAAAAATGGCGGCGTACTTCTGCTTGCCCCGACAGGTAAGGCTCGTGTAAGAATGAGCCAAGTTATGCAACAGCACACAGCAAAGACAGTGGCACAGTTTCTAAGGCAGAGCGACAGGTTTGACTACAAGACGTTTAGTTATTGCCTATCAAACAAAGCCGCTGACGATGTGCCGGCAACGGTTATCATAGACGAATGTTCTATGCTTACAGAGGAAATGTTCGGCGCTCTCGTTCAAGCCTTGAAAAGTGCAGAGCGTATTATCTTTGTCGGTGACCCTAAACAATTACCGCCAATCGGTGCAGGGCGGCCATTTGTTGATCTTGTGAACCATTTAAGAAAAGACATCCCTGCTTTCCCTCGTGTCAGCAAAAGCTACGGCGAACTTACAATCACTCGTCGTCAACAAAACAAAGACGGCTCACAGCGTGTTGACACGCTTCTTGCGGAGTGGTATTCGGACGGTAGCGGTGAGTTGGATAGCGATATATTTGCGAAACTGCAAGGTAATAATTGCGGAGACATTATCACATTCAAGACATGGAAAACAACCGAGGAGTTAGAGGGGCTTATCCTACAAACTATAGCCGATGAAGTCACGATAGACGGCAAGCCGGACGGCAAACGTGCTATGAAAGACATTGATGACATTATGGGGTTTAATCTAAGTCTTGGAGGCACGCTGTCGGGCGATTATGCGTATTTCAATGTTGGTTGCGCAGCGTATGCTGAAAACTGGCAGATATTAGCCCCGATAAGGAATATGCCAAACGGCGTATTTAATATCAACTATTTAATCCATGCAAAGTACCGCCAGAGCATGATTGAACTTGCAAAACGCGAACGTTTTAAGAAAACCGCCTCGCCTATGGGTGCAGAGGGCATTGTATATGGCGATAAAGTAATCAATATCCGTAACGGTGAGCGAAAAGCGTTCCCCGAAAATGATAATGCAAGCCATTATGTGGCAAACGGCGAAATCGGAATAGCCACATCAGCGGGCTTTGGTAAGCAAACAAGATACTTAAACGTGGAGTTTTCATCTCAACTGAGATATACCTACTCTTACGAAAAATATGATTTTGGTGAGGAAACTGATGCACTTCTTGAACTTGCTTACGCCTTGACAGTCCACAAGTCACAAGGCAGCGAATTTGGCAAGGTCATACTTGTGATTGGTGAGCCTTGCGGATTACTTTCAAGGGAGTTGCTATATACGGCTATCACACGGCAAAAGGACAAGCTGATAATCCTCTATAACGAGGAGGCTTATCACTTGCGGAACTATTCATCAATGGAGTATTCAGACATAGCCCGCCGTTTCACGAACTTGTTTGAAAAACCCGAAATCGTTGAGTACCAGAGAAAATTTTATGAGTCAGGGCTTATCCATAAAACCGCAAGAGGCGAACTTGTCCGCTCGAAGTCGGAAGTTATCATTGCTGATGCCCTGTTTGACAGCGACATACATTACGAGTATGAAAAGGAACTTGACCTCAGCGAAGATGGCATAAAAAGCCCGGACTTCACTATTGACGATGCGGAAAGTGGCACTACCTTCTATTGGGAACATTGTGGCATGATGGGTAATGACGAGTATCGTCGCCGCTGGGAGCGTAAACGTGAGGTCTATGAAAAACACGGTATTATCGAAAACGAAAACCTTATCGTAACGTATGACAGCGATATAGGCAGCATTGATTCACAAGCCATAAGAAACTTGATTAAAAAGCATTTGTTGTAGGGGGAACTGTAGTGAACATACAGGAAAAGGCATATTTTGATGCGCTTGTCAAAGACAGGACACAAAACGCCGATGTAATGGATAAACGGTCTATGCGCGGGCTACGCCAAAGCGTATCCGAGAAGTATTCCGATCAAGCACATTTCATATACGAGTTACTTCAAAATGCCAATGATGCAAAGGCTACATCGGCTCGATTTGTGCTGTCCCCCGACAAACTCATCTTTGCCCATAACGGAACACGGCGTTTTACCGTATCCAATCCTGAAACAGAGGATGAAGATACTAAAAACAGAATGCTGGGTGATTTGAACTCGATAACATCGTACGCCAACTCCAATAAATACGAGGCCTCAATAGGCAAATTTGGCGTGGGCTTTAAGGCTGTTTTCCAATACACGGCAACACCGCACATCTATAACCCCGGATTGTTCTTTAGGCTTGACAGGGAAATCGTGCCGACAGAACTTGATGCTGACTATAAAGGCAGAGATAAAGACGAAACCCTGTTCGTTTTTCCGTTTGACCACGCAACAAGGAAAAAAGATGAAGCATTTAACGATATAGCCGATAAGCTCAGTTCTTTGGACTTCCCCCTGCTCTTTCTAACGGAACTAAAAGATATATCCTTTGAAATGCCTGGCATTATAGGTCTGTATGGCAAATCAAAGAGCAGGGTACAAAAGATTGACGATACGCTGATAGAGTTTGTTACCCTTACACGCAATAACGGTGATGATTTTCAAGATGATAAGCTATGGCTGTTTTCACGGGGAACGGACGAAGGCCATCTGTTTTCTGTAGGCTTTTTCATTGATAAGGACGAAAACCTAATGCCGACTCAGCATACAGCATTTTGTTTCTTCCCGACAAAGGAAGTCACAGGGCTTAATTTCATCATACACGCACCTTTTCTTTTAACCGACAGCCGTGAAGGTATCAGAGCGGGAGTGCCACATAACAAGAAAATGGTTGAGCAGTTGGCTGAACTTGCTGCTGACAGTTTTGTGTATCTTCGTGATATTGGGATTGCGAGTAACAAGCGATTGATAAACGATGATATTTTCGACATCATCCCCTTTGACGAAACTGCTTTTGTAGATGTTAACGACAGGCGTAAAATGTCTTACAAGCCGTTTTACATATCAATTAAGGACAAGCTGTTGTGTGAGGAACTGTTGCCGTCAACAGATTGCTATGTTTCAAGCGAAAATGCTCATTGGGCTGAACGCTCTCAAACTGTGGAGTTGTTTTCCAACGAACAGTTAGCCTTATTGGTAGGAAATGAAAACGCTAAGTGGGTATTTACTTCATTGTCGCGCGCTGAAATACAACGTGCCAATAAGCCTCTCGATGCCTATATTGACGATGTTGTGCCTGTTGTCCTTGACGAAGATGATATTATTGAGGGCTTTTCCTATGATGACGGCACGGAAGTTGACGGCATAACTGCTACATTCATTGAGGCACAGTGGGATGCCGGACTGATTGACTGGCTACACAAGTTCTATAAATGGATTTCTGAAACCAAGAATAGAACAGAGCTTGCAAGTGGCAAAGCAATTTTTATCAATCAAAGCGGTAAAGCTGTTCCTGCTTATGATGCAAAGGGGCAAGCTGTTTTGTTTCTTCCTGTTGAGGGAGATAGTGACTATCAGACAGTGAACGAGGCACTTCTCAAAAACGAAGATACTCTTGTGTTTATAAGAGACGTTGGGATTTCGCCACCGTCTTTACGTGACGAGATTTACAACAAGATACTTATACAATATCAAGACGGAAAAGCACTCAACACAAAGCCTCATTTCAAGAAGTTTTTCCAATACTATCAAACTTGCTCCCAAGCAGAGGCAAAGTCTTTTTTGACATTGCTTCAAGACCACTCGTTCCTGCTTTACACTAGATCGGACGGCAATAAATACAGGGGTAAAGCTAACACCCTGTATCTGCCAAATGATGCTTTAATAAAATGGTTTAAGCCAAAACAAGATACGAAGTTTGTTTCACTTGATGAATACGTTGAATTGGTTGGGAGCGACAAGAAGGAGGAGCTTATTGGGTTCTTGCTTGACCTCGGCGTAAAGGACGTTCCGAGGGTTCTTTCTCATGAGTTGGATTGGAATGAAGCCTACAGAATGGGAGTCAACTGGCCCTATTCAACCCGTGGCAGGAGTTGGTCGGAGAGGTTCATTGACGGTTGTAAAGAACTGTTGGAATCGGTTGAGGTTGAAAAGAGCCTTGAACTGTCGATGTTTCTATGGAAACAACTACTTGCGTTTTTTGATCTTGGCTACCTTAGTAGTAATTATTGGTCACGAGAAAACATCTTAAAAGGCAGATATGACTATTTCTATTATAGTTCGCAGTACAAGAATTTTGATTCAACAGAAATTATTAGACTACGAGAACAGCCGTGGATTGCCAATGCTGATGGTGTATTTATGTCCGCAAACACTTTAACACTTCAAGAGTTGCACCCGCAATACGACCTATCGTGTGACGAGGCAGTTGAGTTAATACGGATATTGGGTATTAGAGAGGCAATCGAAGATACCGCCGCAGACGATGATGCCGACATCGCTACACTTGGTGAATCTTTAGGCTTGTCCGAGGAAGAACAGAAGCAAGCGCTAAGAGATTTTGCAGCTCGTAAGAAATCAAGCGAAGAATCGGATTACGACGATGAGGGCGAAGATAGCGATGTCGAGTTTGATGCTGACGAGGCGAGTGGCGCACCCTCAATCAATCGTGTTATTAAAGATATAAAGAAACGCGCTGTAAAGCGGCGCGACGAACTGGGTACAGACGATATAAAAGAAGTTGAACTGCAACCCGAAAACGATGAAGATGAATACGTCAAGCCGCCTGTAGACTACAACAAAAAAATCGAGCAAGCAAAAGCGAGAAGCGCAAAGGAAATCGAAAAGATAAGCCAGTTAGAGGTATTGGCTAATAAAGCCTCCAACAGCGACCGCTACTCCTATGGTTGGTTTAAGGCGTTATTAGAGTTGGAATCAATAAATAGCGGTGAAAACAATGCATACAGCAGAGAAATATCTATCAGTTTTACAAAGGTTGAGCGTGAACCCGGTGCCACTCGTACACTTATACTAAAGCACCCAAGCCGATATATACCGCAGTCAATGGAAGACCTTGCCAATATTCCATTGGAATTGCATTTTGCTGATGCTCCGATGAAGAAGATTGAAATCGAAGTGGTCAGCGTGAAATCATACACGCTTAGAGTAAAACTCAAAACAAATGCAGATATTGAAGGCGTAGACCTAACGGCAGTCACAGAGGCGAAAATCGAAGCAAAGAACCCTGTTTTTCTTATCGAAGAACTGAAAAAGGCGTTCTTGAGCCTTGATTATGATGATGACTTTGATATGCAAGAAAACCTTTGCGAAAACATTGAATTTGTGTTCGGCCCCCCTGGAACGGGTAAAACCACACACTTAGCCACGGAAGTCATAATACCAATCATGCAAAAAGAGGAAAACAACAAAATGCTTGTCTTGACTCCAACAAACAAGGCCGCCGATGTGCTTGTTAGACGTATCATAGAGGAAATGGGAGATGACAAGGGCTATTTAGATTGGCTAGTACGATTTGGAACGACAAACGATAATATCATAGAGGAAAGCGGAGTTTACAGAGATAAGGCTTTTGATATTCGTACTATGCAGAAAAATGTAACGGTAACTACTATAGCTCGTTTCCCTTATGACTTCTTCATGCCGGATAACGAAACAAGAATACATTTGGATGGGGATTCAATGGAGTGGGATTATATCATTGTGGATGAAGCCTCTATGATACCGCTTGCTAATATCATCTACCCATTGTACAAGAAAACACCGGAGCAATTCATCATTGCTGGAGACCCTTTTCAAATTGAGCCGATTACATCAGTTGATTTGTGGAAAGATGAAAACATATACTCAATGGTTGAGTTGAACTCATTTTCCGACCCTTCAACAATCCCGCATGATTATCACGTTGAACTACTTACAACGCAGTACAGGAGTATCCCTACCATTGGCGAGATATTCAGTAATTTTGCTTATGACGGTGTATTGGAGCATGACCGTTACGAAGAAAGTCAAATCCCGCTCAACATAACCGACATAATTGATGTCAAATCAGTCAATATTATTAAATTTCCTGTGAGCAAATACGAGAGCATTTACCGCCCTAAAAGGTTAAAAGGCAAAAGTAATTATCAAATTTATTCTGCCTTGTTTACTTTTGAATTTATGCGGCACCTGTCTGAGTGGATTAACAAAGCAAACAGCAATGAGTTTATTAAGATAGGCATTATTGCACCCTACCGCGCCCAGTCAGACCTCATTGACAGGCTGATGATGTCGGCGGTGCTGCCGAAAAATATTGATGTGCAAGTAGGAACAATTCACGGTTTTCAAGGTGACGAGTGCGACATTGTCATTTCCGTGTTCAATCCGCCGCCGTCTATATCATCACGACCGGAAATGTTCCTCAACAAGCGCAATATTGTCAACGTATCTATCAGCAGAGCGAGGGATTACCTCTTTATCATTATGCCCGACGACAGCACGGAACAAGTTGACAACCTTATGCTGATTAAAAGAGTTGAATCGCTGTGTCAAAGGGGCAGATACAAACTCATGCAAACAGCAGAGGTTGAAGAAATCATATGGGGCAATGCTACCTACATTGAAGAAAATTCTTTTTCGACAAGCCATCAAACGGTCAATGTATATAGTGAGCCAGAGCGCTGTTATGAAGTGCGGAGCGAAGATGATGCAGTAGACATACAACTTCATAACGAAGCGAGGTCAGACCAATGAGCGAAATGCAAAAAGGCGAAATACTAATCTATCAATCCGAAAGCGGCGACACAAAAATCGACGTGTATCTTGAGGACGGAACAGTTTGGCTTTCGCAGGCGTTGATTGCCGAGCTTTATCAAACCACGCCGCAAAATATCATCATGCACACACGCAACATTTATAAGGATGGCGAACTTGACGAAGCGGCAACTTGTAAGAAATCCTTACAAGTTCAAATTGAGGGCAATCGTTCCGTTCAGCGCACCGTAAATTTTTATAACCTCGATATGATTCTCGCTATCGGTTATCGTGTGCGTTCCCATATTGGATTGCAGTTCAGAAGTTGGGCGACCGCTGTACTGACCGAGTACATGAAAAAAGGATTTGTTTTGAACGATGCTCGACTGAAAAATCCTAAGCAATTCGGTGATGATTATTTTGACGAACTGCTTGCGCGTATACGCGATATTCGAGCATCAGAGAAACGGTTTTATATGAAAGTCCGAGACATCTACGCGCTCTCGATTGACTATGACCCGAAGCTGGAAATAACGAAAGAATTTTTCGCAACGGTCCAGAACAAACTTCATTACGCAGTGCATGGTATGACCGCCGCCGAACTTATCGTCAGTAGGGCAGATTCTGAAAAAACCAACATGGGTTTGATAACATATTCAGGGGAACACGTACTCCAGTCCGATGTGACAATTGCGAAAAACTATTTGGAACGCGATGAACTTGAAGAACTGAACCGGATCGTCACAATGTTCCTCGACCACGCGGAGGACATGGCGCGCCAGAAAATTCCGATGTATATGAAGAACTGGGTAGCGACGCTTGATGAGTTCCTGACCTTCCGCAAAAGGAATATCCTGCAAGGAAGCGGCAAGGTCTCTAACGCTGAAATGGAACGGCGCGCGCTTGCTGAATACGCAAAATACAATACGCGCCTGTTGAAAACTCCAACGGAAGTACCGGAGGAAGATGTAGGCGATGTTGATGAGTTGAACGATGCGGCGAAATCAAAAAAATGACGCAAAACTGCAAAACGCCATATTTGCGATTCTGTTTATGGCAAGCAGGGGCAAAAGCAGTCACCCATTAAAATGGATACCTGTTTTACCGGCTTGTTGGGGGAAATCTCCCCCAATCCCCCGGCGGAACAGCGGGCAAAGCCGCCGTTCCTTGAAGCCTTCGCTACGCTCGTCTGCTAGCGGCTTTCGCTGCATGGAAACGCTCCGCGTTTTGTGAAAAGGTGACGCTTCGCGCCTCTGATTTTTTGTGCGCCGGTATTGTCATCGAGCGTCGCTGTCGTGAGATTTTTGCGGCTGCCGCGCCCCGAACAGCATGACGTCGGCGTTTGCTTTTGCGGTGCAGAGCGACAGATATTTTTCCTTTGTAGGCTTATACCGTGGCGAGAGTTCGCGCCGCTCCTTTTCGAGCGCACCCCATTCGGCTTTGAGCGTATTTATCGAAGGTAATTTAGTCTTGAATCCCTGCTCGTCAAAGTATTTTTTCGCTGCCTTATGGAGCATGATGTCCGCACGGATATTCCGCACCGAATTTGACACCTTGACCGCACAGATTTGACACTTAGACCGCTGGAATTTGACATCTTCACCGCACGGATTTGACATCCTGACCGCAACGGTTTGACACGGCGATGTAGAATAACCTCCACGCGCTGATCAGCGCGAATTTGAAAGGAGGTCATTCTATGACCAATTATCGCGAAATCTTGAGGTTGGACAGTCTCAAGATCAACCACTCCAAGATTGCCGCAAGCGTCGGGTGTTCCCGTCAGACGGTAATCTCTGTTTTGCAGAAAGCGAAACAGAAAGGCATCGGGTTTGATAGCGCAAAAGTTCTGTCAGACAAGGATCTCTCAAACGCGATCAATGATGGCGGCATCGATCAGATGCAGTACCGAATGCCTGACTATGAACACATCCACCGGGAATTATACAGGAGCGGCGTTACATTGACCCTTCTATGGGTGGAATACTGTGATGAGTGCCGGAGGCTCGGACAGATCCCGTATCAGTCGACACAATTCAACAAGTACTATGCCGACTTTGTCCGTCAGACCGGTGCGACGATGCACATTGAGCGTAGGCCTGGCGAATCTTTAGAGGTCGATTGGGCCGGCGGAACTGTTCCCGTCATATCTAATGAAACCGGTGAATCCCTAGATGCATATGTCTTTGTGAGCGCACTCTCTTACAGCGGATACGCATATGTAGAAGCTTTCTGGTCGATGAAGATGGAAGACTGGCTGCGGGCTCATGTGCATGCCTATGATTATTATGGCGGGGCTACACGCCTGCTAATTCCGGATAATCTCAAGACAGGAATCACAAGCAACACCCGAAATGAAACGGTGGTCAACAAGACCTATCAGGAACTGGCGGAACACTACGGTACGGCGGTGCTTCCAGCCCGCGTGGAGGCTCCGAACGACAAGCCTAATGCTGAAGGGGCGGTCAAAGGGATCAAGACATGGATACTCGCGGCGATTCGTAATGAGAAATTCTTCTCGCTCACTGACCTCAACGAAGCTATATGGGCGAAGCTGGAGGAATACAACACCAAGCCATTCCAAAAGATAGAGGGAAGCCGCCAGTCGATGTACCTTGAGGAAAAAGGTTTCCTGCTCCCGCTGCCGCGACACCATTTCGAGCAATCCGAATGGAGCATAGCCACGGTCCAGAAAGACTACCATGTCAAATGCGGGCATCAATACTACTCGGTGCCGCATATGTACATAGGGAAAAAGGTAAACGTCCGCGCAACTCGCGATATGGTGGAAGTCTACTTCGAGAATATGCGCATCTGCTCCCACCAGCGCAGTCATGAATACCGCGACAAGTATATCACCGATAAGGAACATATGCCGGACGGACACCGGAAGCACGGCGAATGGAGCGGGGATCGCTTCCGTAATTGGGCTGCTAAGATCGGGACCAACTGCCGCACCTGCATCGATTACTTCCTTTCAAGTGCCAAAGTAGAAGAACAGTCCTTCAAGACATGTAATGCGCTTTTGCACCTCTCCAGCAAATACTCGCCCGAACGCTTGGAACGAGCTTGCCAGCGTGTCCTCTCATTCACCCCCAGACCCAGCTTCAAAGCTGTGGACAGCGTCCTCAAGTCCGGGCAGGACAACTTGGACGTCACAGAAAAAGAGCAGGACAAGCGCAGGGATTCCGTGTTGGAGCATGGCTTCATCCGAGGCGCAGAGTATTATGGGGGTGGCCGCGATGATCGTTGAACAGACGCTGGATATGCTCAAGAAAATGAAGTTGCGCTCGATCGCCGAAGAGTATGACCGGCAATTGGGGGACCCACAGGTAAAGACCATGTCGTTTGACGACCGCTTTGGAATGATGGTCGATATCGAATACGCCAGGCGCCAGAACGGCAGGCTGGCCCGGCTCATCAAAAACGCCGGATTCCCGGACAGGAACGCCTGCGTGGAGAATATCACCTACTCCCCACGGCGGGAGCTAGACCCGGCGCTTATACAGAAGCTCGCCACCTGTTCCTATATCGAACGTAACCTGAACGTCCAGTTCCTCGGGGCGACTGGCGCCGGGAAAAGTTATCTTGCAAGCGCCCTCGGCATCTCCGCTTGCCGCAGCGGATACACCGTTAAATACATCAACCTTCAGGATATGCTGATATCATTCATGGTTGCCCGCGACAAGGGCGACTTCAACAGGGCATTCGCCGAGTACAAGCGCGTAAAGCTTCTGGTCATTGACGACTGGCTTATGTTTGACATCGCGGACGATGCGGAAGCGTCATTCCTGTACAACCTCATCGAAGCAAGGAGATACTCCGGGGCAACGATCGTCTGCTCTCAACTTGACGCCGATGGTTGGCATGCCAGGATATCGAATAAAATCGCCGCCGATTCGATCTGCGACAGGCTCGTCAACAGCTCTTTCAAAATCATCATAAAGGGCGAGATGCGCAAGGAACTCGCACAGCAGCTCTTGTCCGCCGAAGCGTAGCTTCGGCATAGAGTTTTTCGCTTTGAGTTTTCCAGAGTGAAGTAATATCTGAGTTTGAGGCGGGTGCAGATTGTCCCGCGCCCGCCCTTCACTCCGTAAACCTTGTATGGCGCTCAGGTTGCTCTCCAGCATTGCCTTATCCTCCACACAAGGAAAAGTAAATCAAGCGTATCAGGTCTCCTGCGGAATTTCAATGTCCAATCTGCGCGGAAATGGTGTTAAATTTCGGCGGCGACGGTGTCAAATTTCAGCGGTCAGGGTGTCAAGCGCTCAGCGGTTTGGGTGTTAGTTTAAAACGGAATATCCGCGCACGGTTCGCTTCAAAGAAAGCACTGTCCCAACCGCTTCGTTTGTACGCGGCGTGGGTGTCGCGGGTCTTCCCATATTGCCCGATATATTTCTGCAACTCCGCTATTGCTTTCTGCCGGTCGCCGATCTCTTTCAGCCGCGACGAAACCTCGTGATAATCGCCCGAAGCGGCTGCCGCTTTTTCGACCAGTTCATCATAAGAATCTATCCCATTCTCTTTCAGGAAGATAAGTGTACGCGCAGAAGTTTTCAAGTTGAATATTTTCATCCAGTGAACGTAACCGCCCCCGGCCCCATCGGCTATTTTTGCCTGTATGTCGATGAGCAAACTCGGACGGCTCTGCCTATTCAGCGATGCGGCGTATTCGGCGGCTTTGCGGTCGGAATCGTCCCCGGATATTTTGCGCGGTGCTATATCACGCCGTCCCGCAAGCCGTTCAATAATTGCTTCTCGTGTGTAGTCTTCGCCAAGCGTATCAAGCCGGAAAAACTTCTTGCTCCCCGGTGGTTTTATGGACGGCTGCTTACCGATTTTTATTTCGCAGCCCGCCTTGCGGAGAGCGACGAACAGGTCGGGAAAAGACATACCGACGCAGAGAGAATTATCAATCATTTCCCGCAGCTTATCCCTGCCGGTCGGCGGCTTACGGTCGCCGAAATATTCGGCGCGGTTGTAGCCTTTTGACAGCCCCGGTTTTTCCACAATCGACAGCCCATGCTCCAAGCAAATCATATCGCTGACGCGCCGGAGCGCGATCGCTGAACGCTTGAAATCTTGAAACTTCCGCGAGTGGTCGAGCGTGACGCTGTTGAAGAAAATATGCGTGTGCGGATTATTGGTATTGGTATGCGCGGCGACGATGAACTGGTGCTTGCCCCGCGTCCACCGCATCGCCAGTTCATACCCAACATCCAACGCCTGCTGCGCGGTCACTTCCCCCGGCTTGAAGCTCTGCCGGATTTGATAACCGATGACGTCATGCTGACCTTGATTGCGCCCTGTCCGTAGTTCGTATTGACGCTTCGATAACATAAACTCCGACTGCGCCGTCATGGGGTCGCACTCATAGGCGGCGACGAGTTCGCCGCCCTGCGTTTTGTCCGCGTTCTCCGCGTATTCCACCGTGCTTTTGATAGCCGCCGATATGCTGCCGGAGTTGGTGCGGTGTACCGCTTTTATCCATGTTGTCGCCATGTTTTTATTGCCTCCTTTTCACGGGCAAGGGTATCAAGAGTATCAAGGGTATCATGCACATCAGCGCCGCCGATTTGCTCTTGAACCTGCCCCGATTCTTGCGCCGCTTGATACCCTTGATTCGGTTCCATCACCCAAAACCATTCGTTGCCGCGTTTGACGGATTTAACGCCGAGGTCGGATTTCGCCCGCTTCATCGTCGCCTCCGGGAAACCCACGTTAGAGCCTTTCGTAAAAACATCATTTGCCGGAACATCGCCGTGGGTGAGCAGCCCCTTGATAAACGCTTTCGCCAAGTCAAGCTGTGATGCGGATTTTTCAGCTTTTTTGCCGTCTAACAATTCTTCGATGGTAATATCGCAGTCACCGAGCCAGAGGAATCCGCTCACCGGGTCAAGCGCGAACGCCTGCGGCTTCCCGTTAGGCGCGAGATTGCTTTTAGTCTGTATGAACGCCCGCATATTTTCGTCCATATTGACGAGCCGCCCGACCGTGAGAACACTCCGCGCGGCGGCGGGGATGTCGATAGAACCAAGCCCGCGATAGACTGATTTGCTGCCACCATTTTTGTTCAGATGCCCGATGAGGACGATTGCCGCGCCTGTGCTTTCCGCGACAGCAGCGAGCCGCTTCATCAGCGGACGGACGCCGCCCGTCCCGTTCATGTCCGCGCCGCCCATATAGGCTTGCAGCGGGTCAAGGATAAACAGTTTCGCGTCAGTGCGGATTATCGCCGCTTCGATACGTTCATCCACCAGCGATAATGTTTTATCTTCCTCGTCGATGACATGGACGCGGGCGCAGTCAGCGCCAAGCTGTTCAAGGCGGGGCTTTATAGTATCCGCAAGCCCGTCCTCCGCCGTCTGAAAAATCACGTCAGACGGTGATAGAGCGGCGTTGCCGCCGCCCTCCGATACGTTCTCCCCGCGCGTGACCGCCGCAGCGATTGCGAGCATCATGGTTGTTTTCCCGTCGCCGGGATCGCCCTGGACAATCGTTATTTTTCCATAGGCGATATACGGATTCCAGAGAAAACGGATCTGCTCCGTTTCCACGTCGCGCATGGTGATGAGTTTCAGATTATCCATGCTCATGCCACCTCCTCTATGATTTTGGCCAACACTTTGATAATTTTGTCCTGCTGTTCCCACACTTCACCGAGCCTTTCCTGCACATGGTCGAGGTCGGCGGTGTAGACATTGCGCCCTTCGTTGGCTTTTTTAGCTAATTGATTGACGTTGTTGGAAATACTGCGGAGCAGTTTTCCGCACTCCTGCACGTCGGTCATGTCCACCGTTACGATTTGCCCCATGACTGCCATTTTGAGCAGATACAGGCGCAGGCTGTCGATACCCGCTTTTTTCATCTTTTTGCGGATGAAGTCGCGCTCGTCCTCGTCCACGCGGAAAGTCAGCGCGATGTTGCGCTTGAGATTCTGTTTCATAATGATAAATGCCTCCTTTTTTATTTTGGGAATAGAAAAACCGCCTGCAATCTCTCGACTACAGGCGGCTGTGTGATTGATTTCCGCGTTATGCGGCGGGTTTTGGTTGTGGATGCGCCGGTTCTGTTTCCGGCGTTGGTACAGGTACTACTTTTTCTGCGGCGATGCGTTTTTCCTTGTTTTTTCGCCTCCACTCACGTTGATATTCGCGTTGGCGCTGACGTTTTTCCTCTTGAACCTCCGGCGGCTCCGCGAGCAGCCTTTCTTTAGCTCTGTGATAATTCGCCCGCCATAATAACTTGCGATGCTCATGGAGGTTAAACGGCTCGGGTTCGGGTTGCCCCGGAATATCAAACCTGCCGATGAAGCTGAAATAAATGTCGATATCCTGTTCGCGCCGGCCGTTTGATTTATCCGCTTCGTGAACGATGATCTTCTCGATGTATTCGTTCAATATCGTTCCGGTGAGTTCTGGGATTTCGGTATAACGCCGCACCAAGCTAATGAAGCGTTCGGCGTTGTCGCTCTCGGCGTCAAAGGCGGCAAGCCCTTCTTGCAGCTCAGCAATCTGACGTTCCAAATCCTCCTGTTCGGCTTCATATTCACCGGAGAGGATTTCAAAACGCTTTGCCGTCAGCTCGCCTTTGACTTTATCCTCATAAAGCTGTTTTATTAGGGAATCCAACTCCCTATGGCGCTTTTGAGCCTGTGCGAACTGCCTTTGCTGAACTTTTGCCGTATCCGCGCTCTGGAGGTCGTGCAGTTCACGCACATGACGAACAAAGTCATCTTCGTTTTCCCGGACATACCCGGTGACGGCGCGGATAGCGTCCAGCGCCAGCCCTTCCAGCGCGGATGTCCTTGTAAAATGATGGGTGCATTTCTTCGGGTACTTGTTATACTTCGGGCAACTGTAGAAGTCGTCCGAATCATGCTGCGCATCCTTGCGTATGTGGTTATACAGGCGGCTGCCGCAATCAGCGCAAAGTACCAAACCCGTAAGCGGATTCGTTGTGCCTGTGGAATTGGTGCGCCGCTTGACGTTCCGGCATTTTTGCGCCGTTTCCCATGTCTCCCGGTCTACGACAGGCGGATGCGTATTCTCGAAAACAACCCATTTTTCTTTCGGGTTACGAACGTGATATTGGTCTTTGAAAGATGGTCTGTG
>Ga0082212_10004275_pt1 | contig 19854 bp, 17 predicted proteins | sample TergutNt197P3_FD_71548 | JGI IMG/M metagenome (GOLD analysis project Ga0082212, IMG submission 71548) | Neocapritermes taracua P3 segment gut microbial communities from Petit-Saut dam, French Guiana - Nt197 P3 | ecosystem: Host-associated > Arthropoda: Insects > Digestive system > Gut ... | reverse complement strand
TTTGTTTTGTTTTGCGACCGGTTTTTTGCTTTTGGCATTCATTCTTGGAAAAGTTTTTAGCTGAAAATCTAACCAATACAAACCGTATTCTTTTACAAGTCCTTGGAGCATTTCTTTCAGTTCGCTGTTCCATTCTGCGCAACCCATGTGGGTCGAAACATGAGATACGTGCGGGATACACTTTTTGGCCATTTCGATTTGCGACCTGAACTCGGCTTCTATTTCAGCCGGTTTCCACTCCGCCTCCTGTAATGAACGACCGGGCGCATTTCTATTTGGCCAAATATTAGGATAAAAATAACCAAATTCGTCAACAAGGCTTGGCGCAAAGGTCAGTGGACGCCATTTGCAATTTTCCCATTCGCTGGTTAATACGAGATGTACGCCTACATCAATCTCCGGATTTTCGTTCAGTAATTTTGCGGCTTCCGGAAACCATGCACAAGGAACCATTACTTCAAGCGAGCGTACGATCCCATTTTTGGCAGCTTCAATACAGGCTTGATTTGCTGCAGTAAACGAACCAATATCATCGCCTCTTACCAAGAGACGAATCTCTTCACTTTTTTGCGCTGAAAGACCACAAAAAAAGAATACAAAACCAAGAAATAATGACAAGATTTTCATTTCAAAAACAGATTCATTAGAAGCATCTCCAACATGATTTTATGTATTTTATATCCATGAAATGACATATTGTAGCTTGTTACTGGCTGGGTAATCTTTTAATAGTTCAAACTTGCCTTCGATGCCAAGCGCTTTGCAGGTAAGTTCGAAATGGCAGATCGCGATACCCATATCAATCGTATCAAACCGTGGATAGGGATTTTTATAAAAATGAAGCGCATCATCCTTTAACAATACGCGCCATTCCTGCTTATTGTTTGCCGAAGGCGCCAGGCGAACCATTTCAAGCGGCGTCAGGTAAAGTCCGGCATTGGCTTCTGTTAACGATTTATTGAAATTATTATCAAAGAAAAGATAGCCAAAAGGCTTGCGGGATGTATGTTTTTTTTCTGCATTTACGATATACTTCTCAAGAAATCTTGTCTTCGCCTTATTGCCTGCATAGCCGACGGGTGAAACGATTCTTAATTTTTCGTTTGTTTCCATTTGAATTTGTTTTTTGAAATCGTTGCTGTTAAAAGAGCCGCCAAGCCAGCAGGTTCCGAACCCCAAATCCGTACAAAACAAAATTGCCTGCTCAAACATGTAGGCAGCCGCCGTTTCGTCAAAAAGCGCTTCTTCATAAATCAGCGCCAAATAATCGCACGCACCTTTTATCCACCCATATGTTCCCAACTTTACGGGTTTCTCATTTACATGCGTACTTATCAGTTCTATTCTTGCCTTTACGCCGAAAGGCGCCTGCAATTGACTGATATACTGTTTTATCTGAGCGACATGCGATTCGCTCAACGGTTCGCCTGAATAAGTGCGAACAGAACGTCTTTTTTGAATAGTTTCTACGATTTTCATGTTTTATATAATTGATTTTCATGTTCAGGCACAGAAATAAAAGTTTGTAAAACAACGGAGGTAATGATGATAGCCAATCCGATGTAAAACGCAAAATTGACCTCTTTACTTTCATTAAAAAACAAAAATGCAAGTAAGATGGCATAGATGGGTTCGAGATTGAAACTCAGGTTTATAGTAAAAACAGGAATCTTTTTTAATGCTTCAACAAAAGCAAAATATAACCCGACGGTACAAAACAGCGATAAGATAATCAGATAAAGCATATCTTTCAAATCGGGTAAAAACTGTTCAACCGGAAAAAAATGGAGGTAGACGGGAAGTAAAAACCCCAAGCCAACAGTTCCGCCTAACATCTGATAATAATTGATTGTAAAGTTGTTATATTTGTGAACCAGGCGTGCGTTAAATATGGTATAGAGCGCCCCAAGCGCTGCCGAGACGACGCCCAATGTAATACCTGTGCGGAAAGAAGTATCAAAATGGAAAATCAAACCGATACCTGTTACGGATAATATGCTTAACGCCAGTTCGGACAGCCGTACTTTTTTCTTATCGATCAGCGGCTTGAAAATTGAAGTAAAAAAACCGGACAGGCAATAGCAAACGACTCCAATCGAAACATTTGAATATTTGATACTTGCATAGAAGAAAATCCAGTGGATGGTGAGCAGCAAACCGACTTTCACGATTTCCCATTGAGCCTTGAAACTGATTCGGCTGTTTTTCAAAAACAACCTGATGATGAAAAAAAGAAAGATGGAGGCAAACAATACCCTGTACCAAACCAGCAGACCTTCGTTAAGCGTAATCACTTTCCCCAGAACACCGGTAAAACCTGCCAGTATGATTGCTGAATGTAGTAAAAAATAATGCTTCATATCAAAACATACAGGCTATTCCTATTCCATAATTATGATAACCGATAACAGGGGCGACCGTGAGGCTTGTCCGTTCGTCCTTTTCTCCAATCAGGCGATGAAAAACCGGCAGTAATACATAACTGATTTCAACGCTTAACATCCCAAATCCGGCGCCTGCAACAACGTCGCTAACCCAGTGGCGCTTGTTATATACGCGTATTGCGCCCGTACCGCAGGCCACAGTATATCCGGCAATGCCGATCCATGGAGATACATCCTTATATTCCTTAAATAATAGATGGGCGCCTACAAAGGCTGTGGCGGTATGTCCTGACGGAAAAGAAAGTTTATTCGATTCATCGGGACGCCTCACATGGGAAATTCTTTTTATGGCATGTGTGCTCGCGCTTGATAATATATAGGATGAGGTCGCCAAAAATGCCCTGTCTCTAAAATTATGTTTCGCTTTTACACCTAGCAAATCCACTCCGAATACGGCAACAGCCGGAACATACTGGAGGTAGTCATCCGCATGAATTTTTCCGGTAAAATGTTTATTTACTTCCCGATGCGTACCGACATCCAATTGCCGTAACCAATCCTGACCATGAGCCAGCAAGCCGTAGGAAATAAGGACGGAAGGAATGATAAATCCGGAATAGGGCGCATTAAAAAAAGTGGTTTTGGATTGTATGCTGTCGTCAAATGAAAGATTGCTCAGGATTGTACCGCTTTCCTGCGCCGGAGCATTACCTATTCCGGTAATGAATAACATGAATACAATTGTCACTCGTTCCATTTGCTTACATTCAGGGTTCAAAAGTAGAAAAAAATTGGTTAATTACAAAAAATCATTACCTTTGTACCTCAAAAATAAGGACAGCATGGGCGATAAAAAAGAACGGTATATCTTTTCAGATTTCGTAAATTATAGTTATAAAAGATTTTCAAGATGAAACGAGTAATCGCTAATACATTTTTTGAAGGCGAGAGGCCTTTGTTCGGACTGAACGACATAAAAATCGAACATGTAAAATTTTATCCCGGGGAATCGCCGGTAAAAGAATGTACAAAAGTGGAAGCCTGCCAGTGCGAATTTATGAGTAAATATCCTTTCTGGCATAACGACAATACCCTGATAGACGATTGTCGCTTCACGGTATATAGTCGCGCCGCTATCTGGTATTCTAAAAATATAAGGATGACAAACTGCATAGTGGAGGCGCCAAAAATGTTCCGCGAGGTGGAGGGTCTATCGGTCGAAAATGTAAAATTCCTTAGCGCCGGAGAAACATTATGGAATTGCCGGAATATAAAATTGAGAAATATTGAAGCCCGCGGCGGCGATTATATCTTAATGAACGGGACGGGGATAGACATCGACGGATTCAACCTGCAAGGCAATTATTCATTTCAGGACGCTAAAAACGTGGTTGTCCGTAATGCTTTTCTTGATTCGAAAGACGCTTTCTGGAAAACGGAAAATGTGACAGTCTACGATTCCGAAATTATTGGCGAATATTTAGGATGGTATTCCAAAAATCTACGATTGGTAAACTGTAAAATATCCGGTACGCAACCTTTGTGCTACTGCACCGGCCTGGTTCTGGAAAACTGTAGAATGGCTGACGACTGTGACCTGTGTTTCGAGTACAGTACGCTTCATGCTGTCATTAACAGTCCGGTTACCAGCATCAAAAATCCCGGTGAAGGGTTTATCAGAGCCGATAGTATCGGAGAAATAGTCATAGACGAAAACTGCAAAAATCCCGATGCATGTAAAATATTGATTGACAGCAATTCAAGTAATATATAGTTGAAATGAAATCGTATACTGAAAAAAGGAAGTACAATTTTGATGAAATCGTCCCGCGCAGGAACACAAATTCCCTGAAATGGGACGCGGCAGAAGACGGGAAAGTAATCCCCATGTGGGTTGCCGACATGGATTTCCGTACTGCCCCTGCTATTACCAATGCCATCATCCGAAGAGCGAAACATGGCATCTACGGGTACTCAAAAATTCCCGCTGCGTATTATGATGCAGTAATCGGCTGGTTTGAAAGACGGCATCATTTCATGATCCAAAAAGACTGGATCCTGTATACAACGGGTGTCGTTCCGGCAATATCGGCTGTTATTAAAGCATTAACCGTTCCGGGTGACCAGGTGATAATTCAGACACCCGTATACAATTGTTTTTTCTCTTCCATTCGCAACAACCTGTGCGAAATAGTTTCAAATGAATTGATATACAAAGACAAAATTTACAGTATCGACTTTGACGATCTCGAGAGGAAAGCATCCAGTCCGAAAGCGAAAGTACTGTTATTATGTAGTCCGCACAATCCAGTCGGGAGAGTGTGGACAAAAGAGGAACTAACGCGTATAGGCGAAATATGCCTGCGCAATCAGGTCATCGTTATTTCAGATGAAATTCACTGCGATCTGGTTTTTTCCAAACATAAGCACATCCCGTTTGCTTCCATCCGTGAAGATTTTCTTCAAAACTCCGTCACATGTACAGCGCCCAGCAAGACTTTCAATTTGGCAGGATTACAATGTGCAAACATCATTGCGGCAGATGAAATAATACGACAAAAAATCAATAAGGCATTAAATGTCAATGAAACATGTGAAATAAATATTTTTGCCGTCGAGTCGCTGATAGCCGCATATAACAAGGGTGAAGAGTGGTTGAATGAATTGAATCAATACTTGTATGACAATTATATCTACTTACTTACATTTATAAGGCATTACATTCCTTCCATAAGTGTGATACCTCTTGAGGCAACCTACCTGGCCTGGTTAGATATTTCCGCAACGGGACTGTCTTCGCGTGTGTTCGCCAAAACCCTGTTGGAAGAAAAGAAATTGTGGATAAATGAGGGTACGTTATATGGAGCAAACGGAGAGAATTTTATTCGTATGAATTTTGCCTGTCCAAGGCAATTGCTCATGGAAGGACTAACGATACTGAATGTAGTTTTAAATAACGAAACGGCGACAAGCCGAAAGCGGAACTTGAATGAGTTCTGACGCGGTACGAAGTAATTCTTTTACAAGGTAAAAAAAATAATGAATCAAAAGAAAATAAAAATCCTGTTTGCTTATTTTCTTATTTATGTCGTTTGGGGCTCTACTTATTTTTTTATTGGAGTCGCCCTGAAAGGATTTCCTCCGTTTCTGCTCGGCGCGCTCCGATTTTCGATGGCGGGACTGATATTGTTGAGCATATGCTTCATACGCGGTGAGAACATACTCAAAAAAAGTTTGATCAAAAAATCTGCCATCAGCGGCATCGTACTGCTTTTCATCGATATGGCGGTTGTCATGCTCGCAATGCAATATGTGAGCAGCAGCTTGGTCGCTATTATCAGCGCTTCTGTAGCCATCTGGATTATGGCGTTAGACGTCCCATTATGGAAGACAAACTTCCGCAGTCCGGCGATAATAACCGGAATCATAATCGGGTTCCTGGGAGTTATGATGCTTTATGTTGAACAGTTACAGACAGACGTAACGTCCGAAAACCGGGCATATGGCGTATTGATCCTGATGTTCGGTTGTTTATCCTGGGCGTTGGGTACCTTATACGCTAAATACCGTTCTTCGCGCGAAGAAGACGTCAATGCGTTTGCCGGATCAGCCTGGCAAATGCTTTTTGCAGCCGCCATGTTCTGGATATTCACGCTTGTATGCAACGATCCTGCAAAAACAGATTTCGCTGCAGTACCCGCTTCCGCATGGTATTCGCTGATTTACTTAGTTATTTTAGGCTCATTAATGGCCTATTCGGCTTATGTATGGCTGCTAAAAGTAAGACCCGCTACCGAAGTGGCAACCCATGCCTATGTCAATCCGTTTATAGCCGTATTTTTCGGAATGTTCTTCGGACACGAGGAAGTCACCTGGATACAAATAACGGGATTAATCATCATCCTGCTGAGCGTCACGCTTGTCGGCAGGAAGAAAAAAACGGTAAAAAATAATTCGGGAATATGAATAAATTTTTTGTAGATATTTGTAGCGTTGTTTTTTTATGTCAATAAATTCTAAAAGTATTACGGAATCGTCTTCTATTTTTGAACGTTTAGACGAAATGTCCGTACATGATATCCTCAGCAATATGAACAGTGAGGATACCAAAGTTCCCCTGGTTGTGGGTAAAGCCATTCCACAAATAGAAGCATTGGTCGGTTGTATCATGAAACGGTTACCCCGCGGCGGGCGCGTTTTTTACCTTGGAGCAGGCACGAGCGGGCGGCTGGGAGTGCTTGATGCTTCGGAAATACCGCCAACCTATGGCGTTAACGGCGTAATTATCGGGCTGATCGCTGGCGGCGATACCGCCTTGCGACGTTCGGTAGAACATGCTGAGGACGACCGCGAAAAAGCATGGCAGGACTTACAGGCGTATAACATCGGACAACTGGATACCGTCATCGGTATTACTTCGTCCGGCAGTACACCCTACGTTGTCGGAGCGGTGGAACAGGCCCGTAAAAACGGCCTGCTCACCGGATGTATTACGTGTAATCCCGCGTCGCCGCTTGCAAAAGCTGCCGAATATCCAATTGAAGCGGTAGTAGGGCCGGAATTTGTAACAGGCAGTACCCGTATGAAATCGGGAACAGCCCAAAAATTAATATTGAACATGATTTCCACCACCCTGATGATCAAAATGGGACGGGTGAAAGGCAACAGGATGGTGAACATGCAATTGACAAATAAAAAACTGGTAGCCCGCGGCGTCCGCATGATCATGGAAGAACTCAACATTGCAGAAAACAAAGCCCGTGAATTATTATTGCAGTACGGTTCGGTGAAAAAAGCGCTGGAAAGCGCGATTTCATTGTAAAAAAGAAAATAATTTATACTTTTGCAGTGGAATGTTTTCGATGGACATATTGAAATGTCTGACTTTAAACAGCCTCGAATTTTAAATTTGAATGACAATATGAAGAAAAAAATCCTCAGAAATATAGCGATCGTGTCGGCTATCTTTATCGTGACTTTCTCTATTATGCTTATCGTCAATTATTTTCAAGTGAGAGGCACAACGCCTCTCCAGACTGCCGTAGTGGAAACTTTAAAGGAGATAAACGACCAAAATGCAAACAATACAGCATTGCAGGAGCAAATACGGCAATTGGATCTTTTGGCGCGTAAGGCTTATTTTGTGCGTATGGAGTATTTAATGACCGGCGTTTACATCCTGTTGGGTATGCTGGCAGTATTTATTATATGTACGCGATTTTTTTACGCCAAAGATATGGATATCCCGGATAAGGACATTGACCCGATCGATGAATGGGCTGTCAAATCGAAAGCGCGCAAGTATGTTGTCTGGGTAGCGACCGGCATAGCAGCTATTGCGTTGGTCTTCGTTTTTTTAAGTACTCCTTTTATGAAAAGCGGCGAACGGCAGACAAAAACCGAAATACAGGAAACCGACGATGCGGCGACGCCCGAAATAATCGAAATATATGACGACGTCATACCGGGAGAAGTACCGGAAGCGACGGAGCAACCGATTTCAACAAATGAAATATCAAATACGGCAGAAGATATAACAACCGAAACATCGACATCCGAAGCGCCACCGCAGCCCGTCGTATCCAAAGTCACACATAACGCTTTTCGAGGAAATAATTCTTCCGGCGTTTCTTCGGCTAAAGGATTACCCGTCCAATGGGATTTACGTAACGGCGCTAACATTGCATGGAAAAAGGACATCCCGCGAAAAGGCTATAACTCGCCTGTTATCAACGGCAATAAGGTGTTCTTTACCGGCGCCGACGAAGAAGCGCGCGAACTGTATTGTCACGACCTGACGACTGGCGAACAGCTATGGTCGCTTGCGGCGGTGAACATCCCCGGCTCGCCGCAAAAACTGCCCGATACGTCCGACGATACAGGGTTGGCGGCTTCGAGCGCCGTAACCGACGGGACACGGGTATGCGCCATTTTTGCCACCGGCGATATCATTTGCGCCGACATGAACGGGAAACAAATCTGGGCGAAAAACCTGGGCGTGCCCGAAATAAATTACGGTTTTTCTTCGTCGTTACTGATATACGGCAATATGGTCATCATCCAGTACGATCAGTCAAAGACGGCCAAAGTACTTGCGCTCGACCTTGCTACCGGTGCAGAACGGTGGAATAAAAACAGAACGGATAAATACGGCACATGGAGCACGCCCATGATAACGACTGTCAACAACGCCCCGCAATTGATATTAATGGGAACGCCCGGTATTACCGCCTACAATCCGAATAGCGGCGAGCAAATATGGCGACTGGAATGTATGCCGGGCGCCGAAATTGCTGCCAGCGCCTGTAGCGCCGACGGACTTGTTTTCGCAGCTGGCGAACATGCTAAAATGGTGGCTATCAACGGTGCCGACGGAAGCCTGTTGTGGGAAAGCAATGAATACCTTCCGGAGGTGGCAAGTCCCGTCGCCAATACAAACAATCTATATATTGCTACAACCTACGGCGTCGTTGCCTCTTTCGACACGAAAACGGGCGAATTGCGAAAAGAACACGATCTTGAAACAAGTTTTTACTCGTCTCCCGTCATAGCCGACGGGAAAATCTATCTGATTGGCATTGAAGGGAAAATATGTATTTTCTCTGCCGACGACGAGTTCCGTTTGTTACATTCGTTTGAAACAGGCGAGAACACTTTCGCCACGCCTGCCTTTACGGATGGCAGGATTGTCATTCGAACGGAGAAAAGTATTTATTGCGTTGAAAACAAGTAGTTGATATATGACTTGCAATTGTACTGACAGCGCCCTCGAAACAAGGGCCGGCTTGATAGCCGAAACAGACGCTATCATCGAGCGGATTGGAACTTCCCGACAAATCATCATCCCCTTACTTCAGGCGTTACAGGAGAAATTCAGTTATTTACCGTCGGACGCGCTGGAGCGGGTCTATGAAAAGACAGCCATTGACAGGGCGCAGCTCGTCAGTGTGTCCACGTTCTATTCGCAGTTCCGGCATATCCCCTACGGCAAACATTTGATCAAGGTTTGTACGGGTACGGCATGCCATGTGAAAGGTGCAGGCAATGTATACGATTCGTTCCGGCGGGAATTAAAAATGGAAAACGACGCCATCACCACGTCTGACCGGCTTTTTTCAATTGAAAAAATTGCCTGTCTGGGCTGCTGTACGCTGGCGCCTGTCGTTCAGATCGACGAAAAGATATACGGTCGCGTCATGCCGGGCAAAGTAAACGAAGTCGTAAACGACTTTTTATTACAACAGGAATCAAAAGTACGGGAGGAATCAAAAAGAGCGCTTCGACCGTCCGTCGGCGAAATACGGCTGGGGATGGGATCATGCTGTCAGGCAAGCGGCTCGGCGGATATCTACAGGGAATTGCGAAATGCCTCCGACGAACTGGGCATTGAAGTGAAAATCAAACCTGTAGGCTGTGTGGGCGTATGCAACAAAGTACCGCTGATTGACGTGGCGCTCCCCAATGGCGCTATCACGCGCTATCCCAATGTGAAAGCCGCCGAGATAAAAGAGATTCTGCATCGTCACTTTCAACCTGCCGGTTATCTCAAACGGCTGAAAAACAATCTGTTTAATCATATCGATACGTTTCATACCGATACGACGTGGGACAATGTAATCTGGAAATCCGAAAACGAACGGACTGGTGTGATCGACAGTTTTCTTTCAGAACAAAAACATATCTCAACCGAAGGATACGGTTTTCTGACTCCGCTCAATATTGACGAATACATTGCATCAGGCGGTTTTGAAGCCTTAAAAAGCGTACTGTCTTCCAAAACGCGCGAAGAAGTTGTTCAAACCATACTTGCAAGCGGTATCCGCGGTCGTGGTGGCGGCGGGTTCCCGACTGGCAGGAAGTGGGAGATAGTCGCCTCGTCCGGTAAAAAAGACAAATACGTGATTTGTAACGGCGACGAGGGCGATCCGGGCGCTTTCATGGACCGGATGATGCTCGAATCGTATCCTTTCAGGGTCATTGAGGGAATGATTATCGCCGGATATGCCGTAGGCGCCAACAAAGGCATCTTTTATATACGCGCCGAATATCCGCTGGCTGTCATGCGTATCCGAACAGCGTTGGAACATTGCCGCGAGCATCGTTTACTTGGCGACACGATCCCGGGAAGCGACTTTTCATTTGACATTTCGATATTTGAGGGCGCGGGCGCTTTCGTCTGCGGCGAAGAGACAGCGTTGATTGCCTCTATCGAAGGCGAGCGCGGGTTCCCGAAACAGCGCCCCCCCTACCCCGCCGTCGAAGGATTGCACGGGTGTCCTACCCTGGTCAACAATGTGGAAACGTTGAGTCAGATACCATACATCATTAAAAAGCCGTCCGACTATGGAAACATCGGCACACAAGGCAGCAAAGGCACGAAAGTTTTTGCGCTGGCGGGTAAGATACGCCATGGCGGACTGATAGAAGTGCCTATGGGTATTACGCTGAATCAGATTATTGAAGACATCGGCGGCGGCGTTGAGGGCGGCAGAAAACTGAAAGCTGTGCAAATCGGAGGCCCTTCCGGAGGGTGTATCCCCGCGCGGCTATGCGATGTGCAAGTCGATTTTGACGCTTTCAATCAAATGGGCGCCATGATGGGCTCCGGCGGTTTAGTGGTGTTGAGCGAGGACGACTGCATGGTCGATGTGGCGCGGTATTTCCTGAGTTTCACCTGCGAGCAGTCGTGCGGCAAATGTACGTTCTGCCGCGTTGGGATACGGCGGATGTTGGATTTATTAGATAAGATATGCAGCGGAAAAGCCGTCATGGCGGATATAGACAAATTAGAAGAGCTGGCGCTGAACGTTAAGAAATCATCCCTTTGCGGACTGGGCAAAACGGCTCCCAACCCTGTTCTGACTACCCTCGCCTATTTCCGTGACGAATACGAAGAGCATGTGAACGGAATCTGTAAGACAGGCACATGCAAAGATATGGTCAGGTACATCGTTACCGACCAATGCGTTGGCTGTACCAAATGCGCCAAAGCATGTCCGGTAGACGCTATCCCCTATACCCCTTACGAAGAACATACCATTGACGTGGAAAAATGCGTGCAATGCGGATTGTGTATCGATGAATGTCATTATGACGCGATAAAAAAGGAATCGAAGATTGAGGGACAAATATTCAATTCGTTTTGATTTTCTGCAAATATTTTTGTAGTTTTGTCGCTGATAATTAAAATCAATTTTCAACTTAATTAATTAATATTATGGTAAATAAAACATTTAATTTTTTAATATTGTTGCTTATGTCAGCCTTTTATCTGAATGCGCAGGACAATGTGATAACGTTTTATATCGGTTCGTATAAAGTTACCCTGCTGTCGGAGGGGCAACGGACAAGCGGAACAAATGTATTGGTCGGAGCTACGGACGAAATGATAAGGCAAGCCATACCCGGCGGTAATTACCCAAGCGCTACCAATGTATTTCTGGTTGAGACAGCGGATAAAGTCGTACTTATCGACGCCGGATTGGGAAAGAAAACTATTGATAATCTGGAACTTTACGGAAAGAAAACAACCGACGTCGACGCCATTTTTATTACGCACCTGCATGGCGACCATATCGGGAGCCTGGTGCTTGACAATGTAAAAAGTTTTCCGAAGGCGACACTTTACATTTCAAAACCGGAATACGATTACTACATGAACGACGAAACATTGAATAATTTACCGGAAAATCGTCGCGGAAGCATTTTAAACATGCGCAAACTTTTCGATACTTATAAAAATCAGTTGAATATTTTCATGCCTGGCGAAATGGATAATGCCAAAGAACTGCTACCCGGTTTGAAAGGTGTTGCGGCATACGGCCATACACCCGGACATACCGGATATTTATTGGAATCGGACGACACAAAACTATTCTTCTGGGGCGATCTGACTCATGCAATGGCAATTCAGATGCCTTTCCCCGACGTGGCCATGACATACGATTCAGATACGGCAAAAGCTGTGGCAACCCGTCAAAAGCTACTACAATACGTTTCCGACAACAATATTCGTATTGCGGGCGCACACATACAGTTTCCGGGTATTGGATTTATAAAGAAAAACGCTTTAGACGGATACAACTTTAGTTTATTATGCGCTTGTGAAGGCCGGTATCCGGATGTAAAATGATTTTGTGTACACAAGATGGACATTATCATAAACGATAGGGAAGTTGGAATCTTATCCGGTGAAACATTACTGAAAGCTGCCACGCGCATGGGATGCAAAATTCCGTCATTGTGTTATGCCGAAGGAAAAAAGCATAGATCATCGTGTATGGTATGTGCCGTAAAAAATCAGACAAACGGACAAATCATACCCTCCTGTACAACATATCCCGAAGAGGGCATGAAAATAGATACGGACAGCGAAGAAATCCGTAATATTCGCACGCTTTCTTTAGAATTATTGCTTAGCGACCACCGCGCCGACTGCGAAGCGCCCTGCTCTATGGTTTGTCCCAAAGGCCTTGATATTGAAAAGATGTTGAGTTACTATGACGCCAATCAACCCGAAAAAGCATTCCTTATCATTTCAAAATCATTCTCTTTGCCCGAAATAGCTTGTGATACGTGCAAAGCCCCCTGTGAAAAAGCCTGCCGACGTGGAACTGTCGATAGCGCTGTGTCCATCAGGGACATTATCAAAGAGGTAGCCGGAATGAACGTGGAAACATACGCCGACATGGAATTAGCAAATACCGGGACCGGCAAGAACTCATATCAATCGCGTCCGGGCAGATTTACTGCAAGCGAAAAGGAAAGGTTAAAAAATACCGTGACAACGCCTTCCCGCTGCCTTCACTGCGCCTGTGCAGGACAAACAAACTGCAAATTACGTATTTATGCAACAGCAGCAGGGATTAAAAGACCGCGCTACGATACATCTTCCGCTTTACCCGTAATGAGCAAACAGCCAGTCAGCGATAACATGTGGTTTGAACAGGCCAAATGTATTCGTTGCGGATTATGCGTCTATAACAGCGAAAACGGTTTTACATTTAAAGACCGCGGATTCGGTATGTCCGTCATCCTGCCTGAAGAAAACCGGAAGAATATCAAAGAGGAACTGGCTGAATTATGCCCGACCGGAGCGCTATATCAAACTACGAATAGATGAAACAAATTGTATTCATTTGGGTTTTGGCTTGTTTATTGCAGGCTTGCAATGGTAATTCCGGCAGTTCGGATCGTTACGGAAGTTCCGGTAGTGGGAGGAAAATGGACTGGAATATCTTTCGGGGAGATGAATCGTTAAGCGGATATACCGATACCCGTCTACCTGACAACCCTGTGCTGTTGTGGACATACAAAAGCGAAAAGCGTACCGATTCTTCTCCCGTTGTAGACAAGGGCGTTACCTATTGGAGCGACAGTAGGGGGCGCATACTGGGAGTCGATATCAGTGGAGCACTAATTTTTGAATACAACCTTGAAACAGCGGTGAATGCAACACCAATGATTTTTGAATCTACCCTTTTTGTCGGACGTATAGACGGAATCATGACAGCCATTTCGCTTGAAAAAAAGGATACAGTGTGGACCTATGAAACGATGGGACAATTATCTTCCTCTCCGAATCGTGCCATTTTTAAAGGCCGGCGTGCCATTGTATTCGGCAGCTATGACAACTTTCTTTATTGCGTCGACGCAAAGACCGGCGAAGTCATCAACAGTTTTGAATCGGGATACTACCTGAATGGAGCCGTTGCATTGCAGAAACAACATGTCATCTTCGGCGGTTGCGATGCATGGCTTCGCATTATTAACTGCGAGACAGGAATTTCAACCGATTCATTATTGCTTGACGCCTATATACCCGCTTCACCTGCCATCATGGGCGACTATTGTTATATTGGCGATTATTCCGGGAATATTTATGAATTAAAATTAGATAAGGGAAAAATAGCCAGTCAGAAAAAGATTACGGAATCGAAAGACGATAACGGCTCTTTCACTTCCGTTCCAGCAGTCACTCCAACGACACTTTATTTTCTTTCAGATGACCGTCACCTGTATTCCATAAATCGTAAGGAAGGAACTGTAAACTGGAAATACATGCTCAAGGGAAACCCCGGTGATAGTTCGCCGGTCGTATGCGGGGATAGGATCATTGTTTGTACAAGAACCGGTATCATCACCATTCACGACGTTAAGAACGGTAATCCCGAATGGGAATATGATACAGGAGAACAAATAATGGGTTCACCGGCTGTTATTAAAGACCATTTTATGATTCTGACTGCGAAAGGCACATTATTTTGTTTCGGAAAAAAATAAACATTGTATGATGATAAGCAAAATGTTTAATGATGAAAATGAAGCATGGGTAAATGAACATGTAAATAAAAATTTTCTGATAGGGAATGTAATACGCCAGGACAATCCGTTATTTATTAAAGTTGATGAAGTGTATACAAAACGAAATATTTACCTGATTTATCCTGTTTATGAAGCATATAAAAAAATGTATGAAGCCGCTTTGGCCGATAGTGTTCATTTGATTATCACATCCGGTCACCGCACCTTAAATGAACAGATATACGAATGGGAACTCCGATGGAACAACACCCAAACAGAGCTGGTTTTTGAAAACGAGATAGATAAGGCAAGATTTATATTGCAATACCGGGCAATGCCCGGAACAACACGCCATCACTGGGGAACAGAGATTGACCTGAACAGTTTCGAACTCACCTACTTTGAATCGCAGGAAGGACAGACAGTCTATAACTGGTTAGAGGAAAACGCTGAAAAATTCGGGTTCTACCAACCCTATACGCCTAACGACGAAAAACGTCCTTACGGTTATCAGGAAGAGAAATGGCACTGGAGCTATAAACCGCTGGCGCGGCTTATGCTCAACAAATACCTTAAAGTAGTTATAATAAATGATATTGTTGGATTTAAAGGCGATAATACTGCATTACTGATCCCTGTCATTCCACTTTGGGTTTGTGGCATCAATCCGGATATAAATAAAGCAGATTAGCATGACAGGCATTTTAACATTTTAGTCAGATAATCTTGTCAATTGGAAAATTATTATTAATTTCGCACAAATTTTTTCCATTATGAAGTTGATTTATTTATCATTTTTTGTCGTTATCTGTTTTTCATTTTTCACGCTTCATATGACAGGAAGCGTTCCCTGTAACGATAGATTTGAGGGCGTTAAGGAGAATACGGAAGTAGCCGGCAGCATCCGGCTGGTTTTTGCAGGCGACGTGATGGGACACAGTACGCAAATTACCGGTGCATGGCATGATGGCGGCGACAGTTGCTTCAATTTTATCCCTAACTTCCAATGGTTGAAATCATACATCTCTTCCGGCGACATTGCCGTGGCGAATCTTGAAGTTACGTTTGCAGGCGAACCCTATACAGGTTATCCGGCATTTTCAAGTCCTGTTTCATTGGCAGTCGCGTTACAGGATGCAGGTTTCAATTTATTAGTTACGGCCAATAACCATATCATGGACCGCGGGACAAAAGGAATGGAACGTACGATTGATGTATTAGACAGTCTTATGATTTTACATACCGGATCGTTTAAAGATTCGCTCAGCCGGAAAATCAATTATCCGCTGATAATAGAAAAAAATGGTTTCAAACTGGCATTTCTCAATTATACTTACGGAACAAATTTGCCAATTGCCAAATCGCCAATCATCGTCAATTATATTGATACCATCCGAATGGCTGCCGATTTAACAAAAGCGCGCGAGATGAAAGCCGACTATATTATTACCTGTATCCATTGGGGTGAAGAGTACCAGAATCACGAGAACCAGTCGCAGCGGCAAATAGCCGATTTCCTTGCACGCAATGGCTGTAATCTCATTGTAGGTTCGCATCCCCATGTTATTCAGCCTGTTAAAATGAATGTCGGGAATACTGCCGATTCCGTACTTGTTGCCTATTCGCTCGGAAATTTCGTATCGAACCAGCGCTGGCGTTACAGCAACGGCGGTATCATGCTCGATGTTACCTTATCAAAAACCAACGGCATTGTCAATCTTGATTCTTATCATTACGAACCATTCTGGGTGCGTCGTTATCCCGAAAAGGGCGTTCAGGTATACAGACTCATCCCTGTACTTGATTATTTAAATAATCCCGACGACTATCCGAACATGAGTATAGAGGAAGAAAAAGAATTGATACAGTTTTATAATGACACGAATGCGATTATAAATTATAATATTAACTAACTATTTAACTATGAAAAAATTTGTATGTTTATTTATTATTTTCTTTGCAGTAGTTTTCAATTGTATTGCACAGGAATATCAGGAAGTTGTCTATCTTAAAAACGGAAACGTTATAAGGGGATTTTTGATTGAGTTGGTTCCGGATGATTATCTGGATATCAGAACCGGTAGCGGAAGAGTTCGTACAATAGATATGTATGATTAATTTAGCTAACATCAATAAAAGTTATCAGGACGGCGAGGGACGCCTGAATCATGTATTACGCGATGTGCATTTAGACATTGATAAAGGAGCGTTTATTGCCATAAAAGGCCCGTCAGGTTCAGGAAAAACAACATTGTTATCTATCCTGGGACTGTTACTTCAACCCGACGAGGGGAGCTATCTGCTGGATGGTATGAATATGACCATATCCGGTATTGATCATGCCTACATACGGAACAAACAAATTGGTTTTGTCTTTCAGGATCATCGTTTGATGCCCCAATTCACAGCGATGGAAAACATTCTGTTGCCCACGCTTGCATATAGTTCGCAGGCAAGTAGGGAAACCATTGACTATGCCTGCCAATTGCTCGAACTAACCCATATTTCCACTGTGGCCAACCAGTATCCGCACACGCTATCGGGAGGCGAAGCGACCCGCGTTGCCCTATGCAGGGCATTAATTATGAAACCTTTATTACTGCTTGCCGACGAACCGACCGGACAGTTGGACGCCGAAAACGCAAAACGAATCGCCTCGCTCCTTGCTACGGTCAACAAAAGCCTGTATACAACAATTGTAATGGCCACTCATGCTGACCAGACAGCATCTGCCGCCCATCGTATCCTCACCTTAAAATATGGAACAATTTTATAATTAACAATGATTTATTTACGCCAATCAGAAAATGCTGCCTCTGACAGAAGTATTGTTGGCTCCTGCCATCCGTGCGTTTCTAAGCGCTGTTCGTCTTGTAACATAAGTATCCCGCTGCTGCAGGTTGTCCATCGTTGATTTTGTTTCTTTTTCGTGGTGATGACGGGCGCCTTTATTTCGGTATCTTGCATATATAAAACCGTAATAAATGAAGCCCGCAGTCAGGAATAACCAACCCCAGTCAGTATCATCAATCAACAAAAAAGGAAGATGTAACATATAAAGAATAAAGCCGATTACCTCTACGATGGCAGATACGCCCAGCAGTTTGGGGGTATGTATCGGCACGCTTCCCATTGTTTCCTTTGTTCGGGCGTTGACCGCTACATAATGCAGCATATTTTTATTTTTTTGATGATAACTGTACAGCCACACAGGCAGATAGGCCGCTTTCCACTGCTCGCCTTTCACATCTAAGAACTCGTTAGTCCATTGAACGCCTCTGTTGTAGTGATTCAAAGTATCATTCGCCTTATAGCGTGCTATGTCTTTTGCCTGCTTATTTACCAGTCCCTTCAACTGATCGACATTGGTATCCCTTTTTTCCGATGTATAACCCTTGAGAAAGTTTGCATTCCATTTAACGCCGTTTTCAGTATCGAAAGGCATAATCGAGTTGATGATATTGTTTGTTTTATTGCTTCCTCTATTGCTCCGTTTATCGGCGCTCGATTCAACGGTTAATCCGTCGACAATTAAATCAAACTCTCTTTCAACATTATATAAGTCAGCATCATAGAGTGTTACCTTATCCTTTCCGGTACCGCGGGTATACCGTCTTACTTCGTGTTCGCCCTGACCGCTAAGGGATGCGCGCGCATTCACATCAACAACCATATAGGGTAAATATACGCCCATCACGTTATCGGTGGTAAATTCCTTTTTGAATTGCGGGTGGGCAAAAAACTGCCGCTTGCCTACAAATTTTTCAATATTGGCTTTTGCCTCATCTTTCTTTACACCAAACGGTAATACGACGTCGGGAACAGCGCCATTCGGTATCTGCTGATTGATAGATAAGGTATTACGGCACCAGTGACATCTTGCCTGCGTTGCCTCGGCGGTATCAATGACCACCTCTGCACCGCAACTGCTGCATTTGAAGGTCAATACTTCGTCCGTACCGGCAATAATGTCCTGAGCGCCGGAACCGATTACCGTGCCTGATAGCTTGCTTATATCGGTTTCGAGGCCTGCTACTTTTTCCGGCTCAAATTCGTGCCGGCAAAAGTTACATCTTAAAAGCCCTTTATTTACGTTCAGCGAAATATCAGTCGCTCCGCACTTGGGACATTTATTCTGTCCGTCTTTAGCACCTGCATCTGTATGTACAATTGTCGGCCCGTCAGTTGTTGTGGCGCCTGTTTGAGAAAAACCGGATTCTCCTGTTGCCCAATTCATTTCGTTGTACTCTTCCATACTAATAGTATTTATAGCAGTCCCCCCTGCTAAATTACTAAATTCATTAGCATCATTGGTACAGGCACTCGAATATGTCAAATTTCTTACAACAAACGATTCATTATTTTGTCTTTTAAAACCAATCCAAAATTTTAAATTTGCAACAGAGATAGTTACATCAGATGTAAAAGCTTCTAAATTAAATTCAAGATATCCTCTCCCTAATGAAGAATCATAGGGATAATGCCCTATATTCCAAAATCCAATTTGCCTGTTATAAAAAGTAGAAGTACCACTAATAACATGCTCTATTCCATTATTTACACTTCCGGAACAATTTCCTACGTTGTATTTTGTTGTTGTTGCCATTTTATTATTTTTTAAAAGTTATATATAAAACCGATTCTAATATCTGATAAAGAGTTAAAAACGGAAGAATTGGTATTAAAGCCAAAATAATTATATTTATGCTTTTTATCATTCTGGTAGTCTTTTGCTCTATTAAAGGATGAATTTAATCTAAAAAAACTGCTTGTTGCAGTGAGGCTAAACCTGTCTGTTATGTCGTATAAAAAAAGAGGAAATGCGTTGATGAAAATCTTAGATTCTGAAAAGGTTTTATTTGTAATCGTTTCTGTTTTTTCTTTTCTGATTTTTTCACCAATTCCAATTGGAGTTTCAATATGCAAGGAAAGTTTTTTTATTTCAAACAATTTATAACGTCCAAAAATAGAGACCTCCCATTCCTGCTGTCTTATATCTTCCCTTTCTATAATGTCCATACCAATCTTATGTTTCGTGATACTATTCATTAGGGATACATTTGTACCTATTGAAATATTATCATTAAGTTTATATCCCACCTTAGGAGAAATATAAAATGAAAAATCGTTTATAACAACATAATCTGGATTATAATGGTCGCGTTCA